>Ga0099848_1000465_pt1 | contig 19183 bp, 29 predicted proteins | sample CB_VirMetaG_3_FD_78179 | JGI IMG/M metagenome (GOLD analysis project Ga0099848, IMG submission 78179) | Freshwater to marine saline gradient viral communities from Chesapeake Bay - CB_1508_1S Viral MetaG | ecosystem: Environmental > Aquatic > Marine > Coastal | place: USA: Chesapeake Bay...
ATTAAATCAATAATACAACATGAATATGAAAATATTCTGTCAAAACAAAGAAAATAAAGTATTTATTATAAAACGAAAATTATGAAAAATAACGAATTAAAGAATTTAGTTAATAAGGTTTTAAACGAAGCCGCAACTGAAAAAGCCGAATCTTGGATTAAGAAAATGGCTAAAGAGATTGACGAGAACTTTGAAAAAATTGACCACGAAGATAGAGATGACTTTGAAGGTAAACATAAATCAAGAGTTGTTGGTGTTTATGCCGACATTGATGATTTGAGAAACGAAGAAGTGTCTGAAGGTGAAATGTGTGAACAGTGTGGTGGTGAAATGACGGAAGGTGAATGTAACGAATGTGGTTACAAAATGGAAGGTGACATGAAAGAAGAAGACTTGGATGAGGGTAACGCTTTCTCTGAGGCTAGATGTGTTGCAGGATGTAAAGGTGGTGATGGAACTGCGATTGAAGGATTTGATGGTAAGAAAGTTACCAACTGGTCTGAAGAAGATAAGAAGGCTTGTGGATGTAAAGATTCAATGAAAGAGTCTAAAAAAGTTAGAATGACTGAGTCTGAAGTTATTGACTTAATTGAGAGATTGGTTAAAGAAGAAAAGGAAGCAATTGGTTATAAAGAAACCAAAAAGATTCAAAAACAATCTAAAAGTTTAAACGACAAAGAACTTGACAACATTGTTAAGAAGTTAAAGAACTATGTAAAAGCAGGTTCTGAGGGTAACTATGAAACAAATCCAAAATCATTCCCAAAAGGAAATGGTGAGATGAAAAAAATGGCTAAGAAGGCTTATACACCATCAAAGGCTGTTGAAGAATACATTGAGAACTTTGCATACTCACCAGGTATGGAAAATCTTCAATATGATGAGATTAAACCAAACGATGAGTGGATGGAAAAGAACATTGAAGGTTCTTCAATGACAGGTAATAATCCTGAGTGGGCAAATGCGGTTGAAACTGATTTGGGTAAGAAAATTAATGCTAAGAGAAAGGCTAACTTATATGGTAAAGAAAAAGATAAGTCATACAAGAGAGTAACACAACCTGTTGATGAGGCTGGTGAAAATGCTGATGACAAATCTTTGGATTCTATCTTCAGTAAGTTAGGTGAGTCTTCTGAAAAGCAACAGAATGTTATCAATGAGGAACTTAATAAAATGAAACATTTCCTTAACTATAACAAAAAAACACAATAAACTACAAAATAAATAATTCGTTATTATATTCCCCCTTAGATGGAAATGTCTATGGGGGATTTTTTTGCATGGGTGTCTAAACCACTCAATCAAGAAGATGTTGATATTTGGTTCAACATGAATAATATGTCTATGGAGAAAAGGGAACTCTATGGGGACATTGTAATTGGTTTGGTTGAATTAATTTCTAGTACCTATTTGGGTGATGATAAGAACAATATTAATGAAACCAGAATTTCATTATCACAGGATGATGTTGACGCTCACTTCAACTGGTGTTGGGTGAGGACAATTGATAATTTGGGTAAAGAAAATATTAATCTGTATTATGATGGTAAACATAAGGAAGTCATGAAAGATTTTCTTACGGAGATATTTTATAATCAGACGGATAATGACTTTTTGGATAATTTGGTTCCGTTCTTTGAAAACCTTTTTAGTGATTTTCATCCATACAGTAAATCCGACTTAGACATAATTACAAACATTTATAAGTCTTTTGAAAAATCATATAAAGATTAAAAAAATGTGGATTGTATTTACTATAAACAAAATAAAATTAAACTTATAAAAAAATAATATTATTATGGAAACATTAGAAAAACTTAAAGCATTGATGGAAGAACTTACAGTTGATACTACAAAGTTCTACAAAGGTAACAAGAGTGCTGGTACCAGAGCTCGTAAAACATCTCAGGAGATGAAGTCCTTGTTACAAGAGTTAAGAGGTGAAATTTTGGACGCAAGAAAAGAAGATGCATAATATTGATTCAATATACTTTTTTGTATTTGTATTCACAATATTAGTGGTTCTCAGGACTGCGACAATTTTTGTAGGTTCCCTATTGCAAAATCCTCCAAAGAAATTGGTGTTGAGCAATAGGGAACTTATCCTCAACGGATTATCATTATCCTACATTTTAACATACATTATAAAATGAATTTCAACGAAACAGTAATAAAATTAGAAAAGTACCTACATTCAATTAGAAAGTTAAAAACTTATCTAAGTATTGATTTGATATTTCCACCTAACTGGGTATTTCCAAAATCAATAATTGATTCTACTCAGGTGGTTCAGAATGAAGGACCTAATAATACGACAATAACGTCATTTGTTTCATCATTTAAAGATTCAAATAAAATAGTTGATATGATATTCAAAATTATTAACTATAATTTGGAACTTGAGGAGAAAGAAAGACTATTAAAAATGAAGGTTGCTGAGTTAAAGGAAATCTTCAAATCAAATAACTTAGATGCTTTAAAGACTTTGGAAATTACAGTTCCTGAGTATGAAGAAGACATTGATGATACATTATTTATAGATGAGTCAGAAGAATCTACAGAAGGGATTGGAGTGGTTGAATAAGGAAATTAAAAAAGACGAACTGGACTTGGAAAGAGACAGGGAGGAATTTATCCAACAACTCAAAACAATCAAAAAGGAGGACATGTTCCCCAAAAAACAAAAAATTTCAATATGGCAGAGACTAAAAAAGGTTATGGGATTTTAGAAGAACTGGCAAGACTTGCTGATTCGGTTCAGAATCTATATAAAGGTAAGACTACACTTATTTTTGAACTTGAAAAAGATGAGTTCAATAGAATGCAAGAGTTCTTTAAAGACGTGGATGAAAATTCCAAACTTTTTAAAATTGATATATCGGGATGTGAATTTATTTATATTTTGAATTCACCTTCGGATGAGTCGTAGATTTTCTATATAACACTTTCTTATCAATACCTTTACTTTCTAATAAACTGTAAAGGTATTTTTTTTGTGCTGAGGACGAATCTGTGACAAACATACAGTCAATCCTGTTTTTACTTAAGAAATACCTTGATAGAGTCTCAATGAACCTGTGAGAGTCATATTCATTCTTTAATGAGAATAATTTAATATCATCATCTTTTTGAATAATAATTTTGTTATTCAATTTTGAAATCATCTTAACACCCTCTTGTTTAATATATTTCCTAATCAACTCAGGGGTGGTAATCTTTAATTTGGTCTGAACGTCATAAATTTCTTCTTCAATCTTATATGACGATATTTTAATGATATTCCATTCAGGGTCCTCAATTTCAACTTTTATCTGTCTACCAAGTTCATCTGTGGTATATATGGGAAACAAATCCTGTACGGTTTTTGTTAATAAACCTAGTTCAAACTTACACGGTTCACCTGTTTCATATTCTTTTGAAAAAATGACGGAGTTTGATTCTTCAATCAAATCATCATAAAATGATTTCGCCTTGTTGGAAGTAACAAACTTATTTATTATCTTTTTTTTAGACTTATTTTTAAACAACACGACAAGGTAGTTAGACATAATGAAAGATTATTATAATATATTAGGGGTAAATAAAAACTCAAGTCCTGATGACATAAAAAAAGCTTATAGAAAATTAAGTAAACAATATCATCCGGATGTAAACCCTGAAGGTACTGAAAAGTTTAAGGAAGTTGCTGAGGCTTATGATGTTCTTAGTGACCCTGAGAAGAAACAGAAATATGATAATCCAAATCCATTTGGTTCCTTTGACAATGGATTTTCATTTGAGGAGTTTATGTCAAGAATGGGTGGGTTTAATAGTAGAAGACAAACTCAGGTTCCCGACAAAGTTATTAGTTTGGATGTGACACCTTTGGATTCATATAAAGGTGTTGGGAAAACAATCACCTATCAAAGAAACCGAAAGTGTGAACCATGTGGTGGTAAAGGAGGTGAAGGTGAAACCTGTTCTCAATGTAAAGGTGCTGGATTTTTTACCCGAAGAGTTGGTGATGGGTTCTTTACACAGATGGTTAGACAGACTTGTAACTATTGTGCGGGTAAAGGTTTTATCATCATCAGAAAGTGTTTTGAATGTACGGGTATTGGAACCAAACCTGAAATGAAAAATATGGATATAAAACTACAACACAATGTTGATGATGGTCAGTTTTATAGAATTGAAGGTGGTGGGGACTTTACCAATGGTGTTTATGGTAACCTATTAATCAAAATAAGGTTGGTTAATGACAATAACTTTGAAAAGATAGGGGAAGACCTCGTTTACACGGTTTATTTAAACTACGAGGATTTAATGAAGGATAATATAGAAATTCCACACCCTGATGGAAACATAATTGTTAATTTCCCTGAGACATTTGATAGTTCAAAACCTTTAAGACTTAAAGGTAAAGGTTATAGAGGGGGTAGACTTGGTGATATGTATATTAAAAATGTTGTTAGATTTAAAAGAGAGAAGAAATAAACTCTGAAATCTTATTAAACAATACAACACTACCATAGATACTGGTTCCCATAACATATACACTTAAAATTGTCATCCAAGTAAATTTTATATCCGCTCTTTTTTTACAACTGTTACATTCTTTTTCTTTCATAATATTTATCGTTATGGATAATATAATAAGAAGAGTTTTGAAAACTTACATAGATGAGAAGGAAAAAAAAGATTACAAGAAGCCAAGGAAAATGAGTAAGTCCTATTGTGAAAAAACCCCATGTGGGGACATGGGGTTCTCTCAAAAAGCGTCTTGTAGACCGTATAAGAATTGTTATTGAGTTGCCAAGTAATACTCGTACTGTGTTTTAGAAACTCGGTTTCCTCTCTTATAAACAACAACACTTAATAATTTACCTTCTTCATTATATTGTTTCCATTTACCATCTTTAACTCCATTCTCGTAACTGAAAACAAAATTAAGATTTCCATTTGGGTGATAACAATACCAATTACCATTTCTAAAACCATTGTGGTATTCACCCTCTTCAAGTGTTATATTTGTTGATGAGTCGTATTTTTTATAAAAGACAATTGACTCAAGACCCTCGTAGTGGTAATATTCTTCTTTTATTGTTTGTGAAAATAATGGTAGTGAAAATAGTGAAACTAATACTAATAATACAAATTTTTTCATAATTGTTAATTTAATATTAAGAACTTATCGGGTTTAATAACCTTCTCTTAACATAAATATACGTTTTTATAGTGAAATGTCAAAATTGTTAATGTTAAATTTGCATTTAGACTTGCTTTTTGTTTTTACGGTGCTAAGTTTGGATTATAGATAAACATTTATTAAATTTGAAAAGATATGTTAAGTTACATTGGAGGTAAAAGTAAAATTGGAAAATGGATAGTTCCTCACTATCCTAAGGACATGGAAACATATGTTGAAACATTCGGTGGAATGTTTTGGTGTTTCTTTAATATGGATTTGAGTCAATACCCAAATCTTAAGACTGTGGTTTATAATGATTTTAACCCACTGAATTATAATCTATTTATGTGTTTACAGAACCCAAGTGTTCTTCTAAATGCTGTTAATAGTATCCCGTGTCAACAACAGGGAGTTACAACTACACCGTCAGTATATAAGGAACAGTTTCAAACGTTCCAAAAAGAATTGTTTGGTTCAGGTTTTACCATTAACTATCCTGACTATGATGTCGCTGCGAAGTACGCTTATATCCTTACTCAGGTATTCAGTGGTTCAAAACCTGAGACAAGTTCGTTTATTGACCTGAAGGGTAAGTATAAGTCAAAGTATTTGACATTCAGAGACAAATTATCAAAACCTGACTGGATTGCACATTTTAATAAAATAACTCACTTTAGGTTGGGAGATTTTGAAAGTGTGATTCAAGAGTTTGATTCACCTACAACTTATTTTTATTTGGACCCCCCATATTGGAAGACGGAGAATTATTATTCCAACCATGACTTTGACCGTAATGACCACGAGAGGGTTGCAAAGGCGTTACACAACATTCAAGGTAAGTTTTCATTAAGTTATTACGACTTTGAATTATTACACACATGGTTCCCTGAAGAAGATTATACTTGGGTTAAGAAAGAGTTTGTTAAGGCGGCTGCAGCGACCAAAGGAAAAACACAAAATAAGGGTGAGGAGTTGTTAATTATGAATTATTGATGTAAATTTGTCTTTTAATTGATATTTATTGTTAAAATTATAGTATAATGAGATTCACTAGTTTATTAAAACAAGTTATAGTTGAGGCTTCAAAGATGGATTACCTTTTGGGGCGTTATGGAAAACAAGCAGAAAAGGGTCCAAAACTTAATAACAAAGTTTTATTGACACTTATATCTGCCGACCCAACAACAAGAAAGACCACCGAGAATCCAAAAGATTTGAACGACATTAAAAAGGCTGGTAACTATTCAGAGTGGATTATCAAACAATATTTGAGTTTAAAACCTGAAGGTTTGGACCCTGAAGCAAATCCTGGTCAGTATAAAAGTGAAGTGGATGCTTTACAGGATAGATTCTTTGAGGACTTGTATAAGGTAACTGGTGACTTAACAAAGTTTGATAGACTTAAAAATAGAATTCCTACTGAGTTACGTGACATCAATAAGTTGACGGTTAAGTCTTTATTTGACGCGACTAAGGACTTAAGTTTGGAGATGGCGACCACAAGTAAGAAAGAACGTAAAGAAGCTCCTGTACACCCTGGTGCTAAGTTAATGTTTGATGGTCCAAGATATAAGGTTATTAAGATTGAAGGTACTAGTGATTTAAATAAGGAGGCGGCGTTCTTCTATGGTGGTAATCACGAATATGATAAAGGTGAAACAAGATGGTGTACATCATCACCAGGTTTAACTTATTGGAAAACACACTTATCTCAAGGACCATTATTCGTTATTCTTGATAAGTCAGATGGAAACACAACACCTGTTAGTGGATTACCTAAGACTAGATATCAGTGGCACTTCCAAACCAATCAGTTCATGGATAGACATGATAGTAGAATGGAGATTAAGAACTTCTTAACAGGTGAAGCTAAAGAACTTTTACCGGTGTTTGAAAAGGAGTTCGCTGCTAACTTAAGTAAGAATAGTGGAAATGAGAGCGAACTTCAAATTTCATACCCAAGAGATGCATCGGCACTTTATGTTTCATTATATGGTTGGGATAAATTGTTAGAATCTCAATCACCTAACTTACAGAAGTTGATGATTACTAATACTTCAGGAGAAAACTTGGATTTGAAACTTAGTGATGACTTGAAGAAGTTCAAAAACCTATACGCTATATTGTTGGATAAGGTTGTTACTGAATTCCCATCGGTACTTTGTGAATTGAAAAAGTTGGAATACATCTCAATTCCTGACACACCACAAATTAAGGAATTACCTGAGTGTTTGGCTGACTTACCAAAATTGGAAGCGTTGGCATTACCTAACTCATCACCTGATTTGAAGATACCTGAAAGACTTAAAGAAAAGTTTTGGGAAAATGGTGGGGATGTAATGTTTATTGGAAACCAATAATAACAATTATCATGAATGTAGATGTTGAAATATATATCTCAAACCTAAAAAAGTTCTTCAAAGATAATCCTGACCAGTTGAAGATATTAATTGGTGAAATGGATATGTATGATTTCTTTGATAGACTTAGATATGTGTCTGAGAATAATTATGATACTAAAGGTGAGGTTGAACTGACCAAATCTCAAATCGCCGAAGTTATTGCTATCATGTATAAGGAACATGTGATTAAACCTGAGATTGAAAGGTTTATGAAACAACCAATCATGGATACGAAATTTGGAAAAATATTTTTGAACTAAGTTGTTTGTATTGTTTTTTGTTGTATATTTGTAGAGTCAAAAACAAATAACACGAAAAATTATGTCAGCAATTATTACCTTAGACCAACTGAAAGAAACCACACCATCGGTGTTTGCAACAACCCCCTCTAACAAGGTTTCAAGCCGTTACAGTTTTGTACCAACCTTTGAACTTTTGGAAAAGTTCATGGATGAAGGTTGGGTTATCTCAAGTGCTAACCAAATGGGTGGTGGACTACATGGTCGTCACCAAGTACGTCTCCGTAATGGTGACCTACCAAAAGTTGGTGATACTTTGGTTGAGGCTATCATCAACAACTCACACAATGGTACCAGTTTATTCTCAGTATCAGCAGGACTACACCGTTTGGTATGTTCTAATGGTTTGACGGTTCCTACTTCAATCAGTGAGGCATTCAAACTTCGTCACACTTCAATTGAGGGTAGTGAGGTTCGTAAGTTCACTGAAGAGTTCGCAGAGCGTTTACCGATGATTGAAGCGTCTGTTGACAAGATGATGAACAAAAGTGTTAGTGAGGTTGAGAAGGTAAGTTTTGTTAAGGGTGCTGCGGGTATTCGTTGGAAGGCGGGTGTAATGCCAAAGGGTTTGAGTTTGGAGCAAGTTTTAGAACCACTTCGTGATGGTGACAAAGGAAAAGATATGTGGTCCTTGTTCAACGTTGTTCAAGAGAAGTTTGTTCGTGGGGGATTGAGTTATCAGTCAAGTAAACGAACAACTTCAATGAGAGAGTTGAAGAGTATCAACAGTCTACAAAAGGTCAACACCGAATTGTGGGAACTTGCAGACTCTTACTGTTAAGACTTGGGGGTCACTGACCCCCAATTTTTTTTTATCACTATGAATACATTATACAAGAAAGTTTTAAAGAAATATAGTACTGTTGTTATTAAGGATAATAACAGTTTAGAGGGTCATTCAAATCATAGGAAGACTGATAAGATATTGACCAATATCAATAAGAAGAGATGTTTTGTTACCGTAGATTTCAGTTCTAAATCTGAAGAGGTTTTTCAAAAACACTTTGGTGATTTATTCGCACATGTTGAATCGTCCATTTCTACTTTGGTGGTTGAAGAAAACGATGATAAGATTTCAATCAAAATCTATAGTAATCTAAAGAAACGAGTTTTTGCCAACAGATTCTTTGTCAAACGTAAATTTGTGAACTTTCTAACTATTAACAAGAAAACCGGTAATATATACGCTGGTAAATACAATAAGAGTAGAAAGTTTAAAAATGATAACAGTGTGAAGTGTAATCCTTATAATAACAATTACATCACTAACTTTCTACACCAAATAAGAAATCTATTTTCAGAAGAGATGTTATTGACATCCAATCCTGTTGAAACCTATTCATCGGTTTTGGAAGTTAAAAAGACAGTTTTCAACTCATTAGGTATTGACTTGAAATATTCCATCAAAGAAGGTTTGTATCAATACAGGATGAATAAGATTGGTGTTAAGTTGTCGGACAACTTTGGTATATTCTTGGTTGAGAATGGAGGTAAATTACCCACAAGACAACAATATAAAAAGTCTGAATATAATTTTATTGATACCATTATGAAGACCAATGGTATGGGTGGTAAAAAACTCAGAAGGGTTTTACACAGTTTAAAACATTTCAACGGATTGTTTTACAATTATGTAAAGTCATTGTTTGGGGAAAAATATTTGAAGTCCAGACCTGATGGTGAAATTAAAAAGATTTTAGAATCAACTGTGTGGTATAACTATTCATCAGTTAACATTGATGACTACGAAACCAATGTATTGGAAAGAATGACAGATGATGAAAGAGAGAGAGTTTGGAATATTATGATGTTGTTATCAAAAAACGTAATCCAACCTTTTACCTTTTTGGACCACATCAGGTACTACTTTAAATTGAGGGGATATGGTGAGGACATTAAATGGAAGTCTTATAATCTACAGACGTTTGATGAGGAACATGAACTATTTTCAAACAGGGTGTCCGAATATTCAAACGGTACTGTGAACCGAATCTTTGATGATAAAGTTGTATCGTTGGTTGAAGACCCCATCTATTCATTCAACGGTGGTGTTTACTATCCTGTAATTCTTAAATCAACAAATGACTACGTATCTGAAAGTAGTATCCAACACAATTGTGTTAGAACGTATCAGAAGAACGAAACTGTACTTGTATCAATTAGGGAAGGAAGTGTTGATTCAGAAGAAAGGGCGAGTGTTGAATTCAAAATTCAACCTTATGAGAATGAAAAAGTGGTGATGATTCAATTCTTGGGTAGATATAACAGACCTTTGGAGACCAAATGGGACTTTGCTCTTGAATCCGTTTTGAGTAGGTTAAAACTACTTGTACCTGAGATTATGAACACCAAGTTAATTTTCAATACCAAAATTAGTGAGACAACATATCGTTATGAATACATTGGTAACGGATTGAATTTGGCTTGGGTCAATAATGATGGTGAAAAAAAATATTTAAGAGATAACGGAAATGTTGGATTAATTGAAAATTTGTTTTAAATTTGAAGTGTTAAATAAGTATAATTAAAAAAGAAATGGCAAAAGTAAAAACCTCAACCGCTGGCTCATTCCGAGCAAAACCTAAAAAGAGTCGTCCTGGCGTCCACTCTAAGACCCGTACATCAAATCACAAAGGTTCAAAACATTATAAGAAAGGATATAGAGGTCAAGGTAAATGAGTAATGTAGAGACATTCTATAATTCAGACGATATTATGTATAACCGACTCTGTGAACACGCGGGGTCGGTTTTATCTATTTGTGAAATTGATTATCCACACTCATATACACCAACCAAGTTAAGAGAGAGTTCAAATACAACACCACTGTTTGAGAATATAAGATATACGTCAGGTGGGTATTTGAGTGTTTATGAAGGTGTTTATATTACAAAACAAAACTTTTATATGTATCTAAAGAAACAACCAACTGTTGTAAATGTAGATAATTATAAAATGAAACTGTTCTTTAAGGGTGAGTCAATTAAAGAAATTGATTTCTTTATAAAACAAATAACTAAATAAAATAGACTATGAAATTAACAAGTACTGAAATACGAGAAAAGATTCAAAATGGTGAATCTTTTATGTTGGACTTTTATGCCGACTGGTGTGGTCCGTGTAAGATGCAATCAAACATCTTTGAACAAGTAAATAAAATTGTTACTGAAGGCAATAAGAAAGTAGCACCAATTTATAAATTTGATGTGGAGAGTGATAGAACATTTGCAGCTGAAATGGGTATTAGAAGCATTCCAACAATTAAGTTATATAAGAATGGTCAAGTTGTTGAGTCCGTTACTGGTGTAATTCCACAACCTAAAGTAATTGAAAAAATTGAAAACCTGTTATTATGAAGTATGTAATACTTTTCACAATGGATGGATGTCCATATTGTGTTGAAATGAAATCACTGTTGGATGAACAAACAATTGAATACTACGAACGAGATATTGATGAGTATTCACAAGAATATGAAGACTTTAAGGAGTTGACTAATAATGAATTCATTCCTGCTTTTTTGGTGATTGAAGACAATGAAGACGACTCACCTGTTAAAATAACCAGTTTATGTCCTGAAGATGATTTTATGGAACTAAACGAGGGTGTTGAAAAACTAAAAGAGTTACTCTAAAAGATTACAAACTCAGACAACCTACTCAATGAATTATCCAACCAAGGCTTTTCTTCGGTTGGATTTTTTATTTCATCCAAAAAATCATAAGATTCAATAATCTTATTAAATGATTCAATATTAAAGTTTTCATAAACATCTAAAACACACGAAGTGATATCATCATCACTATACATACTTTTCACATGTAGATTGTCCCATTTAAAACCTAAAAACAACATGTGAGATGACTTTGTAAATCTTAAAACATCTTTAGCAATCAATTCACCCAAATAAAATTTTGATTTAATATCAGTTGTAAGACCAAATGGAAATTCATTTGTGTTAATCAACTGAGAACTGTGTTTAACTATACCACCAAATTCATTTACACTAAAACCCATTGAAGGTTTAGTTTTATGTTGTATATGTTTATTGTAAGTACCTAATTGTGATTCACTATATATTGGTCTTTCCGTATTAAAAAATGTAAACCAATTTGGTTCATAATAATGTCGGTCTTTTTCTGAAACAATTATGTTGATGACAGGGGTCTTTGATTTCTCACTTAAAGAATCTAAAGTGTAATTTAAATTAAATAAATCGTATAAACTCTCAATCATTTCAGGTAGTTTAGATTCTAATTCCGAAAATGATTTATTTTGAGTGTATCCTTGAATTATTAACCACTTCTTTGTATTACAAACAGAAATTTTGGTTTTATAAAAGTTGTTTTCAGACACGACATTGCAAATCATATCTGATAGTAAGTTTAATACTGAAGTTTGATTACTATAATGAATGTTCATTGATTGTTCAATGTATAGTAAAAATAACTTAATAATTAAAGACTATCTATAATAATCTCGTTGAATTCTTTTTCTACATCAGAGTGTGATGTGTAATCGGGAACACTCACTTTTAATTTTTCATCCATCCTATCAAGCCACTCTTGAACAACGGATGTGAAAGAATTATAATATGGTAAGGTATCATCAGTGTAACTACTATCTTTATAGGCATCCAAAAAACGAGTTATGAAATCAATAAAGAATGAAGTAATATCAAATCTAAAAACCTCAACAATTCTTTCCTTACCAGAAATAGTTCTACGTTTAGTTGGTATTCTTTCAGGTTTACTACCTAACAGTGATACAAGTTCATTATTAATTATATCATAAACTTCATTAACCCATGCACTATTATTTGCTTCATTGTGTCTCCAACCTAACTCGTGATATAATTCATCAAAAAATGTTTTTAAAATGTAAACAAATGTATCTTCATCTAAAAGTCTTAACATTTCCATATTTAATTCAATAAAATCTGGATGTCCTTGTTCATTAGCAATATCAATAAGCTCATCGGGCATTTCATCATTGACAGGAATCTTAGGTGATTCGCTAATCATCTTTTCTAATAGTTTTACGTAGTTACTTGCGTTTAAATCATCAATGACTTCGTTATAATAATATCTTGATTCAGGGAAGTAATCGTATGGTTCATACCAATCTTCAGAATTATATACATTATTAACAATATCGGCACTATTTATATCTCTACTTCTATAAGAATCAAAAAATCCTGATAAATCATCAGTATCAACGTCAAGATATACTTTACCATTTTCGTATGAGATATCACTAAAGTAATTACTCATGAACTTATACATTTTTAAAAGTTTGTCCTTTGGTGAAATGTCAGAGGATTGTAAGTAGTCAACGTATGCGGAATGAATAATGTTTATTAATTCATCGTCCATAACCAATATTTCTCCATTGTCTTCATTAAACAATAAATCAACATAACCTTGATTAATAATTCGTTTTATTACTTCATAATCACCATCAAAAAAATTATCAAAAAAGTCTACGTCTTCAATTCTTCGTTGAATCATTTTTTTATAACGGTCTCTCATCTTGTCTGACATACCTATAAATATAAAAAAAGGGAGAAATAATCTCCCTTTGAACACACAATAGAATTTTGATTATGCTATTGGTTTATTATTGTTGTAGTATTTTTGAACTGTCTTCTTTATGACATTCTGAATTGTTTGTGTGTTTTCAGTTTGTGGTTGAGGTGTTGCAGTTTTAACTGGCTGAGCACTACTATTGTTGTTTTTGTTTTTACATCCGCATCCCATGATTGTTTTTATTAATTTAGTTTATTATTATAAATACTTCAAGTAGAATAATATTCACTTTATTTGCAATAATCAATATTTATTACTATAAAAGATTCATATGGACTTAATCAAATTATTAGTTGAAGGTAGGATTGGTGATTTTAAACAAAAATTTGCTAAAAAATTCACACCAGAACAAATTGCAGATATTGTTGATGTTTCACAATCATTGGGTGGAAGAAATAAATACTTGGCTTGGATTGGTAATGTATTAGAACCTGACAATGATTTTCAAATTAATTTAGATAGGGCTAAGAATCTTTTAAGAATTTTTAATGACCAAAGTAAAAATTTTAAAGTAAGAGATATATTCCAATATAATAGTTTAGATGATTTAGCCAAAACGATAACAGAGCTTGAAAACAGAGTTAGGAGACAAGTTAAATCTGTTGAAGGTGCTGATATTGTATATGAGGATAACAAATACATAGTTGTTGCACCATTAGATTATAAATCATCCTGTTATTATGGTGCTGGCTCTAAATGGTGTGTTGCAAGTCACACAACCACTTCACATTGGGATACATATAACAGAGATAATAAATTGTTTTACTTTATTGATAAGACAAAACCAAGTAGTGATGTTTTTTATAAGGTTGCTCTTTTACAGAATTATAATGGTAATAAGTCTTTTTGGGATGCAACTGACAAGAGTTTTAGTTCAGGTTGGATAATTGATACTGAAGAATTTAAACGAATTTATAATCAACATATATTACCATACTTTAATGAAAAGTATCCTGAGGAGATTGAGATTAGTAAAGATGCTGAAAGATTGAAGGTTAAAAGAGAACAGGAAAGAGTTAATGCTGAAAGAAATAGAAGAGCGGTTGCTATGGCCGATGCTGAGGGAAGAAGAGAATATGATGAATGGGACCCTGAGAATGTTTCAGGTGTGGATGAAGGTGCTCTTGCAAACGCGTTGTTAGAGATGTTAGATGATGAGGGTGTTATAAACATTTTAACACCTGACGATAGAGAGAGATTAGAAGAAGCAAAAGCGCAATTAGAAACCCTCCAAGAAAGAATAGAGAATGGTGAAGGTGATTTAGAGTCTGAAATTGAAGTGTTAGAGGATGAGATAGGTGAACTTGAAGAATTATTTGATGTTTACGATTTAGTACCTCTTGATTGGACACATTATGGAATGCCGGTCTTTACATCATATAAAGAAGATATTGGTGAGTGGGCAGTTGCGACTTATGATGAAGCCTATAGTGCTTCCGTACAAGCGGCAAAAGATTTATTGGATGATGTAGGAATTGATGGTATTAATGATAATTTCTTATCATCTTACATTGATGAGGATGGTATTGTTAGTGATTTGAAATACTACATTGAATCTGATGTTTATGATAATCCTGATGTTTATTTGGATGAGACTGAAGATAGACAGTTAAGTTCAAAACAAGAAGAGTTAATAAGTGACTTAGAGGAGAAAATAGAAATATTAAAAGATAAATTAAGTTCTTTAAATAGTGACTTAAGTGATGTTGAAAATGATGAATCTGATGAGTATGAAGAAATTGAAGAAATGATTAGCAATACTGAAGATGAAATATATGAAACTGAAAATGAGATTGAGGATATTAAATCAAGTCCTGAAGGTGATTGGGATGAGGAAAAGTTAGAGGCGGTTTTAGAGGATAAAATGGATGAACTTAAAGACAACCCAAGATACTTTGTTGAAAATTGGTTAGGTCAGGATTGGAATGAATATGTTAAAGATTTTATTGATTTGGATGATGTTGCTGAAGGATTGGTAGATGCTGACGGATTAAGTCATAATCTTAATACCTATGATGGTATTGACCGTGAGACACAGTTTAATGGTGAAACTTATTACGGATTTAAAGTTAATGACTAATATGGTACTGAACGAGGGTAGAAAGGACGACATATTCAATAAGTTTAAAAAAGATATTGAGGGCGAAAGACAATTTACTTCAAAAATCTTTGACGAAACACCCGTCAGTGGATATGATTTTTTTATTGATAATGACTTTGTTAAAAAAACAAATTACAAATACCTAAATTTTTTACTAACACTATATTATCTTTCAAATTCAACAAAAGGTATTAGTGATTCTAATGTAAACGGGTATGTAAATAGTGCGATGAAGGATGCCAATGAATTGGTTAAAAAGGTTGAATTGTTTGAAAGGTTTCCAAAGTCATTTTCAAAAACAGATATTAATCAATATTTGAATTCTGTTGAAGACAGGGTTTTGTTTTTAAATGAGTTCAATGAAGTTCTTAAAAAAATTGAAAGTAGAGAAGAAGAGGAAAGAAATAAAAAACAGTCTAAAAAAATATACGAAGATAATCAGTATTTGATAGTTAAACCTTTGAGTACTACAGCATCTTGTTATTATGGTAAGTCAACTAGGTGGTGTACCGCAGCCAAAAAAGATAATCAGTTTGCAAATTATGCATATAGAGGAGATTTATATTATGTAATTGATAAAACAATTGCCAAAGAATATGAACACTTATCCAAGTATGCGGTGTTCCATGATAAAGCTACTAACAATGTAAAGGTATATGATAGTAATGATATTTTGATGGAGTATTATGAACTACCAAAAAAAGTTCAGGAAATTCTAACACCAATTATTACTTCAAATGAAGGAACTCAAGTAGAAAATGTGTTAAGGTGGATTGCTGGTTTTAATAGGAGTTCGGGAGTATATAAAGGTGCCAAACTTTCAGTTAAGGATATTTTGATGACATCAACACCTGAAGTTAATTTTGTATTCAATGAGGATGTGAATGTTAAAGTTAAGTTCATTATTGATAAAGAAAAAATTAACTCTGATTTTAAGAGTGTTGTCTTACCATATAAAATTATTGTTAATGGTGATGAATATAGTGGTACGTTAAATGTTGTTGGTGAAATTATGAACTTAAGACATAGTTATTTTATTGATAAGTTATTTAATACGGTTAACAAATATCTTGACACCGATATTGCTTATTGGACACCAATGAATAGAGAATCAAAATATTCTTTTACTAGACCGGAAGGCACTATCGCTGAAAAATTCACAAACTATATTATAAATTCAAATAAAAAAAATAAATTACCCACAAAGAAAGAATTCCTTGAAAAACTCTTTAAAGAAAAGGGTAGAAATATAAAAGATATTAATATTCAAGGTTATTTTTCATTATTTTTTGCGTCACTTAAAGATGCTGGTATTGTTGAATTAAAAAGAAATACTACAGGAACCCCAAGATTTTATTATACTTTAGGTTATAATTACGATAAATGGAAACAGGGGAAACTAAAGAGAGTTTAGGATTGAGCCAAGATTGGTTTTTGAAAAGACCAGTTGATTTTGAGCACAAGAAATACATTCTTTTAAAATACTTAAAAGATGTTGAGTCTGAATTGGAAAATGGTAAGATATATCCATTTTTTACTCAGATAGCATTTCATTTGTCTTCAACACAAATGTATCTAAACAAGGGTAAGATTTTAAAAACAAAGAAAAGTGAAATTTCTATTGATGAGGAAATGATGGTGTATGATATATCAGAAAGAAAACCGAGATATAAATACACTGTTGAAGAAATCGTAGAACTTGCAAAGATTGCTGAGTTTGCAAATCAAAAGTTTTGGGAATATTTTGCAATGGCAAAATCATTATGGACAATGGCTTTTGAGAACATTGAAATTAAACTCAAAAAAAATAAAGAGAGATTGCATTGGGGTGTTGGAGTGGTATTCCTTAAAAACCCTGTTGACCAAAAATTATATGTTTGGTTATACAAATTGGTTAAGACAAATCCTAAACATAGTGACTTTAAATGTCTTTTAGACTTGATTTATATTTCAGAAAAAGATATTACTATGGCGGAATTAACGGAGAAGATTGATGAAGAATATAAAGATTATTTCAACTTAATACCTGTTTTTGAATTGATTAGTTATCAAAACTTTCCAATAACAGAAACAGTTTTACCAATTTTTAAGAGAAAAATTATGTCATATATTTTTCAAAGTGTAAAAGAATCACTATTATTAACAAATGACAAAGAAGCCTGATAATGTTGCGTGGGATGAAAAAGAAGGTAAGTATATCCAATCGCTATTACCATATGGTACAAATTTATCCGCACCAGCAATAGTTCTTGATGATATATCAGGATTTAAATCTCGTGGTGTAAACAAAGTTCAGAAAACATTTAACGCCAAATACCAAGAGATTGAAGATGATTTTAGAAAACTGGTGGATGAAGTCCGTCTTAATGAATTAATATATTCCTCAAACTTTTCATTTGAACCTGTTATTGGTGAAATTTATCATCTATACATTAGGAAAAATGGAGATTACTTCCTATCTTTGATAGCACCAAACGAATGGAATATGGAACATATAACATCAGTCAGACTTAATTCAGAACACAAATGGGTTTTCACAGACGTTACATCACAAAAGAAATGATTCTCAAGACAGTTGAGGATAGATTAGACCGACTTTTTAATGCCGATGCTTTTGTATTTGATACATGGTCAGGTAAATTTTATGATTATTACAAGAAAGGTTTCAAGAAAGAGGAAATTTTAAAAAAAATGGAAGATGAAGGTTGATTCATCTTTCTTTGTTTTATATGTTTAAAACAAAAAATTATGGAAGAAGTAAAAATCTGTTTAACCGAAAAAGAAATCCTTGATAATCCAAACGATTTTGAGTTGGGTGAAGAGGTTCGTAAAAAATACTGGGAAATTAAATCAAACGAAAACAATGAAAACACTGAAGAACAAAAAAACGGGTGAAATTAAACGAGTGGATGACAAGACCGCAAACATGATGGTCAGTCAGACTTTCTTGGGATGGGAGTATTGTCCTAAATCTTTGTGGAAGGAAATCAGACCAAGTAAGACTAAACAAGTTGAACAGGTTGAACAGACCGAAACAAGTGAGAGTAATCTTTCAGACAAGAAAGTTCGTAAAATGCGTCGGGACGAAAAAGCTAAAAGACATGCAGCAAATAAGTGATAAACAGTTGTTGGGTAAAATGAGACTTCCAGTCCATGTTAATTTTATCGCTCATATGCTTCGTTCAGATTCTAATGAAGCTAAAAAAAGAATTCAAAAATTGATTGAACAAGGTTTGGTTGAAGAATCTCATTATGCTAAAGACTATTATGTCGTTAAATCTCAAATAACTAATTAAGATTATGTCTGAAAAAATTTATGTAAGAAAAGTTGAATCTTGGACCATCCAAGCAGCGTCTGAACCTATTGAAGTGGACGTTGATAAACTTCGTAGTTGTGAACCTCCTTATGAGGGTGACTCTGATGAGGAATTAGCTCAGTACTTGTTTGAAAATGTCTACAATAATTACGATTGGTATGACAATGAGACAAACAAAGAAGTGTATGGTGAAGACGAGGCGTATGTCTTGTCTATGGAAGAAGCGTATGAATTGGAAGAGTTCTTTGATTCTCGTACTAAAGGAGAGAACTCTTGGATTCAAGTTGGAATCCCTAATGAAGAATGG
>Ga0099848_1000466_pt1 | contig 19148 bp, 8 predicted proteins | sample CB_VirMetaG_3_FD_78179 | JGI IMG/M metagenome (GOLD analysis project Ga0099848, IMG submission 78179) | Freshwater to marine saline gradient viral communities from Chesapeake Bay - CB_1508_1S Viral MetaG | ecosystem: Environmental > Aquatic > Marine > Coastal | place: USA: Chesapeake Bay...
CAACCCCGTACATAATCTGCATCAATCCATAGCTGCAGGCAAAAACATCTGGGTACTTTAACCATTTCCTGGCTGGATCCGATGGCTGGATTATCTTGTGGTAAGCCACCGCGTACCTCTTCCAGAAGGCAGGTTCGACCCTGATGGCGTAAGGGTTACCGGAAGACTCTACTAGAATTATTGGTGCAATAAGGTTGGGGTCTTGGCCATGCTTGAGCGATCTTTTGGCTATTTCGCTTCGGTAGTGATTAACAGATTCTTGGAATTTTCTATGCATTATATAAGCCCAGTATCCGAAAGATATTCTTCAATTTCTTCTTCCCCAACAAGCATGTCCTCAAGAACAGGATCATACAACACGGGCACCTCGTAAATCTGGTCGCTGGAAAGTAGGGTGGGAAAACCCTCTATCCCTTGATCTACAGCTCGAATCTCCCACATGTTCTTAATTCTAGACTGAAAAACTCGATATACTACAACCTTCCCTTCCATAATGTGTTCCCCAATTAGAGAAGTAATATTCCTGCAAGCTTCGCAGCCATCTTTTATTATCAGAATTACGGCCTTCTTGGGTTCATATGGCATGTCTATCTCATGTGCTGAGGTGAATCTCTACTCATTTGGTCGAACAGTAAATTTCTAATATAGCACTTGTCGCAAAGTTTGCATTCATTAATATCATTTAAGCAGCTGTAAGTCATCCAGTAGGGAGCACCAGAACCTACCAGTATTTTTAGAAGTGTAAGCTTTTTTGTTTTAGTAAATGGCAAAATAGCTTTTATTGAGCGGCTTGAATTATGCCCGATCATCAAGCTAGAAATCTTCCATCCCACATCGTTAGATTCTGGATAAAACTGAGAAGATGCGGGGGAAAAAGGAAGGCAAATTGCCTCGCACTGCTTGATCTCGGCGTATTGAATAGAATGTGCAATAATCTGCCAGTATAATCCCGGCACAACCAAGGCTCCAGGTCGGCTCGGGCTTTCTTGATATGTAGGCATGCTTACACCTGCAAAAATTCGGGCACACGCAGAAAACTCACTTAGCAATATCTGCTTAGAAATCGAAACCCCTAAGAATCTTGCCAGCCTAGCAGACGCTTCAATCTCATAGGAAGCCTTTTGTCCGTAGTCTAGAGTGATGGGGAAAACTTCATGACCATTTTCCGCCAGAAGAAACATAGCGGCAGTAGAATCAATACCTCCAGAAAACGGCAGGGCTACCCTCATCAGTAAACTTAACTCCAGTTGCTATGTTGCAACAAGGCCTATATAGACTTATTTTTGCATAGGGAGCTATCCAAGCTCGCAATTTGAATTCGTATTTCCTCATATGACTCTCTCAAGGAAATTCTGCTCTGAGGCTCTGAAAAGAAAATTGCGCAACCACCTTCTGGGCTCCCAGCAATCATACTTATGTGATCAACGCTTATCATAACTGGGCAATCTTGAAACTCCGCCATCGTTCCTGTGATCCAATTCATGCAACAACCCCCTCTAGGACATATTTGCTATACGCTGATTCCAATAGCTTATAGTTAACCTGTACCAATTCACCCGTATCCGACTCATTCGTAAACCTTCCTGTTTGTATGCGAAGCATATCGCTAAAAAATTTTGCGACAGTATAGTCTTCGCTAAACATAGTCGTATTCGAAGTTCTCCGGTTATGAACAGACATAATAAACTCAACAATTTCATCTGCAAAATCAGAATTCCAAGCATGATCCCGAGGAAAACTAAAACACTTATCAGTCCGGACAGGATAAAGCTGGCTTTCGATGGAAGAAAAAGACTCGACAACGCAGCTGTGCGCAGGAACGCTCTTCTTAAATCTTTCTAGCTTACTGTGACTGAGGTGCTTTATGAATCTTATCAAGCCCAAGCTCCATTTGTAAAGTTAACTATACCAGAAAGACCACACAAAAGTAAGTTATTGCGCTTGTCAAACAAGGCGGGAACAAAAGGTATCGTTTCTTTTGCGACTAGGGTAGGGGGCGTCTTGTCCCAAACCAGTATGCTTCCTGGATAGGCTGAGGCTGTTATGTGAATTAAGTTGTATTGGATTTCTTTAGAGTCTAAAAAGCATTGCGCTTCAACACATATAGGGCAAGAATGCTCGACAAAAAGGCAATAGTCGTCCATTGCTGTCATTGCCCAGATTCTTGAAAATGCCTGATAACCTTTGCTCGAATGTCCTGGAAATCTTCCGCAGAAATCCCGTCAACTTTTTGGCCTGACTCATCTTCTACGCCTGTTATTTGAACATGCTCGGCCCCTAGAACCTCGCCATGGGTAAAGTAAACAGTCGCCTGTACCACATCCCCTCCAGATCGAACCTCAGTTACCAAGCTAGAGCTAGCAAACCCGGCGGGCGAAAATGCATAGCTACTCTGTTTAAGGTCATTGTTCCCTCTTACCTTAGATTCAGCCTCTGCAAGGATTTCGTTTAAGCACCTGTCCCAAACCCACATAGGCCAACCAGACCTAGGATCCTGAGAAGCCAACTGATTGAGTACAGCCTTTCCTTCCCCGTGAAACCAGTCTGGGCTGCCCTCTTCTGGGGACATACATCCAAATTCCGTAAGAGCATCCTGAATAGCCGCCCTCAGCCTTTCGATCCTGGTATTTACGAGCCGATCTGAGGAGTCTCGCAGGAATTCAACTCCTGGTTTATCTAAATTGTTTTTATTCATTTTTTACCTATAGTTTTTTACACGCTAAAAGCTCTCTATATATTGGCTTTAAATCATTGCCGCTTTTGCTATTAGAGCTGAAAGCAGTCTCTTGCAGCAAGAGACTTGCATCGCTAATTTCACTCCTCTGCCAGTGCAGGTGGCTGGCCCCTGAGTCTTGAGCTACGTTGTAGTTATCCCCAGATATTCTACTTCTTTCAACGAATTTGGCAAATGGCACAGTGGAAGGAGAAAAAGAAGTGGAACCAGAGGGAAAACTACTGCCCGTTGGGTCTCCTGATAAGATAGTGGCAGTGGCATCTACCGGGAATAAAACCGGGCTGTATATGCGAGTTGCCCCAGAAATTGCGTGAGATGCATCGCTTGATCCACACCCATCCAGGGCACTAAAGCTGCTAAAAAAATCATACTCCCCATCCCAGTCTGCGCTATTGTCTGCAAGCCTATACTTAGGGTCTGTTCCGGTGGGCAGATAAGCCCTACCCGTTGACCCATAAAAAGTTCCATGATTATGGGTGGTCGCAGAGTGCGCAGATGCCGTTATTGAGTGAGCATGAGATTCCAAGGAGGAAGCTGCTGGTATTGGTCCGCTTGATTGTACGCCTATAAGTAGATTTGATGCATTTGAAAGAGGGACATATCCAGTTGGACATAGATCTCCATCAATAAATATTATAGCCCCAGTAGGAACCTCCTGGGTTTGAGACTCTCCGTCTTCATCGGGTTCCGGCTGTATCCAGTTCAGCAAGTAAGCCGGAGGCTTCATTTGATTTGCTCCAGAGTCAGTGTTGCCGACTCCGCGAGCACTGCTGCTCGTCTTTGAAACTTGAGGGCCTCCAGCGGGCATAAAGTCGTGTTCGTGGTTATAAGGAGAGATGGAATAATCACCAGTATTTGGTTGCGTTGTCCATTCTGTGATTTCTTTTTGACCGTCACCATCCCAATCAACATTGTTATGGGATACACCAGAAGCAGTGTGCTGATTGGTAAGCGTCAGGTAGTCGGCTGCTGTTGCCATCTGATTTGTGTGCTTATCAAACTCTGATCCTAAAAAAAGAATTGGCATATTCCCTACATCTCCGAATGAACCATGAGAGTTCTGATCCTTACCGAGATTGATATCCTTGCCAGAGTTAAACTCCGTCGTTTGATTAGTGGCGGTTGCTCCCAGGTTTGTAGTCGCCGTTCCGCCAGGGTGCCTGTGGCTTACGGAGTGCGTATGAGAATCTAATATGTTTGCTGTTCCAGCCTTGTTGGAACCATGTGAGTGATGTCCTAGGTTGCCCCTTATGGTGCCCGCTGGATCAGATGGGGAGGATAAAGTCCACCCAGCCGCTGGGAAACCTGCAGCGTCGAAAACGGTGTTTGCATGGCTGTAGCTTGTATCAAACTTTACAGCCTGCATTTTCCGCACTATTAAAAGCCCATTGGCGGAAAATTGAATCAAGAGCTGAATCTCATTAGCTCCAGAGGATGCGGTAATTACGCGATTGGCTTCAAACTGTTCGGCATACTGAGAGTCAACATTTATAACAAATGCCTCATCCTCTTCGGTAGGAGTTGATACATCAAAGATTCCTGCATATACAGCAGTTATCGAAATGCCCGATATTGCGTTCGTGTTAGACCCTTCTGCTTGAATAAGCAAAGGTTCGGAGCTGTTAAAGTCTGAATTAAGCTGATAGTTGTCAGGGACTACCTGTGATTCCCAGCCTAAAGTTACGCTCGGTGGTATAAGGTCCGTATCTGTGCCAGGAGAATTAACCAACTCAAAGCTTACGGCAACTCTCTTGCAAAACTTTACCGATATGTAACTTGCAAAGTTTACAGACTTAGGAAGACTTTGACTATTATTTGAAACCACAGTTGATGTAGGACTTCCAGTTGTGACCGACTCGGAAGAATTAGAGTGATTGTGACTGTGTGAAGATCCTCGTATTTTGTTAGTTGTCCCAGCTCCTGAGCTTATTTGCGCATATGAGATTCCCTGAAAAGCATCTCCCAAATAGTTGTCGTATGCTGTTCCTGTATATTGCGAGACAATTTCGGTATGAGTGTGATCATTGATTGTGTGGTTGTGGGTTGCCGTATGGGTGTGAACATAGCTTCCCTTGTCGACAGACTCAGGAGTTTCTCCCTCTTCAGGAGCACCTATAAATTTTCTCTCTAATCCAGAAACTTCTTCAAAGCCGGTCGGACAAGAAGAACCCGTGCATAAGACTATTGCACCTGTAGGTATATTAACGACTGCAATTTCATCTCGATCAGCGACAGGGTCTAACTGCCTCATGGCTTCTACGGTAATCTCGTTTGCACTCTTCTGCAAATCGTAGTTTACAGAAGAAATAACCCAAAAAGGATAACTGTCTACAGTCTCTATATTTCTACCGCTTGGATCAAAATAAATAATATCGCCAATCTTGGGGATCGCGTCAAAGTCCATCAAGCTAAAGGTCATCTTTGCACGCATACGGGAATAAAAAGCTGTGCCCTTCGCGGCTATTTCTAATGCGTCATGAATTTCCCTTGCATTAGCCTCTTCAAAGTTCAATCTGCCCGAAGACTCAAGGCTTGCCCTGCTTTCACTTGCCGCTAGCCCAGCAGCTTTTGATCGAGCATCGTTAACTATTCTATACGCCGATCCCGTAGGCAGAAGGGCGCTCTTATTGACATAAACCAAAGACTCGTAAAAGTTCTCTATTTCAAAATCCAAAGGGAAATAATCAGAGTTGTTTTCGTCAGCAAATGCTGCCACCTTATAAAGCTCGCAATCATCTACTCGAATTGAAAGCGGCTCATCGGAAGTCCTAGCTCTTCTTCCATCCGCATATATCCGCACATAACACGTCCCACTTCCAACATCGCCTACTACAAACGGCATAGAAATACGCTGCCACTTGGAGCCATCTATGGATTGTAGTGGGCTAAAAACCTCTGGCGTATCTCCGTCTGGAAGAACCACCGAAAGAGCAATGTCAGATGGCGCTCCAGCTTCGCCCGCTGCGACCATAGCTGAAAAAACATACTTACCCAGGCCAAGTGGGACAGCCTGCTCAATGTATCCTTGGCTAATTCCAGCCTTTAATATCAGACTCTGATTCCCAGTGAAAAACGCATTGGAGCTAATATCGTCAGTAGATGCACCTGCCAAATTAAAAATTCGCCATGGGCTTGTGGAGCGTAGAATTGTGGCGGTACCTAGGCTCCTTAAAGTTGATGTGGTATCATCCTCGTTGTCATACCGGGCTGCAATCAAATTGTTCTTTTCAAAGCCTGGATTCTCTAATAAATTCTGTCTTTTGAAGTCAGGAACATCTACATGGAACTTGCCACTGTGATCAATGTAGTAGTATGAAAAAAACTGTCTGCCGACAGATTCCAACGCATTGCTCAATGCGCCAGTAGATTCAATCGCAAAGCCAACTTGAGTGGGCACAGGAAAGCGAACAACCCTAGTCCCAGAAGCATTCGTGTCCTGTTTCAGGCGATATTTTTTATCGATCTCTCTTATTGAGTTATAGTTTATGTTCTCTTCTGGGAGGCCGATGAATTTTTCGTAAACCAACAAGGTTGCGCTGCTGGCGCTAAACTTTTCGGTCGAAAGTGCTACGTTTGTAAAGTTGTCGCCGCTTTGAGCATCGAGCCTAACATCAGCAGACACGAATTGAGGCTGTATCCATATTTTTTTCTGACTAGAATCTTTATCTATGACAATCGCGTGAAAATACCTCGTCTCGCCAGTATCGCTATTAATCACCTGCCTGAGCAAAACTCTAGTGCCATAATTAGAATCAAACTTACTCATGTCAGTGTCAGGGTGCAGTGTCAGTGCAGTTCCAGAGGCCCCTTCTGTTATTTGCGGAGTGTAATCTGATTGGAGAGTTGTAGAATAAAAACCGTTTTTCTCATCTCGATTGAGTGGGTAGTTTTCTATCAGATAGCGGTAGCATTCTCCGGGTGTGTCTATTTTAGTTCTCAAGCTAGAGACTCCAGCCAAATCAGGATTCCACCTGTTTGGTTGGGAGACACCTTCAATATTTAAGTAGATAGCAGAAGCATTCATGATTCTCATGTATGCATGTTGGGCTGGTCGACCTGTGTATATATAATTATTTTTAGCCCTGATCCCGATCAAGCCCGCCTTGGTAAGCTTATCATTGGTTATAATAAGGCTATCAACTACAGATGTTAATATAAGAGAATCTTCTTCTTGCGCTCTAACTTGGAAAGGAACTTCATCAGTCTGATTTTCAAATATAGCTTTGCATATTACAGCACCGCTCGCATTGAGATAATCAAGTACCTTAATATCGTGATTGCACACTTTAAAATAAACTGTTTGCGACACTTGGTTTGGGCTGCTGCTACTCTTATCTACTTGCGAATGACTCACCCTAGTGGCTTCTACTCTTTCGTTTTTCCCGAAGTAGATGGGGAAAGATCTTGCGGAATATTTTACAATCCCATTTGATATATCATCTGAATTTGCTTCATATACATTCGAGTCTAAAGCGTCATTGAATCCAATAGACTCATCGAAAAGGCCCATGGAAAAATTTTCTTTTCTCAAGCTAGGCATGCCTTGCTTTGCTTTGAATAAAAATTCAAAGCTTTCTTTCCGATTGTCCAGCGATGAATACCCCTTGTAGACATAAGAGTTCAGGCCCTCAAATAAATTTTGCGCTATAGCCTTATCAAATTCGCCATCAGCACCTGCTAATGTAATCTGTCCATATGATGAGGAAACTGAAAGACTATCTCGCGAAGACTGAAACTCTTGGCCTAGGCTTGGTATTTGCATTAGCCTAGGTTCATATGGAGTATGGATTCTGCCCTCTGTCGCGATGTCGGGATATATGCTTTTGTTTATGATCGAATTATCTGATGTTGAAGGGGACCTCGCCGTACTGCTCGACATGAGAGGCATCGGCAATTCACAGATATCCTCATTGTACCTACTGTAATGGCCGCCAAGAATAATCGACACAGTGTAGTCGTCAGAGTTTGGGTCAGCCCCCGCCCAATCTAGGACAACGCTAATAATTTTACTCGCGTTATCCCAGTGCCAGGAAAGCGAGTAGCTATCCCAAGTTTTATCTCTATAGCGAGTCGCTCGCGAACCATTTATTATCACCCCAACAACTGGCTGTTCTTCGTCAAGATATCGGTAGTAGTAGCTAGGGCTGCCAGTCTGCAAGGTCCATCCTCTTTTGAGCACTAAGGATTTTTCTGAATCGACAAGGAGGGTAACCGGCGTATCCTCCCTGACTTTAGATCTGGGGTTGTTGTATTTGAGCCACGAAAAGGAGGGCTCGTAAACTCGCAGAGATTTAAACCCTGAAGAAATAGATTCGAATGGAAGTCGAGCTTCAATAAATTGGCCTACCTTATCACCAGCGTAGCGAGTCCCATTATTTATCCAAAATCCCGGCATGGACCCATCTGTCATTTCGCCAGAGCGCCCCCTGCCAAGCGGCTCATCCTGGCGAACATAAGGTCCAGTGTTCGCCGTGTGGATGTTATACTTCGCACAAAGATGCCCTACAACATTCATATGCTCTGCGTCAGTCATTGACATACCGCTTGCGCTTGCCCTGTAAGCCACAAACTCCATCAAGTATCCATCAAAAGATACCAGCCCAGTGGAATTGGGGTTGGCTCCCAAGCACCAATGCTTAAGCATGCTGACGGTAGATGTGAAAGTTGATGTATACTTAGTCCTTCCGCTAAGGTCTCCAGTGTAATCCATTACAATAGAGCCGTTAATTCTAACGACAGGCTCTCCTGCACTATTGTAGCTTAATGAGACTACCGCAGGATCTTCGTCTAGGCTGGCAATCCCGTTGAATGGTGGCCACTTCAGCGCCCCCGAAGAAAAATCTGAGTTCATGTTGTCGGTCTTAGATTCAGGAGTTTGATTATACTGGTATGAACTCATAGTTGTCTCGTCAGTTTCCGAGTGAGACACAACAACAGAGGACCCCATTCCTTCTTCCTCGCTTGAAGTCATAATTCCATATGAAGAGTTAGACTCATGGTCGGAGTAATTAGAATAGTTGCTAAGCCCAATGTTAATTCCTTGGCATGTAGCAATAGCTCCAGTGTTGTAAGTTTTTGACAATTTTACAACGGCGAATATATTCAGTCCGCTAACAAGCCCAGCGTTGTGCCCTGAACCGCCAATTAAGTCAGTAGTAGAGTCACTGGAGTTACTGTTTGCCACAAGGTAATAGCCTGAGCTAAATTTTACCCCTGGGTATCCATTGCAAACATTAACAGCGAAACTTGGTCTGAGTGAGTGAGTGCCCTGCTCGAATGGATTAGCCCCACTAGAAACGGCAGAGTTATCCCATTGTGCAACAACGCAATCTTCTATGTCTGACGAGAGTACGGGGGTAGCAGCTGAAAAATTAGCAGACCCCAAGTCTGAGATAAGATCAAGTGATCCTGTCGACCTGAATAGCTTAAAGCTTTCAACTTTAGGCTGAAGATGAACAATAAGCTCTATGCCGCTAGGGGAATTGGGAAGGTCAAGAGTAGCTGTTTGCTTTAAGGTCCTGAGTCGATGCGTTTCAATTTTATAAGTATTAGCTAGATCGTACTCAACTGCCTGCTGTTCCTGATAAGTTCCAGCACTGCTAATGGCCGGAGAGGCTGTCGACCTTGCTGCCCTGGCTCTAATGTCGGCAATTTTTGCAGAAAGGAACCACCCATTGACCTTGCCAATATGCTCGAATTGAAGGCTAGAGTTGGACCCCGATTGCCCTTCTGTTGCCGTGCTTCTTACCTTTTCGTAGCCATCAACAAAAAACCGAACATCGCGACCGTCCTTGCCGCTCAAGCTTCCCTTGTCTTGTTGCAGGAATGTAATTGTATGCCAACTGTCGGGAGGAATTTGCACGTTGCATCGAACTTCATGCGAAGAACCTGCTGCCCCATAGCTTCCTGAGTTGCGGAAAACCAACACGCCGTTACCGAGCTCATCGTGAGACTCGAAGTAGATAATCTTCGAAGATCCGCTGCTAAGAGAAGTTCCAGCCAAGGGATGACGCCATGTTCCCGATTTCTTATCAAAGCTAATAACCCAACAAACCATCGCTTGATCGGTTAAGTCTAAGTCTGCATCTTGCCCATTGTCTCCGGCCTGAATAGATAAAAACTGCCCAGAACTTGTGTTGCTTGATGTTGTAAAATGTATTGCCGACGCATTCTCGCCGGTTGGCCCAAAGGTAGTCGTAGGCGCATCGGATGAAGTATCTTGCTCTAGGTGGTAATCCCCGTTTGGATCACCGGAGTCTTCCAGTGTAACGGATCCGCTTCGGCCACTGGAATCCAGCCACTTAAGGATGCTAACTCCATTGCTGGTAGGGGCGGCATCTGAAGAAGTATGTGAAGTGGATGTTCGAAATCCTGTTGACTTGTATATAAAAGAATACTGAGTGTCGTCTATCCTTGCGTAAGAAGGATAGCGGTTGTGGTAATTTGATTCGGAGTCCCCAAACTTAGGACGAACCTCCGCGCTTCGATTGCTGGACCGAATTTTTCTAAATCGAGATGTTGATCCCCCTGCAGCAAAATCTGTTGTGTATGTGGTTGAACTAGCATTATATGTAATAATGTCCTGCCCAATACTACGCGGCACCCTGAATGGCAGAGTGTCCCTGTCGGAGTATTTTCTAGCAACTCTAAAAGTAAAAACGCTAACCCTATTAGAGCTAAAGAATACAGGGAAAAGAATTGAGGGCGACCCAGGATCTCCGTCATCATTCGGTAGAGTTACAGCATTCCCGTCCTCTCCGTATAGCGTACTTCCCTTGCTGACCTTTTCTATAATCTCAACTTCAACCCTGCTTTTTTTGTAAGTATCAGAAGTGCTGAAATTTGCACCATCAGCGGTGTCGTATTCTAACTCTTGAAAGCCATTGGTGTCATCGTAGATTTCGAATATATCTCCTACCTGTATCGCGTTATATTCATCAACAGTCATCCCAAGTCCGTTCTCTTGGAACTCCGAATCCCTAATAGCAAAGATATGAATGTATCCATAATCCCGACAATCAATACTGCCATCGAGTGAGTTTTTACTAGTAGACCACTTGCCGTGCCCGCCAAGATTACTTCCTTGGTATCGCCAGTCCGTCGAGGATGCTATAAGAAGAGCTGAAATCCCAGATGGATCTGCGCAAAATATTCCATATTCTTTTTCTAGGAAGTTTACAGTTGGAGATCCAGATGCCCCAGTTACAGTCACGGTGTCATCTGACGGGGCTTCTAGCTCGAATCCTCCATGGCTGACAATCTCCAAGTAGTTCCCCGTCTCGGGGTACTCATCAGAAAGAAATCTGTTTTCGGAAGAAGTGATGTTGTCATTCCAGCTAACTTCTGCGTACTTCTGCTGATTAGTGTATCCTTTCTGGTCTCCAAGTTGATTTAGGCCATACTTGTCGATCAATCTCTCGTTGTGATAGGCAACTTCCTCTGCGGTAGTAAGGCCGTTTACCACCGCAAATTCTGCAATCTCGTACTCCCCGCCCTCTCCTGAATATTGCGCACCAATGGAGCCAATTCTGTCGGGATAGTCACCACTGTCGTTCCCGTTCGAGGTGTGAACAAACTTATCGGTAACTCCAATCAGAATGCCATTTATGTAAACTTCAACCTGAGTTTTCGAGATTCTTCTGCAGCAAATAACTCTCCACTCCTGGTCGGCCCAAGCTTCTCGCATCCCATGGCTATACTTTAAGGAATGCTCTTTCCCATCAGTGTAGAGAACTAGCTCTTCGATCAGGTCATCAGAAGACCCTAGGGTCCTTCGGATGCTCCACTCGCTGTAATTATTCGAGCCCGCATTGGAATAGTCAGCGCCACTTTCCTTCGTTCCGGAAATTGTCTTGGCCAGAACATAGGTTTCGTCTGTGGACTGCTGGGACTGAGAGTCATTATCTAGGTTGTGATATAAGCCACCAGAAGAATTGGTTGCTCTCCTAAGGCTTACAACCCACCATAGGCAGTTTGTGTAATTTGTTGTATCGCTGTTCAATGTTAGATCCGACGAAAGCGAATAGTCGCCACCCCAAGAGGTATCGCCAAGCGGCCTCTTCAAATCCAGGCATTGGTATCCGTTAATTGCATTATGCTTAGATGGGGCTTGGTAGCTACTGTCAGTTTGATCAAGGTGCCTAGAATTTCCAGTTACATCTTCCCATCTCGCAACTAACTCACCATTGTCAGGTCGAGAACCCCCCGACACGGCGTCGAGCAAGCTATCGGGCGTATATGCCATATAGAAAGAGGTGTTGGCTCGACTCGAAGTGCTGGATTGCACTATGCCCGTTTGGTTGTAAGAATAGGAGTCTTCCCCACCAACGTGAGCATCAATCTGGAAGTAGTTGGACTTTTGCGACTCAACAGCAACCGAGCTTGTCATCAAACCCACCTGCGGTGGCGACAGTGAATTATATTTCTCGAATGATAGTTGTGAATTATTCCCTTCAGAATCTACAGACTCTCCAATATCTGAAAGCTTTACTGCGCAAATATAATAGCTCTTTACGGTCGGCTTTAACGCATCTCCACCTAGCGCAAATATCAAGCTCTGCTTCAGAGTGCTACCAGACCAGTCGGCATGATCTTCCGATCTAAAATGTGAAATGCCAGCATAGCCTATAGAAACTTGATCTAGCATGGAAAAGGAATTCGTATCTTGATTCCACCCTGAGTAGGGCGTCCCACTTGACCCAGGCCATCTGATGCTCGCATTTTTTATGAAGCTTTCATCGGAGTAGTAAGAAGAACTCCATTCGTTAACCTTCCCGAAGTATACTTTGGTATCTAAGGGCGCAGGGTCGCTGGAGAAATTCTGCTCAGAATTGTTAGACAGCACTGCAGAAAAAAGAACTAGGTAATCCCCGCCTTTCATTGCGGAGTTATCGACTTCAAGCTTTCTAACTATTCCTGATTCAGATTTTGCTAAGTTTGTGAATGTTGCCTTGTCACCACTTCCGCCCGCTTCGTATCCCGAAGCAGTGTCTGATGATGCGGGCGCTGGTTCCTTGCCATTGGAAGCCTCTGCGTATGTTGCATTATCAATGCGGAAAGCATGGATCTTCGCATTGGCGGCTGTTATTGTAGCTCCCTCTAGTGGAGGAAAATCCCATCCATTGCCCGAGTTGTTATTGCCTCCAACAGCCCCGCTCCCCCGTGAGATCCCAGCAGAAGCCGTAGTCCCTCCTCTCCAAGAGTAATACTTTATGTAGGTGCCCACAATTATTGGGATACGATAGAGTTCCCCAGATTTTAATGTAACAGGAAAAACCGCCTGCCAATGGTTCTGCCTATTCTTAACCGGAGCATAGTAGACGCAACGACCATAGCTATCTGGAGATTGGTTATAGCCATAATCGGACTGTGAATCTTGCGTCTTGGATTCATGAGAGGCTTTTTCGCTCATGCCTTTTAGTATTTGACATTCTGCAAAATGCGGGTGCATCCCGTAATCACAAGACAAATCTACATTTGCCATCACTGCATATTTATAGTCCCCAGAAGGTGCATCCCTTAAGTCGATTACAAGCTCGGCAACTCGCATTCTTTCACTGGCAAGAACCCAATTGTCGGATCCCGTTATGTCATCAGCAAAGGGCCACCCCTTTTTGTAGTAGTAATTCGAGCCAACAAGCTGTTTACCAAAGTCTTCGAAAGAAGACCTGGATGGCTCGAAGAAAAATTTTAGCTTCGTGTCTGACCTGTCTATGGCCACAATCGAGCCGATTATGCCCCCGTCATTATCGCTATCTTCTTTCGGGAAGAGTCTCCAGTCGTATTCTCTTCCGACCATGTGCGAAACATCATTGCCTCGGTTGTTGTAAGCAGAAGAGTCCGTGTCTGTTTCAAGAGTTACGCCTTCGGCGCGTATTACTATGTCGCCCGTGTTTTTCTTAAAGCGCCTATACGTTATCGAAGAAAAATGCTCGTCTTGTGCGGCATAAAAATTTTGGTACCTAGACATCACCTAGCCTCCACGAAGGAAAGCTTAACGGTGCGTCTCCTCTGGAATTGGGCACTCCATTGAAAACCGTTGCTTTCTAATCTGCCGTAGTAAGTATCTGATGCCTTTCTCACAACATCAGAAGACCAAGCACTAATGTCCAATATCACCTCTTCCGTTGCGCCCGATGAGGCGGCGATATTTTGCAGGGGAATAGCCTCGGTAGAATCTGGAAGATGTTTAATTTCTATGCCTATGGATCGTATAGGAGAAATTTTGTCGGAAAACCTAGCTCCATTATACGCAGTGCTAAAAGGAGAAGCGTCTGCCTGCTTTAAAGATAGCCCCCCTATTTCTGGGGCAATGTTTGTAACTTGACCCAACCAAAGCTGTCCTAATTGGAAATAGGCATCTGCAAATGAGTGCTTGTTGACTACGAGTCTCCAGTAACGATATCCTGAAGAGTTAATGGCGCTACCTGACTCGTCTGTGTCTAGATAGTAGCGAATTACCCCATTCAAGGAATCTTGATCATATAGAGAATACTTAAAGTCTTGCGCTGTAGAAAAATCGCTGGACACAGCACCCTGCAAAAGAATTTCTGTTGGCGACAAGCTTGCGCTGTTGGGTCTAACGGTCAGGTTTTCAGTAACCCCCGCAGACACAAAATTATCGGCAGAAGACTTGCTAAGATTAGAATCTACAAGAGCAAGTAAGCCAGGGACTTTTGATGCCCCCAAGTCTATTGCTATGGCGACGTGAGACCTTGAACCCGAATCGGCAGAACGCCATTTTTTGCTTCTCTGTGGAGAGATTAAGTTTTTTCTTGGATACAAAGACTGCTCGGTAGATAAACTGACAGTTGTGTTGCTATTGTCTGGAAAAGTTTCACTTATTACTGACGCTGAAGTTTTTGTGCAGAAATTTTCAAAAGACACCGCAGCTGAAGATATAGTTTTTTCACTGGCCATTTAAGTCTACTTTACAGTATTTGAAGGTATAATGTAAGCGTTCCCCTTACTTAAAGCCTTTGCCCTTTTGCTTGTTGCTCGAACAATTGAGTTTCCATCTATTTCGACGGTGGTGTTAATGGGCTGATCAGATATCGCTTCGGCAAGGGCAGCCAGTGCTTCTTTCATTTCAGAAATTTCTTCAGCCAAGGAAGAGCTTCCTCCTCCAGATCCCCCTCCGTAGGCTATGGTATCGGTAACCTCGTTTATTTTGGACAAAGGTATAATAGCCTCAGGTCCAGCCTCACCGACAATTCCCATCATTGGCGCTGTCACAACGCCCCCTGTGGCAAATTGGCGAGGCCACTTTTGAGAAATCATGCTTGGCACTAGGGTATTCTGGAACCAATCAGCAACCCAGGCATGTTGCCATGCTTTCCACATGTCATCTGGGGCGTTATCTGCCCACCACATGTTAGACCAGGCGGGGCCAAGGAAATCATTCCTCATAAACTCAGGAATCAGTGAGAAGTCATTGAATCCATGGCCAATAAATGGCTGCAGACCCGCCCAATACATTGCGTTTCTAGGGATGAACCAATCACCAAAGGCCGTTCCTTCCAAGCCGGGAGGAATAGTAGATGGATCAACGGGCTCTAGCGGAGCATCGCTAATGCTACGCATCCCGTAGTTTTTCATATAATTGTTTATGCCCCAATAGCCGTCTCTCTCATCAGTGGAAAGGCCAGCGTATATAGTCAGAAACTCGCCTATATCTTTTGTTCCCACGGGGGGCGCCCCAGGAGTGGGTTGCCTATTGTAACCGCTGCCCCCAGTGCCTGTTCCAGTACCCGTCCCAGTACCCGTCCCAGTACCCGTTCCAGTACCCGTTCCAGTACTAGGAGAGGGGGTAAAAGTGCGAGGCATAGAAGCTGAAGCTGAAGACCCGAACACCCCGCCTGTTCTGCCCATGCTCCCCAGCATGGCAGCTCCTGCCCGAGCCTCTGCGTAACGATACTCTAATTCGCAGCTTGCCTTTGTTGCATTCTCGATGGCATCCGTTGTGTTTTCCGAGGATTTCTCGACTGCAAATGCTCGATCAAGGTATGGGTCAATCAATGGGAGTACCGTATCCATGATAACCCCGGCGACTAGCATCGCCTCTCCCACTAAAACCTCAACCGCCTGAAGCAAGCTATCACTAAATCCGTAAGCCACTCCCCTTGCAATGAGTGCTCCAATCTGGACAAAGATAGACTCTAATGCGGTTGCCGATATTGCGGCGTTGATAATGGCTTTTAGAACAGATTGGAAAATGCTTTGCTCCATTGCCTTTGCTACTTTTTCTACGCCCTGCTCGTATGGAAGATCGTCTGTCGTCATCTCTTGGAAGGCGGCGTATATTCCGCTGGAAAGAGTTTCTGCACCCTGTTTGCTGTAGTCTTGTAAGTAGGTAAACCAAGATTGCAAATTCTCTCGCCGCTTGCGCTCTTCGGCGTCATATATAGCCGAAATTCCGGGGATAAACATTTCGGCAATCTCATACCCCTCCTTTTCGGCATCTGCCATGAGGGCTTTAATCCACTCTATCTCTTCCGGACTAAACCCGTCCTTCGCAGCAAGCTTAATGTACTCCATCAACGTAGTATAGGCAGGTGCGTGAAGTATTGCTTCCATCATTCCCTGCTTCATCCCGTCTAGCGTGCTTTGATAAATAAAATCCTTGATTCCTTCTGCGACATTGTTTTCCAATTCGGTACGCATCCCAAAGCCAGCTTCGCTCATTCCTACATCCATTCCATTCTCAATGCCGCTTCTAACTGCATCGAAAATTGCACTAGCAAACACCTCTGTAGGTGGCTTTTCGCCAAATATAGCCGCAATTCCGGGGGCAAAAATTTCGGCAATCTCTATCCCCTCCTCTTCGGCACGTCTCTGGAGTTCCTTAATCCACTCTATCTCTTCCGCACTAAACCCGTCCTTCGCAGCAATCTTAATGTACTCCATTAACGTAGTATAGAAAGGTGCTTGCATTATTGCCTCTATCATTCCCTGCTTCATCCCGTCTAGTGTGCTTTGATAGACAAAATCCTTGATTGATTCTGCGACATTGCTTTCCAATTCGGAACTCATCCCACCGCCAGATTCGATCATTCCTGCACTCATTCCATCCTCAATGCCGCTTCTAACTGCATCGAAAATTGCACTAGCAAACTTCTTTGTAGGTGGCTGGCCAAATATCTCGTCAAGCAATGCCTGAATCTCCGCACCGCCTTCGGCAAGCTGTCTTAGGAAAGGTTCCATCTCGACTAGGTTTGCCTTAGCCGCATCAACTCCGGAGGTCATCATGGTTTGGAAAAGACCCATGTCCTCCATGTTGAACAAGTCTAATCCGCCTTCTTCTTGTGATACCAAATCCAACACTTCAAATATCGGGTTGAGAGCATGTCCAATAATAGACTCGTCGAGAATTTCTCCCATGAAAGATTCCCCAACGGCGGTTTTTAGATTCTCTCCAATGGCAGCATAAAAGTCATTCATGCTAAAGTTTGCCATGTCAGTAAACTGCTCCGAGAGTGCGCTGGTTACAATCTCAACCCCCGGCACAGTGACCCTGAGGAGCTTGTCGAATCTCTCAGGATCAACCCGGTATCCTCTTTCCGCAAGCTCCTTTATGTAGTCCTCACGACCCTTGGCAGTCTTGAGATCGTGACCTTCGGCGGCTATTTGAAGACTTCTGTTATCAACAGCCTCTCCGCTGGTTGTTCTAACCATCGGGGTTTTCTCTGCCCCTGGAACCCCTCCTCCCACATATGAGCTTTGATCAAACCCAGGAGTTCCCAAGTGCTCAACCATTTGATCATCTGTGAAGTATGTCTTGCCCGCAGGAATGTACCCAGATCCGCCCAGGTCTATTGCGTCGGTGGCGATGTAGTAAAAATCCTCGTCGCCAGCTGCCTGTTTTGAGTAATCTATTCCATAATATGGACCTGGAGCCTGCGAGTTTTCGGGGAGTACAAGATTTCCATTCTCATCCCTCGGAAGGTCCGATCCTCGAATGTCAGCAGCTCCTCCCAATGTTCCATCGTTTCTTGCATATACAACGGGTAGGCCCATGGACTGAATCGCCAGTATCCCAGCATGTAGGCCGCGAGGAAGATCAACCCCCATAACTTCGGCAACACCAGCTACGGCAATGGCATATTCGCGAGTCACATTAGAGGCTTCGCCCATTTCGCTAAACCACTGATTGACCGCAAACATTGCAGTATCTGCACCTACACCCAAGTCGTCATAGGCTTGCTTAATGCTCTTAAGAAACCACTGCCTTCTCCTCTCGTCTTTAACTGGCTCTCTGCCATAGTTTTCCCCATCCAGCGTTAGAGATTGTTTGTCTGCCCAAGTCAGCCCTTGAGGTAGGGCCATTCGGGTTATCCGATCAGCCTTATCCTTGTTTTTAGGGCCAAACAGCATGCCGCTTACAACGACAAATCCAGCACCCGCCTGCTGACCCCCTCGTCCTACATTCTGCTCACTCTTCTTGTAGTCATAAGCGAAGTCACGGTCATTTTGAGTATACCCAGAGTACGGCAAATTACCACCGCTATCTATGACATCATCAACGACATTCGCGGTACTAACATAAGGATTATCTTTGGACAGAGGATTGCCATAGATTGCCTGAATATTCTTAAAAGCATCAGACTTTTCCCAGGTGTCAGTTAATGCTTTACGGAACTCATCATCTGGAGTTGGAATTTTTTTGAATAGGGCAGCAATAAATGAGATAATCATTCCCACAAGAATGCCACCTATCGCTCCGATTGCACCGCCTCCCAGTCCTCCGAGCAAGGCCCCTCCAAACCCCTCTGCGCTAGCAGCCAAAAGTGATCCACTATAGGCACCAAGCAATGATCCGCTTATATTAGCAAGTCCCCCTGCGACCATTGCCCCTGGCCCTTCAACCCCCAAAGATTGAGCGATTAAGCTGGTGGTAAAGCCTGCGCCCATGCCGCCTAGGGCGCCGCCGGTAAGCTGACCAATGCTTGCTCCCCCTCCTAGCCAATCAAAAAAGCTTTGATCTGCGGGGGGTGTAGCAGGCGCTGGCGCTGATACCATCTTTGCCGCACCGTATAAGGTGGTAGCCATCGAGGCATATTGAGCACCTTGGCTTGCATCAACAAACCCAGTGTTTGGATCCACAAAAACAACGGGCATTATTGCACCAGAAGTGCCCGATGGCTTTGCAATCCCGTAGGGAATGTTACTTGGCACTTCATAGGTTCCCTGCGAGCCCGGATAATTAATTATCGTAGTCCCACTAGGTCCTAGTGTGGCAGTGCCACGCCCCCCTGGCCCTGTAATTATCGTAGTCCCACTAGGTCCTAGTGTGGCAGTGCCACGCCCCCCTGGCCCCGTAAGGACTGAGGATCCACCCTGATCACCAAGGCTCACAAAATCAATTGTTATTGCGCCACCACCGCCACCACCGCCACCAGAGAAGCCACCACCGCCA
>Ga0099848_1000467_pt1 | contig 19082 bp, 16 predicted proteins | sample CB_VirMetaG_3_FD_78179 | JGI IMG/M metagenome (GOLD analysis project Ga0099848, IMG submission 78179) | Freshwater to marine saline gradient viral communities from Chesapeake Bay - CB_1508_1S Viral MetaG | ecosystem: Environmental > Aquatic > Marine > Coastal | place: USA: Chesapeake Bay...
AAGTTGTTCGATGTTCTGGAAAGTCACACCGACTGGTTCTCCAGTTCCACCACCAGATGTCCATCCTTGAACGAAGATTGGCCATGCTGCTGATGTTCCACCCGTTCCAGTGACGAACACACCTAAAGTTCCAGCAGTAGAACCTTGAATTGGAACTGGAGTTCCTACTGTGTTTCCTATATTGATTTCGGAGTCAACTGTAACATCGAACGAGATTCCACTGACGTTTGCGATGTTGACATTGAGTGCGCCCTGATCCCCGTCCATACAGATTCCGACTGGATACATGCTGGAACCAGACAATCCATAAAGAACTGTGCCTATTGTTCCATACGAAGAACCTGCTGGTGCTGTCAAACCACCTTGAATTGGCAGACCATCTACGATATCGAATGTAACTCCAACGAGCCCTTCGATTGGGCTAACATCACTGGTGGGACCGACACCAGCAATATAGATTGGGAAAGCGGTTGAACCATCTGCTCTTCCTTGAACCTGAATAGAGGTAGCGTTAGAGATTCCTCTACTGTCAATGACTGTGCGAAGAAGTGGTGTGTTGTCTTCCCAAGTTACACCGAGTTCGATTGCTTCTCCACCCGCGCCGTTTGTTGTTCCGTGGAGAACGGTTCCTACTGGATAGGCACCGCTCACACCTTGAACCACAATCGAGTCGGTGGTGCTTCCTACACTTCCTGAGTTTCCTAGATTTCCGAATGAGAGTCCACGAATGTCTAGATCCGTTGCAGAGACTGTTGGTGTGCCTGATAGGGAAACTGATCCTGAAACATTGACGGTCCCTTCGATACCAGATAGAGTTCCGCCTGTTACTTGAACAGTAATTGGGTTTGCGTCAGATGCTCCAGATGATGTTCCAGATACTGCAAGATATGTTTCGGTATTTTCTACGCCCACTACCGAACCAACATTAACAGTAGCACTAATCGTTGCGTCTGTTATTGCAACCTTGAGTGCATCACCAGAATGACCGAAGTATCTTGGTGTTCCGTCTGCTGTGATGTATCCGAGGTGAGTAAACACTGGATATGCGTTTGTGATACCCTGAACAACTACGCCGTCTTGAGATGTGTATGCGGCACTGTTGCCAGGAGTTCCAAGAGAAAGTCCAGAGACAGTGAAGGAACCAGAAACGGGAATTGAAACACCTGCTGCGGTTGTAATACCGACTGTTCCTTGGACTGGAAGAGAAACTCCAGACGCCGTGGTGACGCCGACAGTTCCACTAGCGAGGACTGTTGGTATTCCACTGATAGAAACACTACCAGTGACTGGAAGAGCGACACCATCTGCTGTTGTGATTCCAACAGTTCCCGATACCGTAACATCGCCTGTAACGGCAAATGCAGTCATTCCACTGAATCCACTTACGAGAATATACTCTTGAGTGGTTCCCGAAGGACCGAGACCTTTGATTGTGATTGCACCGCCGATTGCAGTTGTTCCAGAGACCATAACTGGAACTGTTGCGTATGTCGTTCCGTCTACATGAATCGCCGATACACCTTGACCATTAATCAGAGTGTTGAACGTGATACCAGAACCTTGGATGTAGGTATCTAGTGCATTATTATTCTGTCCTATTTGTTGTCCGCCAACATAGAGAGTAACGGGAAGGTGCTTCCCGGTGGCGGTGTCTACATATTTCGCTTGACCTTCTGGGCCCCAAGCCAGTTTGACATATTGATGGTGTGCAAAAGTATTTCCACCATCTCCGTTGATGTAATCTGTTGCTACGCTCGCTCCAGTGGATTCGCTACCTACTGTTACGAAAACATTATCGTCTGTGTCGGCCATTTAAGGTCTCCGTGAAATATTGCAATATTCTTAGTATATATACTTGTGTTCGGATGGTATTCATGTATACTATTCCGTGAACAGGAGATACACCATGTTTGAAAAAGTTGAAAGATTGTTCACCACCGAACTCCAAGAATGCGTAATGGCACATGGCGGGTCATATATTGATGCCGTCCTTTCGATCTGCGAGAGCAACAACATTGAACCTGCCATCGCTGCAAAGTATTTATCAAAACCAATAATCGAGAAGATTCAGGCAGAAGGAGAAAGTCTCAATCTTCTGCCTACCACCGCTAAACTTCCGATTTAGTGTTGACACATCTAATATACACGCTATACTACTTCAATCGTGCTGGGGAGTTCCCAGCGGACACACTAGTGCAGGGGAGTTCCCTGCGGAAAGGATACGCATATGAGTTTTAGTGATTTCAAGAAGAGGTCTCAAGGTAGCCTCGAAAGCCTCCAGAAGCAAATGGAGGAAGGTGAAACCAAGAAGTCCTACAAGGATGACCGCTTTTGGCGTCCCGAACTGGACAAGTCTGGAAACGGCTTTGCTGTGATTCGTTTCCTTCCCGCCAGCGATGGCGAGGACATTCCGTGGGCAAAGGTTTACAACCACGGATTCAAGGGCCCTGGCGGATGGTATATTGAGAACTCTCTCACTACCATTGGTCAGAAGGATCCCGTTTCGGAGATGAACAGCCGTCTTTGGAACAGCGGTATCGAGTCCGACAAGGATATCGCCCGCGACCGAAAGCGTCGTCTGAACTACATCTCGAACATTCTGGTCGTCAGCGACCCATCCAATCCCGAGAACGAAGGCAAGGTGTTCCTGTTCAAGTACGGAAAGAAGATTTTCGACAAGATTCAGGAAGCGATGAACCCCGAGTTTCAGGACGAAGAGAAGGTCAATCCGTTTGACTACTGGGGTGGTGCGAACTTCAAGTTGAAGGTTCGTAAGGTTTCGGGATTCGTCAACTATGACAAGTCAGAGTTTGAGTCTGTCTCACCTCTGCTTGGTGGAGATGACGAAAAGTTGGAGCGTCTTTGGAAGACGCAGTATAAGTTGAGTGAGTTTACGGATGCGAAGAACTTCAAGTCCTACGACGAACTCAAGGCCCGTCTCGATGAGGTTCTGATGGGTGATGAGCGTGGAGTTGCTACGGCAGAGAATGATACTGTTAATGATGATACGCCGAGCATTTCCCACACCCGTGTGTCGGAAGAGGAGGAGAGTCTCGACTCGTTTGATGAAGGTGCGGATGCTATGTCCTACTTCAAGCAACTAGCAAGCGAAGATTGAGAACGACACACGGAAGAACAGCGGGCGCCTTTTGGGGTGCCCGCTGTTTTTTATGCAAGCAAAACATTTCTTTCTTGTATTGGTATTCCCATCGCTAAGTTTTGCAACATTCTATTTTCATCGGATCGAGATGAAACCTTCTCTGGTATTTGTGTTCCGCCTCCTCCACCACCATCAATTTGTATAATAGTGGTATCTCCAGATTGAGTTGGTGGTGTAGAGGGTCGATCGTCTATTATTGACATATCTCTTTGTTGTCTTGTTTTCAAGTCTTCTCTTAATTGTGGTAGTCTATCTTCCTCGAAAAATAAACTATTAATCAAGTCGCCACCAGAGGCGGCCGCATTATAGAATGTCGATGATATATTCTCTAATCCACCCATAAAAGTCCATTCTGAAGTTGCTTGAGATGGATCTTGTTTGTCGAGTAAAGACATTTCTGTTGAACCTCCACTCAGACTTCTTCTTATACTATTTTCTAGGTTCAAAGTAGATTCAGAATCATACGATGGAATCAATAAATCGTTTGGATCGTCTGGAGAATTAGAAATAGCATTTGTATGTAATCTCAGAAGATCAATCATACTCTTTGGTTCAAACATATTGTCGGCATTACCTATTAATTCTTCCTCTGGGTTTTTCATAAGTAACCACGGAGGAAGGAGATTTACATATACCCCCTCCATCTCTTTTCTCGCCAGTGCTGCCATCTTCTTAGAAGATTCTATAGACCCCGGAGCCATTCCCCCTCCAGGCGTTGGTGCGGCCTGTGACAAATACTGGGAAAATACACTCGCTTCATACGCATCTAGATATTTCTCAAAATCTGGTCTTATCTTTTGTAGCAGATTTATCGCATCGTTATGGTATACCATTTTTGGTTGACCAGCATATGCTTGACGAACTTCTAGAAGTCCTTGTTTACCTTTTCCGTATGGGTATTTTAAGTTTTCTTGTTGTTGTATGAGTTGATCGGTTAGTCCCTCTGCTTGTATTTGTGCGTATATTGCTAATATATCTGGAACAAGACTAAGTACCATCGCTCCGCCTTTAAGTGCGCCTAGTGCGAGTCTGCTAGCCGCAATCTTTTCGGCTCCTGTACTAATAACCGTCCCAACACCAGCCCTAAGTGGTCCTTGTCCAAGACCCCTTCTTGCTCCATATTCAAACATCGCTTGTTCAAGTGTAGTAGCACGAAGCGGATTTGCCGCTGTCAATCTTGCGGCTTCCGCTTCATAGAACATTACTCTAGACGCATTTCTAAATGGGGCATTAGAGGCAGGGGTTGTTATTGGTGGTCTTGCTGGGGTAGGTATGGGAGTGGGTGGTGGGGTTGGTGTTGGTGGTCTTCTAAGTAATCTGTTTGCGCCTACTGCGGTGACTGTGCTACCACCACCAATTCCAAGCCATTTTAATAAACCTTGTACCACACCCGATGATACTTGTTCTTCGGTTGATGTTGAGGATGAGGATTTTTCGTCTTCTCTTCTTAAGGCAGAAGAAACCGATCCACCGCCTAATAGTTTCAAGTTTGTTGATTTTCTTCTTGCTTCGAGTTCCATCTCTCTTTTTTCTGATTCAGATGTGAAATCTTGAGAAGAACTTTCTAGAATCACCTTTTTGGGATTATAGATGTTTATAACCGAGTTCTTTATGTCTTTTTTAATCTCAAATTTTGATGTATCAATCAAAAGCACATCACCTTGACTTACTGCTTGATCTACCGCTTGGTGTGTTTTTGCTACATGCCTATCAGTTGATTTTGGTGTTATTTTACCACCCGATCCCATTCTAAATGTTCTTGCGTTCGCATCATAACCCGCTGACTGAAACATTCTAGATATGGTAGAACCATAACCACCTATTGGAGAAAAGGAAGAAGCATTTTTGTCGTATCGAATATTTTTTATGAGTGATTTGATTGACATTGTTTACTTTTTGTTCTTTTTTATCTTTTCGTTTTCTTGTATTATCATTCCGATATAGAGTTCCTTTTCCCACGGCATCATTGATTCGAGTTCAGTTAGAGAATACTTATGCCAATACATCATCTGGTGATTGCTTGTATAATAATTTTGCAGACTTGTATGACTATTGATCAGATAAAAAAACTGATGATATTATCAAACCTCTTTTCTGTATTTTCACCGCACGCTGGACATTTATATTTTAACTCCAAATAGTTCGTTGGAATTTTAGATAAAAACTTTTCGTTTATCTCATTAATCATTTCAAGTGTCATCGAATTGATGAAATTTTCTTGCTCATCTTTTGACTGATCATCAAAGGTATATACAGTTTCTTTATCAAATACTGTTTCAATACAAGACTTGTAAATATCATCTAACTCTTCATTTTGTTTTTCAGTATGAAGATTAACAGATTTAAGAGAAGGATATTTTAGTGTTACACCACAATCTTCTGTGAGCATTATCTTGTTGATTATTCCAGATTCGTCTTTGTTTTTCATATTTTGAATATTAAGCGACACTTCTGTTCTGGAGTCACAGTGATCACATTTGTTCATAAATGTCACTTCTTCTCCAACAGATTTTGAACGAATAGCAACTACAAGTTTTTCTAAGTCGAATAAGGGTAAATCATAAATGTCAATATCGTTTATAACACACGATTCACAAAGTTGAACCATTGTTTCAAACATTTCAACCTTGTCGTTTGATTCGAGTGCCATTAAGATTACTTTTTCTTCTTTGACAGTATAAGGTCTAAATTTTATTGGTGTTTTTTGACTGTATAGTTTTACACTATAGGTTGGAATTGTTAGTTTGGGTAAACTCATGATGTCTCCATATTATTTTACAAAGTCAGGATTGAAATCGGATCCAGCATTTAAGTCAGAACGAGGATTTAATATCCTTTTTGCGTATTCCAATCTAGCGGTCCAGTTGTCTCTTATATCTGCGATGTTTTCTTTGATGGTATTTTTGATTTTATCTTCCGCTTCTGATTCGTTTACAGTTTGTATTCCATACATGCCACCATATGATCTTGTATTGTTTAGTTTGTCTCCAATCATAGGGTTCCTTACGTCGCCAAAATAAGCATGGGAATTCTTTCGTAAATAAGTAATAATGTATTTTCTCCATGCCAATGATAATTGCATTGTTGCTATTGTATCTGTGTTTCCTTGTCCAACAGATATTCTACCAACTGATTTTGGCCAAACATCCGTTAATTTTATTTCATACAAAATAGTGTCGTCCAGTCCTAACGCACTTATGGTTGCATCGCATCTATAACTATCTGGATATGCTAGGTTCTGAGTCTTCTGATTTATCACTATATCCATCCAAGTTTCAAAAATAATTCTTTCTTTGAAATCATTTGATACTCTTAATGTTACATCTAAATCACCACTATATGTGGCTTCATATGGAATTTCATCTACAGGTCCGGCAAGTTTAATAGGTTCACTTGATATGTTTCGACTTGGAAAAAAAACATCTTGGACATCAAAATTAAACGACCGATTAAACTGAAATGGATTAATTCCAATCGGGTTTATTTTTTCTGGTAATGTGTCGATTATTAGGCTAAATTTAGTCGGTCTATAAAGATTTGCAGCATTACCCATATAGTCGTTGATATTCGATGTCATTAGATCCTTCTTTCTTCTTCGTTGATCATCCGTATAGAATCAGCCCAAACATTCTTTCGTGATTCGAGTTGGAATTTACTGATTGGAAGTAACGAAGCCAACGCCCAGTTCTCGATTGGTATGCGAATCAGTCTAGAAGATATACCATCGTATTTATAACGCTTATAGGTGGGTCGAATGAATTTATAGGTGGAAAGCCTACCGAGTCTAGACTGCATATCATCTTCGGTGAGGTTTTCTAGATCAACATCACCGAATAATGCCTTCATGAATGCTATTCTGTATCGTTCTGGTAGATAGTGGAGATTCAACCCTATAAAACCATCTGATATTTTCTCGTTTAGTATAATAAGAGGGAGTGCGTCGTAGTATTTCAGTTTTCTTTTCGATGTGACTGGTTCATATTTGAAGAGAAACATACCTCCATCAACACTCTCATATGCACTGACAGCATCTTCTGTAGTTAGAAGGAAGTCTGTTACTTCGTTTGCGTTATATTCAGCGGTTCCAAATGCGAGATTGATTGTGCTGGTAAAGAATTTGATAGCCTCTTCCAGTGTGTTCACGGTATAGGAGTCTGGTTCTTCGCCTTCCAGTTGCTCCTCTATGAGTTCTTTTTTTGTATCCCTTGAGTCGTCTGTGAGTTCCTTGAGAATCTGTTTCTTCAAGTCTGGACCCATCTTCATTTTCTTCTGGTAGATGATGTTTACCTTGGTTCGATTTTCTCCCCCGACGATATATGTGTCTTCTCGTATCACGGTTGTAACTCCTTCTCGGTGAGTATTTGAAACTCCCAACCACGATTCTCAGCAAACTCTTTTGCCGCTTTCCATTTTGCCGAGTTTACACCCCAAGTCTTGACTTCGGTAATATATTTCTTTGTTACTCTGGATTGCTTTTTCGGAGGTGAACACTGTTTCATTGGTTTCACCTCAATCAACTTTACTTTTTTGGTCCCGTCCTTCTGACGAACCTCAACTATAAAGTCTACATAGTAGCGGTGCATTTTGTTGTCGATTGGTGACACATAAGGAACGACGACTTCTTCGGAACCCCAAGAGATGACATTCTCTTCGTTGTCACAGTAAAGCATAAAACGTCTTTCCCACAAACTGCGGTAAATGATGTTCGTGGGGTTCCCTATATATTTTGATGGATTTTTAGGTTTAAACTTTCCTTTATATGCCATATAGGTATTTAGCAGGAGCAAAGATGTCTACCGCCAGATCCGCTAGGAGAACAATAAATTCAGTTTTTGATAAACTGGATTCGGATGACCCAAATCGTTTAAATAGGGGCGAAGATTTACAATATCCCCAAGAACTAGGAACAGATGAATATAATCAGTTTATTCTGTTTACCATATACGAGAAAAATGGAGATCCTGCACTAAGAAATTCTGCGAATAAAGTCATTGAAACAAAAAGGGAACTTGACCTTGCATATGAAAGGTATAGAGATTATGCAGCAGAACAAGTTCAAAACTACCTTTCTAGTCCAGATGCTCCAGCAGATGATTGGTGGAGGAATTTTTCTTGGGGCCTTGGTGAATTTTCTGCAAGTGTTGATGTTGTATTTCAGCGTTTGACTGGGGCACAATTCGGTGGTGGAGATGAAATGAACGACGAACTCCGAAACGCCATAGTTAGACTAGAGCAAGAATACTCTCAGGCTCAACTAGAACAAATAAAATCAATTGAAAATATAGAAATAAAAAAACCATCATTTCAATCTGATAGAGCAACTCCTTCAGTGAAGATTTTAAAGGAATTGGGACTAACAGAAAGAACACAGGGAAGAATGATAGGTAGAACCAGACTCGCCGCAGATACAACACAAGTAGCAACTAACATAGCACTGTATATTCCAAATAAAATTGTAAATAATGGAACCATAAATTACAACAGTGTAGACTTTTCGGCTGGACAGCAACTTTCATCTATTTTTACAACAGGAGATTTGTCCAGTGTGTTTCCGACACTGAAACGAAAAGTAGCGGGTGCTTTAGATTCCGCTGGAAATGTTGTTGGTCTTCAATTAAATGCGAATGAAGCGATTGACGCTATAACGGGTTTGGTTATAAATCCAAGGCAAGAGCAACTATTTCAGAGTGTTGGTGCAAGGACGTTTGATTTTTCTTTTAGTTTGGCACCAAGAAATCAAGAAGAGTCCGTAATCATTAACAAATTAATTAGAGCGTTCAGAAAATATTCACATCCTAAAATTTCTTCTACTAACGCATTTCTAGAAGTTCCCGCTGAATTTGAGATTCGTTATTATAAAATTTATAACGTCGGTAAAACTGACGAAGTTGTTCAGGAAAACTTGTTCTTAAACAAAATAGGTCGATGTGTTCTTCAGCAAGTGAGTGTTGATTATACACCAAATGGTATCAATGCAACATTTGAAGATGGTAGTCCAGTTAGAACTTCTCTTACCATGACATTCCAAGAGATGAGACCACTTGTTAGAGAAGATATCGAGGAAGGATACTGATGTATTTCGACAGATTTCCATATCTAAACTACACAGAAACCTTTGATGGTGTTGGGAAAAGAAGACTGGTAACGGATATTATCCGTCGAATTCGTATTTCAGAACGATCAAAAAACGATGCTTCATTTTTCATTGATTATGATTTGAAAGAAGGAGACACACCAGAAAATATTTCCCATCGTTTGTATGGCACATCCAGTTATTTCTGGACAGTTCTTCTTGTTAATGAGGCTATCAATCCTTTCTATAGTTTCTCTCTCGATAGTTTGTCTCTAGAAAACTATGCAAAGAAAAAGTATTTTGGTAGATATTTTTATCTGGTAGATCCGTCGAATGAAAAGAGGTTTAGTGGGTTGACTTTTGGTTCGGATGAAACCATCTTTCTAAGCACGACTAACGTAGATGATTTTGGGACGACTCAAGAAAACTTTACCGTAAGGGCGAGGGTTGTAGAACAAGATTCTACTCTTGGCAGAATTCGTGTTGATGGAGGTGAACATACCTATTTTTCCGCTGGTGACATAATAGGTGTATACAGAGGGTCAGACGTTCGACAAGCGAAAATAAAGAAAACGGAAGACGGATTGTATGGTCTTCATCATTTTCAAACAGTAAGTGGCAGCAGAATAAATCCTTTAGCAGCATTGGATGGAACTCCTCTTGGATTCACTTCGATGACTGGAGACTATACGATTGACCCACCAGAACTCTGGGAAACACGAATAGGAGCATATCTCGGTTTAAGTGGTAGTGCGACTAGTGACTATAGTGTTTCAAACTTTGATTATGAAATAACACAAAATGAAAGCAAGGGTCAAATTCAATTGATACACCCAGATAATATCAATTTGTTTGTAGAGGAGTTCGATAGGATACTCAATATATGAGTTACAGTAAAGGTAATGATTTTAAAATTGAAAAACTGAATCTGGTTTTAGATTCTGGTGATGTTATCTCTTTGTTAGATTTGTTTGTAGAACTAAACATCTTTCAAGATTTTTTTGTATCCCAATCAATTTATGGTATGATTACCATTAGCGATACTTTCGACTTGTATTCTAAACTACCTCTAAAGAACAACGAAACTTTAGATATAAAATATTTCTCTCCAGATAATGATATCATTGAGAAGTCTTTCAGAGTTTACTCCAGAGAAAATGTTTTACTTGGAGATAATGGAAGAACGACATATTATACTTTGAAGTTTATGTCAAAAGAGACCATAGAGAATAGTCAGATAAAATCTTCTAGGTCATACACTGGAAAAATATCAGACATTGTTGGCGCGATATGGTCCCAGCACTTTCCAAAATCGAATCCAATACAAACCCAAGAAACAGATGGTGAACACACAATTGTTTTGCCTATAAACAATCCATTTTCTCACATAAACTTTCTTTCAAAGAAAGCAGCAAGTTCAAATAATAGTAATGACTGTAATTTTGTTTTCTATGAAGATTTTTCTGGTTGGAAATTCGTATCCGTTGCTTCAATGTTTCAAGAAAAACCAAGAGGTTATTATTCGTGGCAAATCAGAGATAAACAGACAAAACGAATTTCGGAAGGATTCGATGCAGTCCAGTCCAGATATGTTATCACAGATTTGGAACTTATAGGAATGGAAAATTATCTTGACGAAGTAGTGAATGGTTTGTATAGTAGTTACATATCAGAACACGATATCAAAAATAAAAAAATATCTGGTATTAAGTTTGAATATAAAGACGGCTTCAAAAATTCAACGCACGCTAATACTTATCCACTATCGCCAGATTCTATCATAAGTAATTTAGACCCAACCGTAAATTACAAAAGCAGATTTAAGACAATGTTTGATAATGGGATTTACTTAAAAAGGCAATCTCAAATAAATTCGTTATTGAATAAAAGAATTCGGTTTAGAACCGCTGGTAATAGTTCAATAAACGTAGGAGATTTGCTCAAGATATCTATTGACAAACAATGTGGATTTGGAGAGAATAGTGATGGTCCAAAAGACCAATATAGATCAGGTAACTATATTGTTTCGTCGGTAAAGCACACAATAAATAAAGTAAATGGATATACAATGACCGTAGAAGCCTGCACCGACTCCTACGCGAACCCTTTACCAGACGAGTCTCGTTTTGAAACCAAGTAGGTGCAAGGAGTATAGAGATGGACAATATGAATTTTAACGATTTCGAGGAGTATCGAGAGTATGAAATCCGTCTTAAGAATCACAAGAATACTTACACTGATGAGGAACTTGAGGAGTGGAAGAACTGGGCAGAAAAGTGGGCTGAGGAAGAATGATTAATCTCAACGGCGACTTTGTTTGGTGGTTCGGTGTTGTTGAGGATATTCAAGATCCAGAGAAACTCGGGCGTGCCCGTGTTCGCATCTCTGGATATCATTCTCCAGACCTCGCCGAACTTCCAACAGTCCAACTTCCTTGGGCACACCCAGTGTTCCCAATCACGACTGCCGTAAACAGGGGGAAGGGTCTGACCATTCCAGGCCTTCTCCCTGGCAGTCATGTCTTTGGTTTCTTCCTTGACGGAACTGACGCACAACAGCCAGTAATGATGGGTGTCATTGGTGGTATCAACTCTGAACAGAACGACCCGTCAGTGGGGTTCATGGACCCCTACGACAAAGCCAATGAACTCTATGATGGTAAACCAGATACCAACCTTCTGGCACTTGAACCGCCAGGGACGGCTGGAGATCGACCAACTTCAAACAAGACACCATTGGAAGAAGTAGAAACGGCTCTTCCCGATTTGACTTGGAACGAACCAGAATCTTCTGCCAATCCAGTGTATCCTTTTAATAAAGTATACGAATCGGTTTCTGGACACATCATCGAGGTGGATGATTCTCCGAATGCCGAACGGATTCAGATTTACCACAATCGAGGGTCTTTCATCGAGATTCATCCCGATGGAACCACGGTGATTAAGTCTACCAATGAAGGATATCAGATTACTCTGGCAGACCATAATATGTTCGTGGCAGGAACCCTAAATATTTCTGCCCTTGGTAATGTGAATATCAAGGCATCGAACCTTACATTCAAAGGGAAAAAAGCGAACTTTGAACTCGAAGAAGACTTTGTTGTGAACTGCAAGAACTTTCAGGTAAAATCAACCGAAAACATTGATATGGCTTCTTCTGGTGCCGAGACAAAAATCGGTGCATCTAATGAAGTAAAAATCGTGAATGGTGGAGGCGCAAAGATAAAACTTTCTGGTAATACCATTGATCTCAACGGACCATAAGGAAAGATTCAAATGGGAGAAGGGACGAGACCATTTTCTCTGAGAGATTTGAGAGGAAACTTCATAAAATATACAAAAGGTGAAGTGGTCTTATACAGGGGTGATTTATATGAAGTTCTTCGTGATGTTTTTGCGAGAGTTCCCGATCAGGACTCTCGCAGTTTTCGATTGCTTACTCAAGAAACTGATATAAGTATAATAGATGGAGGAGAGTATTGAACGGAGTTGCCCGCATAGGAGACCTTACCGATGGTCCCGCTAAACTAGAACACTCTGGCTCAACTGCCGTTCTTGTGAACGGACAGGAGGTTGCTGTTTTAGGTGTCCGTGTTCAGTGTCACTCTCACGGCAATACTACCGTATGCTCCACTATCATTATGGGTTCTCCTACGGTATTTGCTGGCGGAAAACCCGTTGTCCGAATGAATGACCAAGCACTCTGTGGTCATAAAGTTATAGTTGCTTCTCCAAATGTGAGGTGTGCGTAATGGGCGTTAGTCAAATAGGTAATGGTGATTTCCCTCTGAACAACTGTGCGATTCTTCGCCAGATTTTACCCGATACTTCTATTGATTTTTTAACAACAGTTCTTCGTGGTGAAGCATTTGCTAATCCGATTGCAAATCTGGCTGGAAGCGTAAGGGGTAAGATTGGTTCCGCTCTAGCAAAGATAGGAAGTTTGGGTGGTGCAAATAATTCAGCGAGTTGGCTTGCTGAAATGAGCAGCACTCTTCAGAGTTTCAATACGCAACTAGTAGACTTTGAATCGAGAACCAATCGAATGAGTGGAGTCATCACTGGGTTTCAGGATGGTCAACCAGACATGGGTAGAATTCTCGGTATCGGAAGTGCATACAACTCCGCTCTTGCTACTCTGGCGACCAAACCACAAGATATTCTGAAGGACAACTTCTCTCACGGGTTCAACAGTCTCAAACAAGAATTCGGTATCAATGCGATTACAGAATCTGACAACGCACTCGAAGCCGCTGGAAACTTTTTGGCTCAATTTGGATTAGGAACCACCGATCCCGGCGCCGGCACCCCGATTGAACCTAACCCATTTCAATTTTATTCAGAAGCAAATCAGATACTTGGAAATATTCGTAGCATTCAACAGAGCATTGTAAACATCACATCAGCAGAGGACGCATTTCTCGCTGGTGCCTTAGCATTCTTGGATAAGTATGCTCTTGCGAACACTGCCCTCAATGGTGTTCTTACCGATCCTTGTCAGATTGGAAAGGTCATTAAAGACCTTGCGGCTTCTCCTGATCTTACGAATCTGATTCCGTCCTTGAGTATTCCAGAACCACCAACCCTCGATGAGATTCTGTCGAATATTCCAGATCCAGAAGATATTGGAAACGCAATCAAGGATAGCGTAGAAGGAATCGTAGAGTCTGTTCAAGAGCAGGTAGAACAACTCATTGACGATGCTGTTGCGATTGGTAAAGAAACAGTGGAAGCAATACAGAAGTCAGCAGAGGAACTTATCGCTGCGGGAGAAGCACTCGTTCAGCAAGCAGAACAGGCTGCCGCTGACCTTGCCACAAATGTCGAAAACTTTGGTAAGGATGTTGAGAAGTTCTTTGAGGATTTAGAGAACAGATTGGATGAGGAAGAAGAACCAGTCCAAGAAGGACAACAAGAAGTTTCGGAAGAAAGCACAGAGCAACCAGTGTCAGAAGGCGGAGAAACTAGACAACAGAGAATAGATAGACTGAAGAGTTATCAAAGTCAAGTTGAAGGCATTTTGGAGTTGGTAGAGTGGCAAACAGATATTAGAAGAGGCGGGGGATTAGTTGGTCCTATTTCAGAATATCTGGCGGAAAAATTCCCGTTATTCCAATTAGAGAACGCACTAGAATGGGACAGAAGTGGAGTAAACAACGACCCATACTTACAACAAAGAGTTGTTAGATACTTGCGGAATAGGAATAGTTTAGAAGATGCTATCAACATTAAAAAAGGTATAGAATAGGTATACATAAAATATGGCAAGATATTCAGACCTAAACCTAGATTTTGTCGCACATCCACTCACGGGGGATGTCACTGTTCTTACAGATATGGAAGCACTCAAGCGGTCTATTCGTAATCTTGTTTATACTTCCAAATACGAAAGGCGTTTTAGACCAGAACTGGACGCTGGTGTTCGTAAGTATCTCTTTGAACCATTAACATCTATTACTTGTTTAAAAATAAAAAACGCAATAGAAAATATAATCAAACAACAAGAGAAGAGAGTAGAGTTGATTGAAGTATCCGTTAGTGGAAACGAGCGTACAAACTCATTTGATGTGAGTATTGTTTTTCGTCCAAAAAATGTTAGGGATGTAACAAATCTATCACTGACCCTTACGAGAACTCGATAATGGCAATAAACTCATCAAAGAAAATAACAGAATTGGATTTCGATGATATTCGGTCCAACTTGCAGTCATATTTAGAATCACAGGAAAGATTCAAGGATTTTGATTTCAATGGTTCTGGTTTGTCAATTTTGCTTGACCTTCTTTCCTACAACACACACTATTCTGCATTTTATACCAATATGGCTGCAACCGAAATGTTTCTGGACAGTGCGGTTAAAAGAGAATCTGTTATTTCTCATGCCAAGCAAATCGGTTATACTCCGCACTCAAGAAGAGCAGCAGAAGCAAGAATTCAAATATCTTTTGCTAGTAGTGAAGCGGATGTTATAATAATTCCAAAATATACACGATTTACGGCATCGGTCAATGATGTCGATTACACTTTTTATAATACACAACCAGTTACAATAGATTCGTCTGGAACAGCACCTTATGTGTCGGACGCCTTTTCAGTGTATGAAGGTTCGTTGTCTACTGTTTCATTTACATTTAATTCTGCTGATCCAGATGCACGTTATATCATACCATCGCAAACAGTTGACACTACACATCTAAAAGTAAATGTCATAGAATCTCTTTATGATAATACTGGTTCAAATGATGTTTGGACTATGGTAAATGACATAACAGATTTAGATGCTAGTAGTCAGGTTTACTTTTTAAATGAGAACACCTTGGGATTTTATGAAATATCTTTTGGTGACAATATTCTTGGTAAGAAACCATCAGATGGAAACGTAATTATTATTCAATATTTACAAACATCTGGACCAAACGCAAATGGTATTGGTAGATTAGATAGTGCAACCAATCGTGTTTTTTCCACAGATTTAGATGGAACTGTTTCCGTTGTTTCAAGTTCAGTCGGAGGTGCGTTAAAAGAAACTACGGAAAGTATTAGAACTAACTCACCTCTTTTTTATCAAACGCAAAACAGAGCAGTCACAAAAAATGACTATATGAGTTTGACATTATCTGAATATGGCGACAGTGATGATGTTGTTGTTTTTGGTGGTGAAGATTATGACCCACCTCAATATGGTAAAGTTTTCGTTTGCATAAAACCTTCCTCTGGTGGTGTTTTAACAGAGGATGAGAAGCAAGATGTTATTCGTGACATATATGCTTCCAAGAGCGTCGTTGGTGTCATCCCAGAAATAATAGACCCAGAATACACATACTTACTTTTCAATTCTACATTTGATTATGATGAAACCCTTACGACCAAAAGTATACTCCAACTTAGAGCAGAAATACTAACCTATCTTTCTTTGTATGCCTCTACTGCTCTTTCTAAGTTCGGAAAGAATCTATATGTGAATAAACTGGAAGAACTCTGTAGAAATTTAGACCCTTCCCTTTTGTATGTCGATGTCGATGTAAAACTACAAAAGAGAATTACACCAGTTCTGAACAAGGTTCAAAACTACACAATCAAATATTACAACACTATTCTCAACACCGCTCACGATGCAGAAGATGGAATCAATGGTCCACCTGCGGTCCAGTCCACCAATTTTGCATATAAAAAACCAGACGGAACTATTTTCTTGGCTGCAATAGATTCCGACATGAACGGTAAACTTAGAATATATGAAGAAGTAAATGGAATCCGTAATACGATATTCTCTAATATGGGTTCTATTGATTTTACTAATGGTATAGTGACAATCAACAATTTCTCACCACTCAGTTCTACAAGAGACGGAACTATTCGCTTTAATGTTACCCCAAGGGAAGACGTAGTGAAGTCTGCGGTAAACAATGTCATCACATTCGACCCAACGGTGACAAACTCAATTAATGTCATGTATAAGCAAACATCATCAACATCAGAAAGTGGATACTGATAAATGACACTGACTCTTCTTCTACGAGGTGATACGGCTCCACCACTAATTTATGATAATGGTGAACTTATTCCGTTGCCATCAAGAACGAAGAGAATCCTCGAAGGAATTTCGCCACTCATTCAATCACAAGTCCCAGACTTTCTGAACAGTGACCACCCAAACTTTGTTGCATTTCTTGAAGCGTATTATGAATGGATGGAGATTCAGGGCAACGCGGTAGAGAGAACTCTTCTTCTTAATGACTATTATGACATCGAAAAGACAATAGATGAATTTGTAGAATCATTTGAAGACAAGTATATGAAGAACATTCCTCGTCTGTTTGAAACAGATGCCGAAGGTAATGTTCTCAATCGAAAAACTCTACTCACTCGAATCAAAGACTTCTACGCCGTCAAGGGCAGTGAAAAGTCCTTTGAGTTTTTCTTTCACACCTTTTATGATAGTATCGTTGAATTCTATTATCCAAGAATAGACATTCTGGAATCTTCTGGTGGTAAGTGGATTGAAAAGAAATCTATTCGAGTAACATCCAACAATGGAACTACCAACTTTGCCGCAAAAGGTAGAGTCGTGAATATGATTGGTGCGGACGGAACAAGTGTTGCAACAGCAAATGTTGTAGATGTTTTTCAGTTTGAAGTATATCCATATACAGTTACTGAATTTTTCTTAGAGAATATTCAGGGAGACTTTTTATCTGGTCAGCCAGTAAGAGTTTATTTTGATGATGGTTCATATATTGATGAGACTATTTTTGGTTTGTTTGATAGATTTGACATCACATCCGAAGGATTCAATTATCGAATCAATGACTTTATCACTATTCTCGACGAGTCTTCTGGTATTGGTGCATCGGCAAAAGTAAGTAGAGTAGATGATAAGGGAAGAATCAAACAAATCGCCATCTTGAACCACGGTATTAACTATGTAACAGACGCTCCATTTGCTGTCGAATCTGAAACGGGAGACGGTACTGCGACTGGTTTTGCAAGAGCATCTGCTATCGCAATCTACGATGGTTTTTACTATGACGATGGTGGTAAGCCAAGTTCAAGAAAGAAGATTCATGATGGTGACTACTATCAGAGATTCTCTTATGTTTTGAAAACAAATCTATCGCTACAGAAATATCAAAAGGCACTCAAAGCACTGGTTCACCCCGCTGGATTCAAAGTATTTGGTGATGTTCTTTTATCCGAAAATAAAAAATCGGAACTACCATTCCATAGTCAGGTTCAAAGACAAGAAATTTCTATCATAGGAAACTATACACCATACACGTTCGGAACAACTCAAGACCTTCGCAATAACAGCGAAGATACCGATTTGTATCCAGACGGATATGCGCCAGGTTATACTGGTGTTGGGTCGAACAGTGCAACTAACGCAACTGTTCCAGAGGGAGGTAGTGTTGCACACATAGTAGGAACGGGTTCGACTGGTCCTCTTGGTACTGCTGGTGCAGAGGGATACACAGCAGCACAATCATTAAACCTAGACTTCTTTCCGATTTATCACCACCCGAATATAAGAGGCATCTATGAAATTGCTAGTGGAGTGTCTTTTGGTGTCATTGAACTTAGACCATTTTTCTATCTTCCAGTTGGCTCGGATTTCCATTCCAACCCTACATATTCTACATGGACATCTCCGCAGTTCCCATACTTGGGAAGCACAGTAGATGGTGGAACACACGACGAATATTACAGCGTTTCATACGGAACAACATCAGAAAGTCCAAACTGAGGTAAATAGATGCCCCTAACAGATGCTTTACAGAACAACTTTAAGACTCAGTTCGCCACCGAACTTAAGCGAGCATTTGACCCGATTTCTGAGGACAACTATTTTCTTTTCTTCGGAAAGGCACTTCCTTGGGCGGACGAAACAACTCCACCAACTGTTGTCGATTCTGTCGCAGAACATTTTGCTGCTCTTAGAAATTCACTATTTGCCATTCGCATCGACTCTCGAAACACGGCATTTGTTGTTCCAAGAATCAACTGGACAACGGAAACTGTTTACGACGAATACAATGACTCTCTAGACCTACACGATGTAGACAATCTAAAGAGATACTACGTTCTTGCCGATGGGGATAGAGTGTATAAGTGTATCTCCAACAATGGCGGTGCTTCGTCAACAACTAAACCGACTTTTACTGGAACGTATATTTTTACAACAGAAGATGGTTACAAGTGGAAGTTTCTTTATAAGTTGACTGAAGGCCAGAAAGACTTCCTTACACAAGAATATATGCCAGTCTTCGTTTCACAAAAGACGAGCGATGAGGTTGGACAACTTCAATATGATGTTCAAACAAAAGCAGTTGATGGTGAAATCTATCGAGTC
>Ga0099848_1000468_pt1 | contig 19077 bp, 19 predicted proteins | sample CB_VirMetaG_3_FD_78179 | JGI IMG/M metagenome (GOLD analysis project Ga0099848, IMG submission 78179) | Freshwater to marine saline gradient viral communities from Chesapeake Bay - CB_1508_1S Viral MetaG | ecosystem: Environmental > Aquatic > Marine > Coastal | place: USA: Chesapeake Bay...
CCTGATGAATGCGTGCGGATATGAGTTGCTCCGTCGTGCAGATTGGCGGGAATTGACGCGCCAACATACTTTTTACACCGAGGCGACGACAACAACAGCGTCGTGGGTGGATGGTGTGGCGGTTATTACTGGAATTCCTACCACCGCAGGGTTATCCGAAAGTTATCAAGTGCAGGGCGTAGGTATTCCAAATGCGACCTACATTACGGCGGTTACGGGCGCAACGTCCGTAGCCATCAATTACGCACCGACAGAAACGGTGGTCAACGGCAAAGTTATTTTCCAAAAGGTAAAATATGACTTGCCTGCTGATTACGTTAGCACTGTCAATCGCACGCATTGGGATAAAAGCAAGCGCTGGGAAATGCTTGGCCCTGAATCTCCGCAGCAGTGGCAATGGCTGCTATCGGGCTACATCAGCACTGGCCCGCGTATCCGTTGGCGTTTGCTCGGTAAATATTTTCAGATATGGCCAGGCACCAATGCGGGCGAATTGCTAGGTTTCGAGTACCGCAGCGCGGCATGGGTAGAAAGCGCGCTTGGCGTACCAAAAAACAGCTTTACCGCTGACACCGATACTTGCATTTATCCAGACCGCGTTATGGTGCTAGGCACCAAACTTAAATACTTTGAAGCAAAAGGCTTTGATACGACCGCGCTATATCGCGATTATCTGATGGAGCTAGAAACGGCCATTGGGCAGGATACCGCTGCGGCTAATTTGTCGTTTGCGCCACGACCTGGCACGGTGTTGATCGGTTACGACAACATTCCTGACAGCGGTTACGGCACGGGTAGCACCTAATGGCGTCACCTGTTCGCAGGCGGTTAATTCAACGCACCACAGCAAACGTGGCGTCGTTGCCTGCGCCCGTGGGCGGTTGGAATTCACGGGATGCGTTAGCCAATATGGCTCCGACCGATGCGGTGTACTTGGAAAACATGTTTCCAAGCGTGTCGAATGTGAATTTGCGGGGCGGTTATGTAAAGCATGTCACGGGTTTGCCTGCGGAAGTACAAACGTTGATGACGTATAACGCGGGTGCAAATGTCCAACTGTTTGCAATTAGTGACGGTGAAATTTTTGACGTAACGTCGGCAGGCACAGCCGGCTCGTCACTGGTTGCTGGATTATCCAACTCGCAATGGGAGTACACCAACGTCACAACTAGCGGCGGCCAATATTTGTATGCCGCAAACGGTGTAGATGACCCGCTTTTATACAACGGCACAAGTTGGACACCTATTGATGGCGTATCAACGCCCGCGATTACAGGCGTTACAACAGCTAATTTAATTCAGCCAACTTTATTCAAAAACCGAATGTGGTTTATTGAAAAGAACACGTTGAAAGCGTGGTATTTGCCGACCGCATCTATTGGCGGCGCGGCACAGCCATTAGATTTGTCGAGCGTCATGCACTTGGGTGGCAGCCTGCGGTCAATGGCAACGTGGACAATTGACGCAGGTTACGGCGTTGACGACAACTTGGTTTTTATTACCGATCAAGGCGAAGTTGCTGTTTATCGCGGAACCGACCCCAGCAGTGCTGCAACGTGGGCGCTAATTGGTGTGTGGGTTATTGGCGCGCCAATTTCACGGCGTTGCATGACGAAATACGGCGGCGATTTGCTGATTTTAACGCTGGACGGGTTGATACCGTTTGCGTCTGCGCTGCAATCATCACGGCTAGACCCCAACATTGCGCTGTCGGATAAAATTCAAGGCGCTTTTGCGGCAGCAGCGCGCACCTACAAAGACACCTTTGGGTGGGGATTGCTTTACAACCCGCTTAACAACGCTTTGATTGTTAATGTGCCAGTATCAACGGGCCAACAGCAATTTGTAATGAACAACATCACCAAGGCGTGGTGCAACTTTACAGGTTGGAATGCATCTTGTTGGGCGTTGGTAGACAACGAACCGTATTTTGGCGGCAATGGATATGTTGCCAAAGCATGGACAACGGGTGACGGCGGCTATTCTGATGACGGTGAGCCAATCCAAACAAAAGGATTGCAAGCATTTAATTATTTCGAGACGCGAGGAGTTGTTAAATACTTTACCCGCGCTCGACCGAGCATTTTTAGCAACGGCCAACCCAACATTGTTATCGGCATCAATACCGATTTTCAGACCGCCGACCAAACGGGCGCATTGTCATTTAGCCCATCTGTCGCGGGCCTGTGGGATGTAGGGCTGTTTGATGTAGCGTTATGGGGCTCTGATGTGGTTATTTCCAATAACCAAGCAGGCGTTACGGGGATTGGGTATTGCGGGGCTATTTCGTTTAACAGCGTAAGCGAAAACTTGCAAATCCAGTGGGCGTCAACCGATGTGGTGTATCAAATCGGATGGGCTGGAATATAGTCAACGGCCCCAAGGTGGGCTTTTGGGTGGTTAATCACACCGATGGGGCGTTTTGGCCTGAAAAATCGGTGGCAATTGGATTAGAACGCGACGGCGAATTGGTCGCGGGAACGATATTTGAGAATTGGAACGGGCGTTCAGTGGTGTGCCATCTTGCGTGGCACCGTGTTACGCCCACTTATATTGCGGCAATATACGATTATGCGTACAACGTCGCAAATGTTGATAAGATAATCGGGCCAATCAGTAGCAATCATACCCGAGCGCTCAAGTTGGTCAGCAAAATGGGCTTTTCCGAGGAAGCGCGAATTAAAAATGCCGCGCATGACTCTGGAGATATTGTTTTGATGACGCAGACACCAGAAGGGTGTCGCTATTTGGAGCCAAGGTATGGGCAAAAAATCACCGGCACCGCCGCCAGCACCTGATTACGCCACCCTAGCTGTCAAGCAGGGTGAGGCCAACTTGGCGGCTGCCAAGCAATCGGCGTACATGTCCAATCCCAACATCTACGGCCCCACGGGGTCGCAGGAAGTTACTTGGACAAAAACCCCGACGGTTGACACAGATGCCTTTAACAAGGCGATGGAGCAATGGCGTCAAAACGTAATGACAAACCCGCTAAATGCGGGGCCGCAACCATCACAGGAAGATTTTACAACCTACATTGAACAGCCGACGATTAGGCAAACCATTGACCCTAATGCAGAAGCTGCATTACGTCAGCAGGAGCTGGCCCAACTTTACATGTCTCAAGCCGCAGCGGGTGCGGCTAAAGGGCTTGACGAGTTAGGCATTGCGTCAGCTTTTACGCCTAGCGGCATTCCTGATTTAACCTACGGCGCGCTTGGCCCTTATGGCACGGTTGCTAAACCCGATGACATTACACAAATGGGGCAAGCGGAAGCCTTGGCGCAAGGCGCAGGCGGCACCATTACGGGTGCGCCGACGACAGGCGCATATGCGCCAGCCGAAACTTATAATGTAAGCGCACTGCCGGGACAAATGGGAACCGGCCAGCAGGCACAAGCAAACGTTAATGTCCAAGGGGCGATTATGGCCCCAGGATCGGAATACTACGGCGTTGCAGGCGCTGGCCCCTCGGTTCCAACTAATTTAGGGCAATTACAAGCAAATCAATTTACGGCGCAGGGCGCGCCGAGCGGGCAAGCGTATGGCACCGCGCAAGGTGGCCCAGCAGGAATGCAATTTGGCGGCCTTGATTTATCTGGGCTGGGTATAGCGCAGGGTGGCCCCAACGCACAACAATATGCAGCTTTCGCCTCTGCGCTCACCCCATTGTTGCAGGGTCTTAATTTGTCAGGTGTTGGCGGCGTGGGCGCGGGAACAAGCGCAAGCGCATTTGGCACTGCGCAGGGCGGCCCAGCCGGCGGTTTATTTGGCCTTGCGGGTGGCGGCCCCGCCGCAGGTCAAATTGATCCAAATTTAAATTTGTCGGGCGTAGGCGATGTATCGCGCAACGTACAAGAGGGCCGATTTGGTTATGCGCAGGGCGATTTAGCAACACCCGAATTGCAGCGCCAATTAAACACCGCAAACTTGGCTGCTATGCCGGTCAACGCGGGCATGACGGCGCAAACGGCGTTATTGTCTCGTTTAGCTCCGCAGTTGCAAGGCCAGCGGCAACAATTAGAAACGCAATTAATTAACCAAGGCTTGCGCCCTGGCGGCGAAGCATACAACGCCGCTATGTCGGCGCAAATGCAAAAAGAGAACGATCTTTTACTGCAAGCAGCGGCACAAGGTATTTCGCTTGATGCCTCTATGCGTCAGCAAGGATTGTCCGAGCAGCAAGCGCTGGCGAATTTTGCCAACCAAGCGGCCATGCAGCAGTTTGGAATGGGCGCACAAGGGTTGGGCTTGTACAACGAAGCGTTGGCGCAAAACTTCCAACAATCGTTGGCCGCGCAATCGGCGCAAAACATGGCGCAACAGCAAGCGTTCCAGCAGCGCCTTGCGGCGGGCGAGTTTGGACGCGAAGCGCAATTAGCGTCCTTTGGCATGGGCCAGCAAGCGCAGCAAGCGCAAAATGCAGCAATTGCACAAAACTTTGCGCAAGCGCAATCAGCGCAACAGTTGCAAAACCAAGCCATACAGCAAAATTTGCAGGGAACGTTGGCAGCCGAAGAGGCGCAACGCGCCGCGCAAGCTCAACAGTTTGGTCAAGCCGTTGGTCAAACCGAATTAGGCGCGCAACTTGCTGGGCAGCAATTTGGCATGGCGCAAGAGGCGCAACAGGCATTCAACGCAGCGCAAGCTCAAAACTTCCAACAAGCTTTGGCGCAGGCGCAGCAAGGCAATGCCGCACAACAGCAAAATTTCTTGCAGCGCGTTGCAGCGGGTGAATTTGGTCGTGAGGCTCAATTAGCCACGTTCCAAACGGGCCAGCAAGCCACGCAGGCACAAAACCAAGCTATTGCTCAAAACTTCCAGCAGGCGTTGCAGTCGCAGCAAGCGCAAAACGCCGCAATGGCGCAAAATTATCAGCAGGCATTGGGCGCGGGTCAGTTTAATCGCGAGGCATTGTTGCAGCAGTTTGGTATGGGCCAATCGGCGCAGGAATTAGCCAACCAAGCCATTGCGCAGAATTACCAGCAGTCGCTTGCGCAAGCCGAAGCGCAAAACCAAGCTTTGCAGCAAATTTTTGGGCAGAGCGTTACGCAACAGGAACTCAAAAACGCAGCGGCATCGCAGAACTTTCAACAGCAATTGGCTGCGCAACAGGCCAATATGGCTTTACAGGCGCAGCAGGCGGGGCAATCGCAAGAAGCCGCGCAGTTTTACAATCAAGCGCAAGCACAAGCGTATCAGCAAGAATTGGCGCGTGTGGCTGCCGCCAATGCGGCTCAACAACAGCGCTTTGGGCAGCAAATGGACATTCAAGGGGCGCAAAATCAAGCGTTGGCGCAACGTCAGCAGACGGAATTGGATTACATTAATACGCTGAATGCATTGCAACAGCAGCAATACAATCAAGCATTGGCGCAAGCGCAATTCCGCAACACCGCAGCACAGCAAGCGTTGGCGCAGCAAGCAGCAATCCGAAGTATGCCGGTCAACGAGATCAGCGCGTTGTTGTCAGGCGGGCAGGTCAGCATTCCGCAATTCCAAGGCTACAGCGGCGTTACCGTGGCACCGGCCCCAATATTCCAAGCGGGTCAGGCGGCGGGAAATTTTGCACAACAAAACTATGCCAACCAAGTCGGCGCATACAACGCACAAATGGGATTGCTTGGCGCATTAGGCCAAGGAATTGGCGCAGCAGCGGCAGGCCCAGCGGGATTATCTGGATTTTTTACTGGGTCAGATCGCCGCTTGAAATCCAACATTGTTCGCGTGGGAACGCATCCGCTAGGCATTGGCATTTACGAGTACGACATTGCCGGTCAGCGTCAGCGCGGCGTGATGGCAGACGAAGTAGAAACGGTATTGCCAGAGGCGGTCGTAACTCGCTCCGATGGCTACAAGATGGTCAATTACGGATTACTGTAGGAGTTAACACATGAACGGACGACGACCCCCAATGAGTATGCCGATGCGGCCCGACCGTCGCCCGCAGGAATTGGCGCGCATGCTGGCAATGCAAGAACGCAATACATCGCTAAACGGCCCAACCATGCAGCAGCCAATGCGACCGTCAGCCGCGTATTCGGGCGCAACGCCTAACACCGCGCCAGGCATGACGCCGCAGAGCATGAATTTTAACGGCCCTGCCGGCCCGCAGCAGTACACGGGGCCAATCAGCAATCCCGCCATGAGCGCAATGGCACCCCCGCAGCAAGGTGGCCCTGTGGCGCGTATGCCGATGCAAGGCATGGGTGGCATGCCTCAAGGGATGCCGCAAGGGATGCCACAAGGAATGCCGAGGGGCATGCAGCGCGGTATGGCTCCACAAGTGGGTGGCCCGCCGATGCGACCGCGTATGCCGTCACCAGCGGGCATGACAACGCCGCAGGGAGGCGGTTACCGAGGAGACTTTGATTATGGCCAGGAATGACCCTGTTCGTTACGTCAGCACATTTCGAGCGCCAAGCGAGTACGAGCGGCAGCTAGAGGAAGCTCGTCGCAGAGCAATGCTGGCTGAAGCTCTCGCGCAGCAACAGTATGAGCCGCAGGAGGGTGTTGTTGCCCCGATCCCTCGCGCTGCGCCGCTTGTAAAAGCGTTACAGGGCTACATGACGGCCCGTGCAAGCAAAAAGGCAAAAGAAGCCGAGGAAGCCGCAGAGAAGGCAGGGCGCCGTGAGGCGGTGGATTACATTCGTTCGTTTGAACCCGAGCAACGCAATGTTGATATGGGGCAACTTGCCGCAATGGAAGCGCCGACGCCCATGATTGAGGATGGTCGCATTTCGTATGCACCGCCGAGCGCCGTTGCAGCGCCCAATCAGCGTTTAATGCCCGCAATGGGTGCAGGCGGTCAGCCTGACTTTAGCCAGCCAATGCAGATGCAAGTGGGCGGCCCGCTTACAGAAGCGCAAAAACGTGCGCGAGCGTTGGAAGGGTTGGAAAGCACAAACCCAATGGTTCGTGCGTATGCTGCGGATTTAATGAAACCGCCAGAGGCAGAAGAATTTTACGCGCCAATAGAAACCGCAGCGGGATTGGTGCAATTTGGCAAACGCGGCGGCAAACGAGAAACGGGGTACGCTGCACCCGCAAAATCGGCAACTGGTTCGTCGTTAAGCAAATTAATTGCGGAACGCGATGCTTTGCCGCCAGATAGTCCGTTGAGAGCAACGTATGACGCAGCAATTGAAAAAGAAACGACAAAGCAACCGCCTATTGCACTCAATTTAGGCGAAAAGGGCGACGTAGAAGCGCAAAAGATTTTTTTGAAAGATTTGGGGGAATTGCGTCCAAAAGCGTATGCCGCCAGAAACATTATTCGCGCTGTAAACAATTTGGATCGTTTAACAGAGGAAGGTACGTATACCGGCGCACTCGCACCAACGGCAGTTGGCGCAAGCCAGTTTTTGAACAGCATTGGCATAAAAATTGACCCCAAAGTTTTAGAAAATACAGAAGCGTTTGCCGCGCAATCAAGCGACTTGGTGTTGTCAGCGCAAGCTGCATTGGGTGGCGCGCGCGGATTTACCAAAGAAGAAACTGCAATTTTGATGCAAATGTTTCCGCAAGTTATCAACAGCCCGCAAGCTCGTATAACGATCGGCAACATTATTCGTAACAAACAACTTGATGTCATTGACGAGTACGATTCTTTAATTACAGATTACGAAAGCACTTACAAAGATTCCAAAATTCCATATAAGAAAATGGATGATGAAGAGGTGCGTTATCAGCGCTGGAAACGTGCGCAGAGGAACCGCTAATGGACGACTTTACTCCAGAAGAAATTGAGCGTTTCCAAAAAAGACTTGCCAAAGAACAAAGCAGGTTAAATGCGCAAGCAATGACGCATACCGTTTCTACGCCTACATCGCGTCCATCGTCTACGCCGCAAGCGCGCATGTATGACCCCAAAACCGGCACAATTGGCGGGGAAGTAAACCCGTTATTACGTGCGTTAATGGGGGTGGGAGCGGGCGTAGAGCGAAGTCTTGCCAGTGCCGGAGAATTTACAGGGCTAGTATCGCCAGAGCGGTATCAGCAAATAAAAGAACGTGATGAGCCGTTTACGCAAGGCCCAGCAGGCGCAACGGGTGAATTTATTGGCGAAACCGCTGCAACATCGTTAATGGGCGGCCCAATGGGGCGCGTTATGCGCGGGCTTGGCCCAGTAAAACGCGCCGCAATAGAAAGCGGGGCAACGACTTATTTAACCGGCGAACCCGAAACGCGTCAAACGGAAGGAGCTTACGGAACCGTTGCTGGTGCACTTTTGCCGGCTGGCGGGAAGGCGGCGCAAACGTTAGTGCAAGGCATTGATATGTCGCCTGCTGCTCGCCGTTTTATTAAAGAAGGAGTAGAGCTTTCGCCGGGTCAAATAGCCCCTGACAGCACATGGGCAATGGTTGAAGAATCCATGATGAACATTCCGTTCATTCGGCCCAAAGTTATAGCGGCAAGACAGCGCGGGTGGCAACAAACACAAGAATTGATCGGTAAAGAAGCAGCGCCGCCGGGATACGCGCCTCCGTCTCGCGCAGATGTGCGTGACACATACAACGACCTTAAAGAGGCTTACAAGACCGCATACAATCAATTTAAGGATTATCCATTGCGGCCAGTACTAATGCGGGCGCAAGGTAACGATGTGCCGTTATCGCAAGCAATGGCTATTCCGCGCCAAGCCGCTGCTGATCCTAAATCTCGCCGTTATGTGCAAAATTTTATTAATAACGAATTGGGACGAGTAAAAGGGCGTCAATTAACTAGCGGCGATTTGTTAGAAATTCGTTCTAACATTCGCTCAAAGTTACGCGATATGACTGACAACGATAATTTTCCTGATGCAGAATCGTTGTTAAGAAACGCGGAGAAAAAAGCAACTGAAATTTTAGAGTCTCAATTAGCGCCGGATGTAATGGCTGCGTTGCGGGAAGTAGATGCTAAATATGGCAACTTTAAAGTGCTTGAAGATGCCATTGTTCGGTCAAAAGATCGTCCAGAGGCATTTACGCCAGCGCAGTTTTCTATGGCTGTGAAAGAAAGTGCTGGTGGCAAGGGGCAATACGCAAGCGGCGGCGGTCGTATGCGTAATATTGCCGCTGAATCAGTGGATGTGTTTTCGCCGCGCATTCCAATGACAGGCGCGCAACAACCAAGCCAATTAGTCGGCTACGCGGCTGCATTACCAGCAAGGTTAATTTATGGCGATCAAGGTCGAAAATTAGGCAAAGTATTAGCAGGACAGACTGAAATACAAAAGCAAATACAAGATTTTGAACGACAATTTAGGCGCAAATTGTCTGCTAAAGAACGGGAAGATTTGGCGCGAGTGTTACGTATGAGTGCAGCACAGTATGCAGCCGAAGAACAACCGTTTTTTGCGACGACACAGGAGTAAGCACAGATGAGTTTTAACGGCAGCGGTACATTTGTTATCAACTCGGCAGGTCAGCCTGTCGTCGCTAACACCGTCATTTCGGCCACGACATTCAATGCGTTGACGGCTGACTTGGCTAATGGCTTAACCACTTGCATCACCAAGGACGGTCAAACCACGCCCACCGCTAACATTCCAATGGGCGGGTTTAAGATTACCAACCTTGCCAATGGCACAGCGGCTACCGATGCTGCCACGGTTGCCCAGATTCAAAGCAATGGCGCGGCATTGGTGACGGTGACGGGCGTTGACACGCTTCTTGGATCGCTGTCGCCCGCTTTAACGACTTACGTTACAGGCGCTGTGTATTACTTTGTTGCTCCTGCCACCAACACAGGCGCGGTCACGCTCAACATTGACAGTCTTGGCGCTAAAAACGTTACCCGCGACGGTTCGACCGTTTTGGTGGCTGGCGACATAGTATCGGGTGAAATGGTTTCCGTGGTGTATGACGGCACTCGATTCCAGTTAATTAGCCCAGTTAACAGTTTTACTAATTTAAACGTGTCGGGGACGTTAACTGTTGCAGGACAAACCTCGTTAAACGGCAACGTGACGGTGGGTGATGCGTCGGCTGACGCGCTTACATTTAACAGCAGCGGCTGGACGCTTGCCAACAACGTGTCCATCACTGGCACCTGGGCAAGTCTTGGCACCGTAACAACGGCTGACATCAACGGCGGCACCATTGACGGCACAATTATTGGTGGCGGCACGGCTGCTGCGGGCACGTTTACGACCGCAACGGCAACGACCGGCAACATTACGACGGTCAATGCAACGACGGTAGACAGCACTAATCTTGAGGTGACTAACCTCAAAGCCAAAGATGGTACCAACGCAGGATCTATTGCCGATTCCACAGGTGTTGTAACGCTTAACAGCGTGAATGCGCTTACCGTGAACATTGACGGTGGCACTATTGACGCAACTACTATTGGCGGGTCATCGCCCGCAGCGGGTACGTTTACGGTGGTGTCAGCCGCATCAGCGGTGTTTGCTGCGGCAACAATTACAAGCTTTAACACAACAACAATTGACGTAACTAATTTAGAAGTTGCTAACATCAAAGCAAAAGACGGCACAGCGTCTATAACTATTGATGATGTAACGGGCAAAGTTAACGCAACCACTGTGTCAGCCGCCTCGGCTAATTTAGCAGTAGCGGCGGTGACAACACTTAATGCTACGTCGTTAGTTGCAACGTCTGCGTCTGCCGCATCAATTAACGCGGCAGTAGCGTTAGTAACCACCGGCACCGTTACTAATTTGACAAGCACAGCCGCCAGCATTGCCTCGGCTAACGTCGGTACGGCGGTATTGACAAGCTTGACGGTTACAAGCGCATCTATTGCGTCGCTTGATGTAGCTGGAACCGTCACGGCTACTGGACTTACTTTCCCGTCCGAAGGCGACACTATAACGTTTAACACAAGTAGCTCGCCTGACGCGCGCATAAAGACCGGCGACAGTGTTTTTACCAACTCACTGCAAATCGAAGCCGACAACGGCGTTGTTATAAATTACGGTCAAGACGATACGGCTACGACCCCTGATAATGCCGTCATCAGTCGCGGCAGCACTTACACCAAGGCCGCAGAGTTTGGTTCAAACGGTGACATTTCTTTTTACGAAGACACCGGCACGACCGCTGGATTTTTTTGGGATGCCTCTGCTTCAGCGTTAGGCATCGGCACCAACGCCCCGATTGATAATTTAGATGTTTACGGCGGCGTTACTCTTTCAACAGTTGCAAGCTATAAAGTTACAGGCGCCGACAGCACTACTACTCAAGCGGTGTTTTTTGGTTATCGCGGCGGTGATGGAGATAAAACAGGAACCGCATTCAGAATCAGAACGCGGGGAGATGGCGCTAACAATGCTGATAAAGCTTTCTTTGACACGTTAGACACTGAACGTTTTAGCATTTCAAATACAGAGGCCGTTTTCAACGAACCCGGCAATGATATTGACTTTCGCATTGAGTCGGACACCGTAGAAAATGCGCTTTTTGTCGAAGGGGAAACTGGGCGTGTGGGCATCGGCACAAACGACCCTATCGGTGACCTTCATGTATTGTCATCAACCGCCGACAGTCTAATACAAGTTGAAAGCACTTTTGCAGGCGGTGATGCAAGATTAGGATTGACTGCAAATTCTGCTGGCGTGAGCCAAATTCGTTTTGGCGATGAGTCTTCAGGCAATGTTGGGTTGCTGACTTACTCACACACAGATGATTCAATGGCGTTTCGTACAAACACAGCCGACCGCATGACTATCGACTCCTCTGGAAACGTTGGCATCGGGACGAGTTCGCCTAATGACAGGCTTCATGTTTATGACGCCACTGCAAACATAGTTGCAAACTTTGAGTCTGGCGACCCCGCCGTATATATTTCATTTAAAGACGACACAACCACAGATTACGAACAAATTTATTTAGGCGCTGTTGGAAACGACTTCGTGGTGGTTAATGGTACGCCACGCTTTTACATTAACTCCTCCGGCAACGTCGGCATCGGGACGAGTACGCCTGACACTTTGCTGGACATTGCAGCTAACAATACCGGCCTCTCTTCAGATACGCCAAATAATGTACTTCGCTTTACTGATATAGATACAAGCGTTGGCACCAACCAACCATTGGGCAAAATTGAATGGTATACACGCGATGCAACCTCTCCTAGCCCGCGTGTTGTGAGTTACATTTTATCGTCTGCTGCGGGGACTACTGGCGGAGGTGATATTCGGTTTGGCGTATCTACCAATGCGGGAACGGTTGGAGAGGCGGCACGTATCGACTCGTCGGGGAATTTTGTGGTTGGGACGACAGAAAACCCTAGCACATTAGTTACCACTTCAACGCAAAGAGGCGTAGGGTTGGATAATGTTGGGTTTGGTGTTTTCACAAGAGACTCTGCTGCCTCTTTGTATGTTAATCGATTAACTAATGATGGAACACTTGTTGAGTTTAGACAGGCAGGAACCGCTGAAGGCACCGTTTCCGTCTCCGGAAGCACCGTTTCTTACAACGCCTTCGCAGGCTCACACTGGTCGCAACTGCAAGACGGCAGTAAGCCGGACATTTTGCGCGGCACGGTAATGGAGTCCATCAACGAATTGTGTGAGTGGCCTGACGAAACAAACGAACGTCTGCCCAAGTGCAAAATCAGCGACACGGCTGGCAGCAAGAAGGTTTATGGCGTGTTTATGGCGTGGGACAACGATTGGGAAACCACCAATGATATGTACGTCACAGCGGTCGGCGCGTTTATCTGTCGCGTGAATGCTAGTGTCACGGTGCAAGAGGGCGACTTGCTGGAATCCAACGGCGACGGCACAGCGCGTGTTCAAGCGGATGACATCATTCGCAGCAGCACCATCGGCAAAGTCACTAGCACGGTCAAGACGCACCAATACGATGACGGGTCGTACTGTGTCCCCGCTGTGTTGTATTGCGGTTAAGGAGCTAACTCATGGATATGCAAACTTTGAAAGGCGCACTGAAAAGCAAAACCGTTTGGTGGAACGTGCTGCTGGCGTTGCTAGCGTCGTTAGAAATGTTCGCAGGAAACCTGACCGTGCTATTCGGCCAGAATGTCGCGGCCAGTATCTTGATGGTCGGTGCGCTATGCAATCTGATTCTGCGCGTGGTAACGACGCAGGCTCTAGCAGAGAAGAAATGACATGGACGACGGGCAGCTTCTTTTCAACATCATTGTCGGTGTAGCGGGCATGTTTGGCGGCTGGATTCTAAACAACATCAGCCGCAGCATCGAACGCTTGGACAAAGACGTGCGCCAGATGCCACTGACGTATGTGGCTCGCGTTGATTACCGCGCTGACATTGATGAGATTAAAACTATCCTTGGACGTATCTGGGATAAATTAGACGACAAAGCAGACAAGCCGTGAGTACCGCAGAGCTAATCATCAAGGCGTGGCCTATTTTTTTAGGCATTATTACGCTCATTATCATACTTGCAAAAATGGACGTAAGACTGGCCGTGGTCGAAGAAAAGGTAAAGACCCTATTCCAGCTCTGGAACAAAAAGGACGGCGAAAAGTAATGTGGCAGCAGCTTTTACCGTTTGCGGCAAAGATTGTTGACAAGCTCATTCCAGATCCTGAAGCCAAAGCCAAAGCCCAAATGGATTTGGCAAAAATGGCGCAGGATGGCGAGCTTGCCAAAATGGCAAACGAGACAGAGCTTTACAAATCAGAGCAAGACAACATCACAAGCCGCTGGCAGGCTGATGCCGCGACAAACTCATGGCTTGCTCAAAACATCCGACCGTTAACCCTTGCATATATCCTGACCGCTTATCTTGGTCTTGCGCTATTAGATGGGTATGGAGTTAAGGTAGCCGAAGCTTATGTTACGTTGTTAGGCCAGTGGGGGATGCTGGTGATGAGCGCCTATTTTGGTGGTAGAACGCTTGAAAAAATTATGGACATGAGGAAGAGGTAATGGATTGGAGTCTCTATCCTAACTTCAAGGCTGATGAGTTTAAATGCAGCCACTGCGGCAAGAACGAAATGAAGCCGGAGTTTCTGTCCAAGCTACAGGCTTTGCGAATGGCTTACGGCAAGCCCATGCGAATTTCCAGCGGTTATCGATGTCCAGAACATCCGATTGAAGCCAAGAAAATAAAACCTGGCGCACATGCGTCAGGCTGTGCTTGTGATGTGGTAGTAGATGGACAACAGGCGTATGAGTTGATGAAACACGCTTTTGCTTTGGGCTTTAAAGGAATTGGCGTAAATCAAAAAACATCAGGTCGGTTTATTCATTTGGATACGCTTGAGGAGGCTCCTCGCCCAAACATTTGGTCGTACTAATATGCGAAGCGATGGCATCCCAAAATCGTTTAAGTTAGCGGGCCATACCATTAAAGTGGTGAACATTCCGCTTAAACGCTGGAAATATGGCGAGGATGTTTTAGCAATGTGGATACCGTCTGAATTGCGCATTGAGCTGCGAAGCGATTTAACGGGGTCGCACCGTCAGCAGGTATTCCTGCATGAAGCCGTACACGCAATCCTTGATTGCGCTAGTTACCATGACCTATCAGCCAATGAGGATTTCGTTGACCGAACCTCACTGATGCTGCATTGCATGCTGACAACGATGAAATGACATGGGTAAATATTGCTCTGACGAAGAATTTATTGCGACTTGGCAACGATTAGGTTCAGCCACGAAAGTTTCAGACACCTTAAAAATTGCTAAACGGGCGGTGTTTGCGCGACGGCGCGACATTGAAGCGCGTTACGGTATTTCGTTGAAATACACTGGAACCAACGGTGTAAGCAAAACGAAAGTATCTACACAGTCTTTAGTGGGGCGCAAAGCAGATCAATTGGCCGAGATTCGGGCGCGTGTATACAAGCGGGATATACCGTTTGATTGCACGGACGGCGTGGTAATGGTCGCAAGCGATGCGCACTATTGGCCTGGCATTGTGAGCGTTGCTCACCAAGCCTTTTGCCGAGTCGCAAAAAAGCTCAAGCCTGCCGCTGTCATTATGAACGGCGACATTTTGGATGGCGCACGCATCTCTCGGCACGCTCGCATCATGTGGGAAAAGCAACCCGACATGAAGGATGAGATTCATGCGGTGCAGGATCGAATGGCCGAAATTGAGCGAGCCGCGCAGGGCGCAAAGTTACTGCGAACAATTGGCAACCATGACAGCCGCTTTGAGAACTATCTGTCCAGCCGCGTTGGCGAATTTGAGGAGATGTGGGGCATGACGCTGCTTGATTACCTGCCGCGCTGGGAAGCGGGCTGGGCAGTGCATCTGAATCAAGGCAGCGATGCGTGGGTGGCCGTGCGTCACCGACCCGTAGCCGGCGGGATACACTCGGCTTACAACTCAACACTCAAGGCAGGCGTGCATTACGTCCATGGGCATCTGCACAAGCTACAAATTACACCTTGGGCCGATTATCGCGGTCGCCGCTACGGCATTGACACGGGAACGCTTGCAGAGCCTTATGGCCCGCAGTTCAACTACACCGAGGCGGGGCCAGTCAACTGGTGCTCTGGGTTTATTGTGTTGACATTTGAAAATGGGCGATTATTGCCACCCGAAATGGCGGTCGTTGAACATGGAAAAACATGGTTCCGAGGACAAATGGTTTAAGCCCAGCCTTTGTGCGCGCTGCGTGTATTTGTGTCCGTGGAACGGCAACGGTTATGGGTGTAGCCACCCTGAAATTCGCAAGCTTCTTGAAGGCGAAGTGCGCTGCGAGGGACATCATTTCATCGAGACACGTTTGCTAGTTCTCGGGCAATGATGTCGGCCTCTTTGTCAAGGCCATGTGCGCGCATGCGGTACAGAATTTCAGCAATGGTCGGCTCTTGCCTTTGTCCGTAACCCCACGGGTGACGCTTTAGCTCTCGCTCCCAGCTTCCCGGTTCGGATTCGTTGTCTATTGTCACCAGTAATCCCCTCCAAAGCCGCGTGAACAGCGGACGTTCGGGGGTGGCACATGACGCCACTCGTACCGCCGAAACGCCTGAAATCGCCTCACAATGCGTTTTAACCAATTCACAGTAGTGCCTCCACGCTGTAGTTGGTAGTCGGTGACTTCCAGCCTCGCGGCAACTCGCCGCCAATCCATGACGGGTCTTGCCACAGCAATCGATTGTTGGGGTACGCGATCCATTGGCCGGTATCGAGCGCAATGATGTGGTGGTCTTTCGATTGATCAGGAATTTCGCTCCAGCCACCATCGGCCCAGAATACGCTAAACAGGTACACGCCAGATCGCTGAACCCCGTCGCGGCCTAGCGCTTTCACGCGGTGATTACGCAAAAACTGCATCTCACGCACGTCGCAGAAACGACTAAAACTGTCCCACCACACGCAGACGTTGAGCGGCAGCGAATCACACGGCTTGGAACAAATCGCGTGAATTGGCATCCTCGCCCACTGCGCGCCATTTGCCAGCATTACGCTAAACATAGGGACACGGGCAGGCTCTGCGCGAAAGCCAAACACGGTGCATTCAGTAAACTCACCCTTGCCTTGCGTGTGGTCGTACAGAAATTCGTTTCGGATGTAGGCCGTTGTAAACGGAGTGTCTACCATAAAGCTCATAGCAAATCCTCCGAGTGCCGATACCACTGCGCGATCAGTTCGGGCCAACTCGTAAAATCGTTATACAAATCCTTGTTTTGGATTTCAAACGTATCGGCCTTTAACTCAAACGTCGTGCCATCGCTCCGCTCCCGCTCGGTGCCTTGTCGGTACAAAGTGGCGCGGTACAAAAACATTTCTTTGGGTAACCAGCCGCAAAAAGTCAACTCGCGGTTGGATTTGTTAAAACTCAAAAACAGATACGCATGGCAGTGGTAATTGATTTGTGACCGCAGCAAATTGTTGACATAGTGTTGCTCGGGGTATCGCGTGCGACCCATCGTTTTGACATCAAAGTTGATGCCAAACACCTGAAAATCGATGCCCCCGTCAAACCCTGTGTCGTGCTGCATCAGTGGCTGGCATAGTCCAAGATTCACCATGTTTTGACCAATGACGCCGACCAGCTGCTGCTCAACGTTGCCGTCACTCCCATCGCCGCGATGACCGAGTTTGTGGCGTTTAGAAAATTGCCAACTTTCGTCCATTACCGCATCCGGCACAATTACGCTAAACATGGCATGCCCTCGGGAGTGGGAATTACAATGCCCATGTCAGCGCATCGTTGACTGATAAATTCAAGATAATCGCTAAACTCTTGTCGAGTCAGTTTGCTTGAGCGTTTGAGTGGTCGGATGCGTTCACGGCCAAAGCCGGTGATGGTTTCGGTGCCTGCCCACTCGCCCAAGAAATACTCATGGATGTCTTGAAGCTCCCACCCTGCCAGTAGTTCACCCGCACCCTCAATTAAACTGGGATACACCACCCCAAACAAAAAAGCGTTTTGCTGATGCGTTCGGGGTGGCTTCCACGGCTGAATTTCCACGCTCCACGCTTTCGTGGTGTCTAACCCCTGCACCATCCGCGTCACCGCAACGGTGAGCTGCTCGGGCGTGGTGCCAATGGGAAAAATGCGTTTCACCGGCTCGCCTCAAGCCATTCTTTGCCGTACTCCACATCGCAGTAATCCTTAAACCACGGGCCGCCACGGGTAAAATGCACGGCAAGCGGGTTTGGGCATTGCTCGCGGGTGTACCAGCCTTCTAAATAGTTCCACGCTGTCGGCAATTCACCAATTACATCATCTGTAAGCCAATTGAATCTGTGTAAGTACATACCCGTTTCACGGTTAACCACCTCGGGCGTAAGAGCCTTGACTTGCTCATGGCCACAGTTGATAAACATAAAACTTGACCAATTCTTGCGGGGGTACTGGTGCTGCGTTTGGTTGTCCATTTTGACAATTTCGGTCGGCCTGTAGTCGTGCTTTACCACAAAGCACGCTTTTGCCCGATCGGCGTAGTCCATCAATCCCGCGATGTCCCCCCTGAAAAGAAAATCGCAGTCTACAAATACCGCCCAGCCGTTGTATCCGGCGAGATACGGCGTCAGAAACCGAGTAAAACTAAACTCCGTCGAAGACAGCGGATCAGCCTCTCGCCAATACAAATTTCGTTCCCGAAGCTCTGATTGTTTAATTGGCTGGATGTCTAGCGGGATGGAGGCGTGCCGCAAAAGTGACTTGCGGCAGACCTGGTAGGCAATATCCTCGCGTGGATCGTAGCCCACAAAAATGCGTAAATTAAAAGGGTGCATCCATGTCATCCCATGCTGGCTCTTGTTTCGGTGCGGGTTTGGCTTGCTCTTTTTGTTGAAACGTCAAGCTCAAAAACTTATCGCCCGTTTTTTTGCTCGCCTTAATCCATGCCGAAATGTTGTAATCCACGTTATTGATGACGGCAGAGCCGCGATAATCAGGGCGTTTTTCATTGCCGTTTTTGTCGTTACGGAATAACACGCCTTTCAAATTGGGATCGTAATTCACAGTTTCACCTTTTCCAGTTGTTGAAGTTTGTCATCTAACTCTGCAAGGAACTTGCGTACCTCGGCTTCAAGCTCGGCAATGCGTTTATCATCACGCGGAACCCGCACCACCAACATTTGCAAGTGTTCAGGCAGGCGTGGGTCGTAGCTCACAAATTCGCAAAACGCTCGGTTAGTGCAAGCCATCTGCCACTGCATCTGAATGACGTACTTTTCGGGCGGCTTGCCGGCTAACAGGTACTCCAGGTGGTTTGCGGTCTGCGGGCATTTGTATTCCACGCAGCCGTCGCCTACCAGACCGTCTGGGGAGGCTCCTGACATCGCGATGGTCGGGTGGTCTATAAACCCCACCTCTTCAACCAACTCGCCTGTACGAGCCGAATACGCAGCCCTAGCGTGAGGCTCTTGCTCTACGCCCCACTCCATCGCCGCGTTGCTGAAGTTGGTCGCCTTTTGGCCGGTGAGTCGTTCCACGATCAGGTCGGCCATGTAATTCTGGCGGCTCGCGCTGTAGCCTGATTTAGTCTTGGCGACGACATCCGCGACGCGGGATGCCGTCACCTTGCCTAACCGTGCCGCCCACCACGCAGGGTTTTCTCGCTGTTCCATTATTCCTCCACAAACTCAATATCTATGTCGCTTTCTTCTAATTCGTCATACAAACTGCAAGAGTCATATGCGCTAACTGACTGTCGTTTTCTTTCCATA
>Ga0099848_1000469_pt1 | contig 19030 bp, 16 predicted proteins | sample CB_VirMetaG_3_FD_78179 | JGI IMG/M metagenome (GOLD analysis project Ga0099848, IMG submission 78179) | Freshwater to marine saline gradient viral communities from Chesapeake Bay - CB_1508_1S Viral MetaG | ecosystem: Environmental > Aquatic > Marine > Coastal | place: USA: Chesapeake Bay...
CAGCGAATGCACACGCCATAGCTTTAATTTCATGTTTAGGAAACCATACTGCTACCTTTGTTGACCAGTAATCGTTTACATACGTTTCTGTTTGAGCAAATGACTTTAAAATATTACCAATTAGATTTTTTTCACTTTCGGTTAATTTCATTTTCCAATCATTCAAATCTGAAGATAATGGAACTTCATCTGCTAACCAGTGGGCTCTGTGTTGGTCTTTGTAAAATTTAAATGCTGTTTGATACTCAAACGGCTTATAATGTGGGCGGAGTTGTGTAATCATGTGTTTAATTCAAAAAATTTATTTTTTAACATTTGACGATCTAAATTGTCAAAATTTTCATGACTTGAAGAATTTGATGCTATAACAGTATCAGCTTCATCATCATATATGTCACCAATCTCTATTTTTCCTATAGTGGTGTCTACATTTACTTGATATGTAAGGCCATCCATCCCATATCGGTTTTTCATAATGTGAAATCTTCCTGTTCCGTTAACTTTATCTTCTTTTTTTCTTGACAGGGAGATTGACAAATCTGTAATCATCATTTTATCGTAACTGCCAGCTGCTTTGTCTCCTTCTATGACATTATCTTTAGCACCCGCTCTATTTACTTGGGAAACCGACCATATCGGTATATTCAATTGTCTTGCCAACCCCTTTGTACTTGTATAAATATCATCTATTTCACCTTTACGATCAACAGTTTTCTTTTTTGTTGAAAGAAGATCAATATAGTCTATAATAATTAAATCAGGTTTTATTCCTAAATCTGTAACTTTTTTAATATGGGATTCTATAGTAGATATAGTAGTTTTACCCATAGGGTATTCTTTAATTACTAATTCCCCAGGTAATTCAGGTACTATTTCTTCAACTTTAGTTTTATGTTTTTCTAAACGATCTACAGGCACATTAGTAAAGAAAGCATCATATCGTCTTCCTGTATATGATTCACTTAATTCTAAAGTGTAATGTATTACGTTATATCCTAATTTAACAGCAAAACCACCTAAAGCAACTAATGTCCATGACTTACCTCCTCCAGGGTTACCAAATATTAAACCTAAATCACCATTACCTAAACCTCCTTGTATTAATTGATTTATAGGTTCCCAAGGTGTAGGTACAATTGTTCTATGATCTTCTCTATATCTAGATTCTACATCTTTTCTATATTCATGACCTATATTTTTATCTTGACCAGCTTTCATAGCTGCCTCAATCATATATTTTATAGAGTCATAATCACCTGCTTTAAGTAAATCAACACTATTTAATAATGCTTTTTTAAGTTGTTGATTTTTACAAAACGCCGAAAATTCTTCTTGTACATAAATTAAATCATCAGCATCTGCTTTATAAGCTTCACGTAATTGTTCTCTAATTGAAACTTGAAGTACTTCATTTTCTACTTTTTTCATTTCAACTTTTAAAATATCCATTGAAATAGTAGTATGATACTTATCATAGTAATCTAAAATTTCATTTATAACCCATTTATGTGCAGGGTTAGAAAAATATTCACTATCTAAAACATCGTTTATATTTTGTAGGAAATTTTTGTGGGTTAATAATGAAGAAATAACTTTCATTTGAAAGATAGGTCCATATTCGTCAATTGATTTTAACGTCATTTTTTATAACTTTTATTTAAATATAATAATAATTTATTTGTTTTCCAATAAATCTTTAAAAATATCTTTAACCCATACTTCTACATTTCTTATCAATCCACCAATTTGATCTTGGTTATACATTTTAACAAATTGATCTGGGAAGTAATTTATAGGTTCAGTTTTAACAAATTTATCTATAAACATTTTGTCTTTGTTGTCTATCATAGGATTAGACAAATCCATAACTTTGTATTTATTTTCTAATAGTTTTATATCATGTAAAACACGAGCATATATAACATGGTCTTTTAATTTTTTTTCACACAAGTCAAGTAAATCATCTAAAGATATGTCTTTCTGGGTGAGTTCAGGGAATAATTTATATAGTTTTTTAAGGCCTAATCCTTTAATACCTTGTATTCCATCAGAATTATCCCCCATTAATAGTTTATATAATAAAAAATTATTAGGAGTAACTTTAAATTTATCTTTTACAGTTTGCTCTAAATAGTATTCTTTTTCTATAGGTCTATAAACAACAACATGTTTTGAAACTAATTGAAGATAATCTTTGTCACTAGACACTATGAAAACTCTATCATTAGAATTAACAGGTAAAGTTTGACTTAAATATGCTATAATATCATCAGCTTCTACTTTATCAATTGATATAGTTCTTACAGGAAGAGTTTTTAAATATTGAATTATTCTAACAATTTGGTCTACTTTTGATTCATCTTCTTCTTCTAAATTATCAAAAACATCCCAATTAGTAACTCGAGTTAAGTTACGATTTGACTTATATTCTGGGATAAGATTTTTTCTGTTGTTTGAAGATCCCATTCCATCGAATACTACAAATACTTTTGTAGGTTGAATTTGTCTTATTAAAAATCCTAGTGAACGAAAAAAACCCCCTAAACCTCCAACATGAGCTCCTTTAGGATTAACAGCATTTATAGCACTAAAACTCCTAAAAAATAAATTAAGCCCATCTATCAACATATAGCGTTCAAACTGGGGTTGTGGTTCGCTTGTTTCTTGTATGTTGTTAAGAAGGTTTAGAAGGTCTTTTTTCATGTATTTATTCAGGTTCGGTTATAAATTCTTCAATTTGAGAAGTATCAGAATTTTCTTCAATGATATTAAAATCACCACCACCTAATACACGTTTCCATTCTTCAGCTTGTGAATCTTTATAATCTTTTAAATCTTTATCTGTGTCATTAATGAATCCATGAGGTGTCATAATAATTCTACCTCTTGATTGTACACCATTAATGTGATTTTTATCGATTTGTAGATTTGTACGTTTAGCAAATTCTACTTGTTTACCATCTTTAATAGCTTTTAATTTAGATGTTCCAGAATCTGCTACATTTCCAAATGTAACTACAAATGTAGCATCAAACCACATTGCAAATCCACCTTTATTCATTAGTTTAGGTTGTCCCATTGGTACAGCAGGTTTAGCAGCCCAAACTTTGTTAACACAAACTAAAGTATTTGTGTATTTTGAGCTTTCTTTTCGGGATAATGTAATACGTTGATTAACATTATTACCAAATTGAGTTGACATAGCACCTGCATTCCATTCATTATTATTTTTATTTGACTTAATAGACATTTCACATGGCACAGAACCAATTGAATCCCATAAAAATAAGAGATCATAAGGTAAATTACCTTTTTTCTGTTCATCAAGTAGATCTAAAATGAAAGCAGCTACATCTTCTATTGTATTAATAGTTTCTCTATCAACATAAATAAATTGTCCTTCATAATCTACTAATTCACCTGTTTCATCATCAAATACCTCAGTAACATCAAATCCCATCATTTTAGCATGCTCCCAAGACCACTTCATTTCAGTAATTATAAAAACAGGTAAAATACCACGTTTTTGAGCACTTACAGCTGCTTCAAGTAACGCAGTAGTTTTACCTGTATCTGAATGACCCCTAAGTAGGACAATATGTCCTGCAGGGATACCGGGAATTGAAGTAACATCTTGGAATGCTTGGGAAAGGGGGATCCAATCTTGAGCTTTAAATTTAACATTTGAAGCTAAACCTTTTTTATCTTTAAAACTACTTAGATTAAAACTAGATTTAAGCTCCTTATCTACTGCCTCTGACAGTGATTTTCTTCCTCTGGGCATGTAACTTTAATTTAAAATGGTAAATCGTCTTCGTCGTCGTTATCAAATATTTCATCAAATTTATCTCCATTGGTTTTCTTTCCTTTTGTAGATAAACTGTAATTTGATTCAACTTTTTCATCATCAAATTCTTCAGCTTGTTCAGAAATAATATCTCCTTCTTCCTCTTCATCAGGTGATAACCATTCTTGTAAAGCACCTTTAATAACATCAAAAGATAGTGAGCTATAAGTTTCTTTAGGATTTTGTTGATCATTTAACCATGTTTCAACCTGATTTTTATCCTCTGAAAGTGGTGTTTGTTTCATTGAAGGTGAAATAGAAGTACTGTTATATTTGGTCCCATTTTGTTCAGGGCTAGTAGTAACTAATTTAATATCTCTACCATTTACAATATCTGTAAAATCACCAACTTCTTCATCTGCTGCAAGATTTAAAAATGCTTCATAAACTTGTTTACCAAATTCCCACATTTGAACACCTTCTGATTCTTGTCCTCTAACAATTACAGGAACAAAAACACGAGTTTTAGGATCTAGCTTTTTAGCTAAACGCCAATTCTCTTTATCATTAGTACCTCTAAGTTGTTTTGCAAACTCAGCAATTGGGTCTTTTTCATCCCAATTTAATGGAGAAGCAATCATTCTAAATTTACCAATATTATAGTAAAATTGCATCTCTGTAAAAGGGTATTCTTTGTTGTATTTAAATGGTACAACTCGAATTGTTTGTTTCCCTATAGAAGGTTTAAATTTTTTCAACTGAACATAGTCAGTTTTGTTACCTCCACTGTTGTCAGAGGATTTTTGTAATGTGTCAAGTTTTTTCTTGATTGCGTTTAGATTCATAATATAACTTAATTTAATTGTTTATAACTGTAAATATAATAACTCGATTAATGATAGCCAAACTAGAGTTCAACTATCTTGTAAATTTTTGTATTTAATTGCTTAATCTCATTATGTTGAGTTAACAATATACAATTTTTATAGTGTTGCCAGTTTACTGGGAATTTTGTATCAACAACACCTCCATTTAGTTTTTTGATAAGCTCATTTAGAGCATTTATCGTATATAACGTATTAGATTCTTTTTTTCTATGTACAAGGATTGTGTTTTCAGGTATATCATTCACATTGCCTTGTTCTACATTATAAGTAATAACATATTCATTATTACTTTTAACCTGCAGTGCAAACATTTTATTGTACATAATAGTATACCTAAGGGACAAATGCTTAACAAGATCATCTAAATCTTCTAAAGCGGTAAATGTACAAAACAATCTATTATTCATTGACGTAAGGTCTATAGAACTATCGAAGTCATATATGTTATACGTATTATAAGGTTTTTCCAAAGTACTATTCATAACTACTCAAAGCAAAATCATAATTTTTGCCCTCTTTTATTTTTATATTTAATTTTTTCTTTTCAAAAACTTGCTTTATTTTCTTTAAAACATCCTTTTCATCTTCATCATAATCTAATAAAAACGAATCATAAACATATAATACAAGTTTAGTGTTTTTTCCCCGTAACAGTTTAAAAATATCCCACAATATATAAACGTTGTTTGAAGTTTCCAAATTTTGTAACAAATAATTTAAAAGTTTTTGTGGATTCATATTATCCAGTTTATCTCTCTCAAACCTATACTTGGATATAGGACACTCTATATATCCTTCATTTTGAAACTTTTCCCACAATTCATTCGTATATACTTTTACTTTTTTAAAAAATTCTAGCTCCTCATACTCCTCCCAAATTCCTCCATAGATTTGCTTAAACGTAATCTCTTTTGCTTTGGCATAGCCCACATTGTACATTTTAGCAAAAGACTTGTGAATATCCACATTATCAAAAGTGTAATTACAAAGAATAGCAAGAAGGGTAGGGTGGTAAGCACTAATATCAATTTCAATAAATTTGTTATTGCGTGGGATAAAACATTTTCTTTCTCCATTTTCTTTATTTAATGCCGAGTAATTTATACCTCCATAAGCATTGGAAGGTCTCGTTGTTATTGTATTTAAATTATATTTTGTATACACATAACCATCGTCTGTGTCTTCATCAAAATACTGTTGATATAGCGTGTTATCTGTTTTGATTCCTACTCGCTCTATCATGTTAAAAACAAGTGTTGCTTTATTATTATAAAACAAGTTTTGTTCCTTTATATTAAAATTTTTAAAGTTTTGTTCACATACCTCATAGTATTTAACTATTGGAACTAAAGGATTAGTGTGTGTAAGTCTACTACAATTTTGGTTTATATAATGGTGAGCAGGTGTTAATTCTGGTATATACGTAGTAGGGGATGGGGTGGGTTGTAGTAAATGCTTTAGAGGTAGGTAATGTAATATTTCTTTTTTATCTCTTACATATATTTTATTTATACTATTTAGTACTTTTTCTCCTTCTTCTATGTTAAAGTTTATTGTTTCACTATGGTTTATAGGTATTATGTAACCTTTTGTATCATTTAAAGGTCTAATATAAATAGCACATATATTATTTTTTACAGGATGTAAATAAGATGAAGTTGGAATAACTTCTACATATGCTTCTTTATGATGTATTTTACAAAATAAATCTATTTTGTCTTGTTCTTCTATAAGCCAATACATAAAAATAAAAGTATAAAACTTATTTTATTCTTCCAAATAGTATTGCAAAAATCTACCTTTAAAATATCTAGAAAAATTTAAATCTTTTAATTGATTTTCAACTTTAGAAACAGATGCTTGGTTTTTAATATATGTTTCATCTTTATTTCCCTTAATTCTCCAAGGAAGGGAAAAGCCTGTGTATAAATCCCAAGCAATATTATCATTTTTATTTATAAGTCTATCATGGATAGATTTAGATATCTCAATGTATTTAGGTTCATTATTTTTTTTACAAAAATATCTAGTAAATACTCCTTTTTCTTTTTCTTTTTCTGTTGGGTAAGTAGGACTAAATTGAGGTATAGCCCTAGTTTTAGTTTTAATAGTGTTACTATATAAAGAAGAATTAGAATCATATTTAGCATATTTACTAAAATCTTTAGGAGACAAAATAGCAGGTTGTTCAGTAACAGGAGAAAGAGTTTTTTCAGGATTAATATTATTAAATTCAGATTGTGGAGAAATAGGGTCTAAAGAATTTCCGTATCTGGAATTAAAAGCTAATAACTCAATTGAAGAATCACTTGGGTTTTTTTCAGTAAAAAATTTTCCTGTTGAAGTTTTAAAATAAAACCCTTTATAATTTTCTAAGGTAGTAGATAAAATATATTCATCACCATTAGTATATAAATTAGTTTTTATTTGTGATTTAGGAAAATACATAAATTTTATTTAAAATTATTTTTTACTTTTAAAATGTTTATTGCATATTTATCTCCGGGTAAATAGTTTACTCTACCATATACATAATTTACCCCGTAATTAGCTTTACTATCACAAGACCATCCTGATCCTTTATAAGTTTGTATATTTCCATCTTTAAACACAAAGCTATTTTTAGAAAACGTTCCAGTATAAATTTGTGCATGATACACAGCACTACCTCTAGATACTCCATACCCTATTCCTTGGTTAAGATAAATAGAAGGGTTATTTAAATATTTATTATATTCAGCTTTTTCTGTAGGGTTAGAAGAGTTAGGGTTAGGTAATAGGTAATATTGGATTATGTCACCATATTCCCATGTTTGGCTATTTATAAAGTTTTGTATTTCATTACTATCTACAATAAGATTTTGTTGAAAAATTTCATAAGTAGTTAAATTATTTATATTATTTTTAAAGTCTGGGGAATAGGCATGCCCTAAACCACTCCAAGTTGGAGAATTAAATTTATTTTGTAAGACATTATTAATAGATTGGGCTATTTTGGCTGTTCCCCCAGCACATAAATTATTAGTTTCACTTTTATCATTAAAGTACTCTTCAGCTGATTGTATAACTCTTTGAGCAAAAGTAGAATTATCATCTGAAGGGTTATCTCTTTCACTTTGAAAGGTAGATGAGTTATATGATATAGGTTGACTTCTAAAAGTATCTAAAGTTACTATTTCTTCATAGTCTTCGAATTTAGGAATCATAACTAATTTTAGATTAGTTTCCCAATCATTATCCTTTAAAATATGATCTACTCCTGTTATTATAAATTCTGTTGTAACAGCATATCCTGCAGGGAGGAAATCAGTATTAACTGTTAGTTTTTGGTAGATTTTAAATCCTGAAATCCCGTCTAGGGTTATATTAAGTTTGAAAGGGATAAATCCTGTCCCACCACCAACAAATTTATCGGGGTTAACGGCTGCTCTATTTCCAAATAAAAATTTATAATATTCAGTAGCTATAGAAACATTCCCACCAATTTTTGCACCATCTAATTCTAATCTAATCCCATTAGGTACTAAAGATAAACTATTGTAGTTGTTTTTATTTCTATCTAAAGTCATCATTTGTTGGTAAGTTTGAATGACTTCTTCTTTAAATTGAGAAATATTACTTGTAAGTGAATTACTGCTACTACTTTTTGGTTCTTCTGCAGGAATAAAATTTTCTTTAAATCTATCTTTAAGACCTTTATTCCATTTAGCAAAAGAAGTAGCTTCAATGCCTTTAGCATATCCTGCAGCTGTAGCTCCAATTGCTATCATTGCAGCATATTCAGGGGTAATAGCTGTTTGTAAATCTATTTTTCGTGAAAAAGTTGATTCAACAGCATTTATGTTATTTTCTTTTGTTGAATTGTATCCAAACACTTGTAAAGTATAATCTGAATCTTGGTCATTAAAAGGGTTTAATTTTTTAGAATCATATTTAGGAGAAGAATCTACAATATATAAGGTGTTTCGAGTTTCATCTATAACAGGTTCAAGGTTATTTACCCCTCCTAAAGCTTTATTTAAACCTATACACATATTACTAACAAAGTCATATGTTGACATATTTCCTCTTTCATCAGTAGCGGATAACATACAATCTCCAACAAAATCAAATTCTACATATATGTTCATAATGTCTGCTACATTTCGATCTTCTCCCTTCCCTACTCTAGATTTATATTGTGAACTTGACTCATAGAACTCTAAAGTAGTTTGCACATCAGAAAAATATCCTGATTTATCTGTTATGTTTTTATGGTCCCATGGTCTAGCTTCACTAAATAAACTATAATTTTTAGTAGAACCATCAGTTTCAAAATAAAGAACATTATCATTTCTTACAAAACATGTACTTAAATCAAAAGACATCTGGTTAGGTAAACATAACATATCAGAAATTCCTTGTTGATAAGCTATGTCAAATATGGGTGGATTATCTTCATATTCAGTTGCTCCAACATTAATTTTTAATAAAGATTTATCTCTTACAAGTTGTAAAAGAAAACCTAATCTTATATAATACCTTCTTGGATCAAGATCTAATACTACTACTCCTTTATCATCAAAAGGTTTTATAAACTTTAAAGGGTTTTCAGCTGGTCCATTACTTGTTACAATCTTATTTATTTCATTTTTAATATCCCAGTAAAAAGGTTTTTTTTCATTTACTGCTTTTTCTCTTTCTGTAGCTACAAATCTATGAAAAAACTCATATCCATCTTTTTTTATTTCTCCATTTTCACCATATTGAGGTTGTGAATATTCTTTTAAAATTTCACTAATATCTCTTTTATCGTACTTATTAAATTCATCCTCAAGTTCATCTTTAAAATCTTGTGTTTGGGTTGTAGAACTAGGGAATTTAGGACCATTACCTTTTGAATCTATAAAATCATTTAATTCTATTATAGGAAAACTAACTCTGTTTCCTCTATTATTAGTTCCATATCCTGTTTCTAAACCATCAAATATTACATTTTCATCATTTACTATATCATCAACATTATTAGGGTCACTTTTAACAGTAAAACCTTTTAATCCCCATATATAGTAAGGATGCTGGTATCCAGTTTCAATAGTTACTTTATCAGAAGAGTATTCTGAGGCTGAGAGTTGGTTGTTAGAGTCTTGAGAATTACCTATAGATTTAATAGATAAATTGGTATTAGTAGTAGCAAGTCTTGAATCAGTAGGGCCACTTACAAGAGTACTATTACCTGCTGGGTAATAATAATATTTGTTGTCATTTAATATGTTAAATGTTCCTAATTCTCTTTGTTTAGTGTAATCTTGAGGGAAATCTATTTGGGCTTTGTCTTTACCACGACCAAATTCATTTCTTGCTGCGTTTTCAAAAGTACTTGTGCTATCACTATCTAAAGCGGTATCTATTCCTATATAGGTTCTTTTTTTCTTTGCAGTTAATAGTGATGCTAAAGTATAAAATTTTATATTATTTCTATCTAAATTAGGCCAATCAGCAGGATAAAAAGTTTTTCCAATAGTAGTTGTATTATAATTAGGATCACTAATATTTTCATAATCTTTTATTCCTATATACCCAGGAGTAGGGGCTTTCCAGTCTAAGCCCTTAACATTTGTTATAGTAACAGATTTACTTACGGTTACTACAAAAGCTTCTTTTTCTACTATAACATCTGTTCTTTTAACTCCATTTATTATAATCCCATCAATAGGAAAGTAATCTGTTGTAACTCCTGCTGTGGTAACAGTAGTATTTAGTGGTAATTTGGTAAGAGTCCTAACTCCAACTTTATCTACTGTAGTTCCGTATCTTTCAGCTATAAGATTATAATTAAAATTATCCCTTGAAGGGTCATTAAATTGAAATGTATCAACTCTACCCGCACCTCTTTGCCAATTTCCAAATTCATTTTCATCTATAAAACCATCTACTCCTCTATAATCTTTATATTTCCAATATTCACTTGTACCTACAACAGAAAAGTTATTTGCTCGTATCTTTCGAGCTGCACCAACATCTGATGCACCATCTGTGTTTATTGGTTGGGGTTTCCATACTTCATTGTCATAACTTGTTCCTTTATTTTCATCTAACCCAGGTATTATGATAACAGGTAGTTGGTCTTTTAATGGCTGTCCAAATCCTGCAATTACATTAGGTTTGATTTTAAAAGAAAATGCTATATAATTTTTTTCAGCATTATTACTAGTTGTAGTTTCTGTTTTTTTATTAAGTATCCAACGTAATAAACGGTTAGATATATCTGGGTAGGGGATTTCGAAGTTTCTATTGGCATCAGAATTTTGGAATATATTGGGTAATTTTGAAACTATTATAGAGTTACTTCCTAATTGTTTTGTAGTAGCCCAAGGAACCGTTTTAAAAGCATCTATGTCTTTATAAGCTAAATCATAATAAAGATCTCTTAAATTGGATTTTTTATAAGGATTAATTTTATACCATTTTGTATCTGTGTTTATAATTGTTTTTCTTTCCTTGGTAGTTATAAGATTAAGTGTAGTTTTAAATCGGTATTCTGTAGTAGCTGTTATAATTTGTGCAGGTCCTACTCCTATAAAATTTCCTATTTTTGGTCTTGCATTTTTATTAATTGTAAGTTCACCTGTTCTATACTTTCCATTTTCTAAACCTTCTACTATTTTAAAAGTTTGCAATAAAGAAAAGATAATATTACTTTCTCTATTATCATTTACAGACTTTCCTATGTCTCTTGATATAGTAGATTCACTAAGATAATTTAATGTATCTACACGAGCAGTTATATTAGTTTTTAAAGATTCAATAACATCACCATAACTCAATACTGTTAATGTTATATCATAAGACCCATCCTCATTAAATTTCCAATCAAAGTTGGATACTTTACCCAACATTCCATCATAATTTCCTTCATATTGGATTCTATATTCTTCAATTCTTTCTAGAATATCATTATATGCTTTATTTTGCCAACTTTCATTAAAAAATAATTCTTTATTTTCTAATATAGTATCTTGTACTTTTTGTATACGTCCTTGTTCATTATCTAAAAAAACACTGTTTCCCCATTCTAATAAAACTGTATAACCTAATCTTAAATAGAGAGCATCTAAAATATTTAATTGGTTTCTATTTTGGGCTTTTATTTTTATAAGAGCTTTCTTTAAAGATCCTCTATTTAAAGCTTTTATTGTTAAATCTTGTATTCCAGGCATAGGAACTATCCCAAAGTCTTGTTCAAATTCATAAGTGCCTATAAAGCTGTCTTGTTGGTTTAATTTATAATTTTTACCCTTATCTGTTAAATTTGAAATGCCACCAAATAAAATATGGTTTTTGGCAAGACCCATTCCTTGAAATTTTTCTAAATTTTCACCTGAAATTCCTAGGTCATTTAGTTTTTCTTCGGTAATGGCTACCCCTGAAGCGAGTTTTATCCATGAATTATTAGAATTTAATACTACTAATTCTTCTGGGGTTCTAGATGAGAGTACTCCACTACCATGGGTTATTTGACGTCTTTTAATTTGGTTAGAGACATATTTTTGAAGTTCTTCTCCTACTACATTTTTTCTAAGTATCTTTTTAGCCATAACTTATTTAAAATTTAGTATTCATTCAAATTTTTAAAATCTGCCATTATTGTAGGGATTCTACGAGGTGAAGGGATTCTAATTTGAGAACCTACTGTAGGATATAGTGTATCAGTGGGTTGAGAAGGGTTAGATCTGGATATAACCCACCATAAAGTAGTATCACTGTAGTAACTTGCAGCTAAAACATCATATCTATCTCCTAAAGAAGTATAAACATATATATCATTAGATGAAGGTGGTATAGAAGGATACTTTATATTAGAATATCTTCTTTTTATTCCATCTGTAGCAGGTAATATTTTAGCTGGGGAGTATCGGTTCATTTTTGTTAGGATAAATTTTGATCAAAAGAAATAAAACCTTGTTCATCTGTAAATGTATTAGAAGATGGTGAGTTCTCCCAACTTCCTTCAGTGCCATTAGTAGAGTCTTTTAAAGCTATAAATCTTTGATTTCCATAAATTATTCCATCATTAAGCCCTTTATCTAAAATAACCCCATCACGATTTCTTCTTTCAAAATCTATTTTCATTATTTCAGGTCTAAATTCGTGAATTGGTACAAAGTTCATTTTAACTTTTAAATGGTGTGGTAATTGTCTTAAATCTTTTAAAGGTTCACCATCTAATCCTAAATTAATTTCCCAAGGAGAATTATCAGGTATTGTTACATTTATATTATCTATAAAACCTGGTTGTTCATATAGGTAATCTCCTACTGTTATTTTAGATAAATTGCCTCTCATATATCCGTTTTCTGAGTAGCTAGGGGCTAGGGAGGAAGCTAGAAAATTTAATTTTCTATACATAGGTAAAAGTTCTTCTTTAGAAGAAGCAACTAACATAAAAGATAAAGAAATTTTTCTTTTAAACCCACTATATCTATAAAACTCTTCTGCTCTTCCCATATAATCAATTCCTTTCCATTTAGCATCAAAAGAATCACCAAAATCTTCTATATAAGCTCTAAAATGTAAATAATAATTTTTTAAAGTTGATTCTAAATTATCAGGACCAGGTATTGAATTATTATTAATTATTGCTATTCTAAAATCTATTAAATCTTTAAATTCTTTAATATTTAAAGGTTTTTCAGACTCATATAATGGAGTAGCATTTATTTTATCTAAAGCACCATATGTTTCATCCGAACTTCCATATACTTTTTTCCCTTGGGTATAATCAGATATATTACCTCTAGTTCCTCCACTTCTAAAATTAATTCTTTGTTCAATATTTCCTTTTCCTTGATAGTTAGGTGAAGTACTAAGATAAGATTTTCTATTGCTAGAAGAATTTGGTTTAATAGAATTTTCTCTAAAATCAGGTTGAATACCGTAACCATCTTGTTTAAGTTTTCTATTTAAAAGTCCTTGTTTTTTAACAGATATACCAGTTAAACTTATACCAATTTGAGTTAAAGTAGATAAAGGAGTATATATAGTTTTATCACCAAATAACTGAGATAATAAATTCTGTTTTAAAATAAAAGATAAACCTGAAATGTCGCCTTTTTGGAATTCAAAATTACTTACATTTAATCCAAAACTTGTGATTCCTTGGGTAGCACTTGTGCTAGCATTTATACCTGCTTTAAAAGAAAAAGGCACAAAGTATTTAACAAATCTTTCTATATCATCTGCTGTTCTTACAGCACCAAATTGATTTCCTCGAGTTATAAAATCAGGCCCCCAAGATTTAGAATTATATCTTATTCTATCTAAAGGATTAGAATAGTTATTGCCTGTTACATTTGGTAATTTAGTTACTTTGTAAGGGGGAGTATATGTAGGTTTATTTTTACTATCTATACTTCTTTGACCAAAAGAATCAGACGTAGAAACAGCATTAGGGTTAGGAAATACAGATGGTGAATAATATGTAAATCCTTGAGGTAAACTTCCATTTATTATTTCAAATAACCCCATTACTTAAATTTTTGATCTTGATACCTATTTCCTTTTAAATAATCATATTTAGGTTTATTATTAGCATCAGCGCCAACAGGATCTGTGAGTTCTATGTTAGATGGTCCAGGTAAAGGTTTTGTATTTCCAGGGGTAGAAGAAACCCAACTTTGAAAAAATTCAGAATAACTACCCATTTCTGTTCCTATAGTTGAGTATCCTAAATTATTAAATTTAGATTTAGGGTCAAAATGTAAAGTCGAATCTTTAGTTGCTAATAAGTTAGTAGGGGGAACAAAATCTTCAGGGTATGCTTGAGGAGTACCATTTACCGCATTATATGTGTATTTAGATCCTGTACTTGTTAAAGTAGTTAAAATATCCCCCATTTGAGTTTATATTAGAAATTAGCACCTTCAGGAGCATTGTCTTCATACTTACCATTAGGTCCAAACCCTCCATCTAAATCTAATGTACTAGCATTAGGTAAATCAGATATGGTATTTCCATCTTTATATCTAGCAGAAGCATCAGTAACAGTAGAACTACCACCTGCAGGGTCTTGCATTGTAGGGTTAGCTCCTGTAAGAGAGTATCCTACTTCTCCATTTTCTGTAGCGTGTAAAGCAGAGGCTTTAGTAGCTAACACATTAGTAGGAGGTACATATTCCTCGGTGTATGGTGTTGCTACTGCTCCATCAGCAGAATATGTGAATTTTGAACCTTCTGTTTCTAGTCTTTCTTTTAATCCCATAATTTAATTATTTTGTTTATTATAAATATTGTATCTTATGATATTTTAAAACTATCTTTAGCGGTAGTTAAAGCATCTTCATTAGGGTATCTACCTTTTACTTTTACTAAAGACTCACCATCAACACTAGTTGTTATATCTATAGGTCTATTAGCTAAAGCTTCTATGTTTTTATTCATCTTCATTATTTCTTCAAGTAGTTGTGGACTTCCACCTCCACCACCTAAATTAATAGAACCTTCAGGAGCAGATATTACATCATTTCCTTTATTTAATTTAGTACCTGCTATAATGGTATCTTTATTATTAAATGCTATTCCACCTTGTGGTGTTAAAAGTATTCTACTACCATAACCCGGACCTATAACTCCATCATCCATAGTTGAAAAAATAGCCATAGCAGTTGCAATAGTGGCAATACCACCTGCTATAATAGGTATCATAGCACCAAAAGATGATGCTATGGCTGCTGTAGATTTTGCTCCTGCTTCACCTATTGCTCCAGCAGTTAAAGAACTTTGTTTTCCAATGTTTTGTGATATAGAAGCTCCTTTATTTTTTTCAGCTAAAACCGAAGCAGTAGTTGCTCCAAGTTCTGCTTCTTTTATACCCATAATTGATCCAAGCAATTTGGTTTGTTCTGCAAGAAGGTTGTTTTGTCTTGCAGTAGCTATATTCATTTGTTTTTGAGCTGCTATTTGAAGGTATATTTTTGTAATAGTATTCATAATACCAAATACTATTTTTCCTACAATAAGACCACCAATTATTGATATAACAGATTTTATTATATCAAAGTTATCTATTATCTTTTTTATATAAACCCCAACATCTATAATAATTCCTCTTACCATATCTAAAAGACTATAAATTCCTGGGAGTTGGGTATCTATTAAATTTTGTAGAGTAGCATCAAAAGTTTCAGCTACGGATGCTTGTTGTTGTTGTAGTTCTAATTGTTGTTGTACTAGTTCTGTTTGGCTATTTAAGGCATTTAGTTTTTGTTGTTCAATGTCAACAGTTCCTGCTGAGGCGTTTTGGGCTGCTTCAGAATTGTAAGCTATTTCAACCATTTTTTCAACACTCATCCCTAAATAATCAGCTAATGCTTGGGATTGGATAGCATTTCTTTCAAATTCTTCACTAGTGCTTCCAATAGTATTTCTAATTTCTTCAGCTAATGCTGTGTAATCTTTATTAAATGCTAAAGTTCGCATGTACTCTCCATTTAATCGTTTACCTAGTAACAATTCAGCTGAGAGTTCTTTTTCTATAGATTGTTCAAAACTTAATAAACCTTTAGCTGTTGAATTAACATCATCTAAAGATGTTGCTAATGCCTTAGTAGTAGCTAAAGCTTTAGCTAACCCTACTGCTCCTCCTTCAATATTTACTTTAAAATAAGCAGAAGTAGTTTGTATATCTTTTAAAACATTTTTTTCATTTAAAGCAACTTTATACCTTAACCCAGTAATTTTATATTGGGCCATCATTTCGCCTGACATTTGTTTTACATCTCGGCCTTGGAAATAAGAAAACTTTTGTAAACCTTTAACTTCATCAAGAGTTAAACCTGCATATTTGTACATCATCCCTAGGAAGGCTACTCCTTCTTTTTGGGATTTTGTCATTCCCCTAGTAAAATTTAGAGATGTTCCTAAATCTTCATTTATAGCAGTAAAAACCTCTAGCATATCTCTAGAGTTATCATATATAGTAGAAGTGGATTTTGCTACTTCAGCCATTTCCTCTCTCATACTAGCAACTTCTTGATAACTTCTATTTAAACTTTTAGCTGCTACTCCTGTTGCTTTATCTACTTCTACTATGGTTTGATATATAAAATTTATTATATTAGAAATAGCTGTAAAAGGATTAAGCCAAGAAGTAAGAGGTACAGCTTCTATCAACTTATTCATTGCAGCCATTGCCTTTTCTCCTCTTTCAATTCCTCTAGCAGCTGCTGCTGCTTTTTTAATTTGTTTTTCTAGCCCACCTACTGTTTTAATAGAATTTTCGTAACTTTTATTTAACTCTGTTGCTTTAGATTTAGCTACATCAAGTGCGGCTTGTTTACGTTTTAATTTATTTAATTCTTGCTCAGTCAAACTAGAAGACCTCATCTGTTGAGTTATCTGTTTTTGGCGATTTTTTAAAGCTTCATTAAATTCTTGTTTTCTATTTTTAAAATATTGTTTTTGTAAAGTTACTTTTTTAGCAAGATTTTGTAAATCATCTGCTGACATTTTGGCATTTTTCATGCCACCAAGTGCTATACTTTTTTGGTAATCGGCGAATTGTTGAGATAAACTAACTATTTCTTTTAAATCGTTAGCAGCATTTTTTATACTTTGTTTAGGATCAAAGCTTGTTTTATCTATTTGACTGTTGATTTGCTCAAGTAAACTTTGCAGTTCTTTAGCTTCAATATTAGCTCTTTGAAATCTTCCAAATAAATTATCAGCCATTAAATAGGTTTATTATAAATATTAAAAATGTAAAATTTTATTTATAACTTACACCTTTAGAAAAATTAGGTGTAGATACTGGTTTTACAGGTTTAGAATTAGAACCAGGGTGTAAAATTTTAGTGTTAGGAGAACTAGAAGAAGAAGATGCTTTATTTTCTTCATCATAGTGATTTTTTATTTCATCAAAAATAAATTTTCTTAAATAGGAGGGCATAGCATAAACTATTGGCCAGCTATACCCACCTTTTCCATGAAAACAAATTTGATGGATTTGTCTATACAAATCAAATCTATACTCTTTAATTTGTTCTGGGCTGTTAGAGGTCAGGCCAAAAAAAGTTAGCCCCGATTGGGATAGCAACTCGTTCTGAATCTGGGGAGGGAAAAAAAGTCAGATCTATATCTGGTTGGATTTCTCTAATATGTTTTCTTAGGGCTTGAGAATCTCGGGCTAGTAGTTTTTTATCTACAAAATCTCTAATAGTTTTAACTTCTCTATCATTGTCTACAGATGTAATAATGTATTTCATTCTAGTAGAAATTTCAGATGAAATATTTTTATTTATCTTTTTAAGACCTTCTAATTCTTTTAATAATTTATTTTCGTCTTTATGAGTTAAAATTTTAAAAGTAATATTAGTTTTAGAAAATGGAAGAATATATTCAAACTCGTTTTTCCCTGGGGTGAATAGGGATTCATCAATAGGTTTGGGGTCTATTTGGGATAAATCAATATTATGTTCTTCACCATCATAAGTAAATTTATATTCACCTCCATATCCTAAAACACGGGCAGCTACCATAATAGCATTTTTATCACCTAAAATTAAATCATCATAATTAAATTTAGTAACTACTAAAGATTGTAATAATTTATCAATAGCTGTTCCTTCTTTAATGTATCTTTGATTAAGAAGAATATCTTCTTCTTTAGCTGTCATATATTTCATTTCAATATGACCTTTTGATAATTCACTATCAGGAGAATAGATTAAACCTTTTGAAGGTAAGGTAACCTTTTCAGTTGGGATGTTAAATTCACTCATAATTTTTATTTAAATAACTTTATTTATTTTATATACATATATTAAAGAGTAGAGATGTTTTCATCTTTCATAAAGAAAGCTTCAACTCCTGGTACTCTTTTTATGTCTTGGGCTATATCAAGTAGTTTTTCTCTATTAAATCCACCTTTTGTAATCCAAGGATAACCATCTACTTTAACTGAAAGTATAGTTTTAAATTTTGTTTTATCTTGTTCAGCGTATTCTAATGGTTCTTTTGATGATATTACTGTAATTCCAGGGATAGCTCTAATATCTGAATATATTTCTTTTTGAGGGCGTTCTTTAATGTTAGTAATTAAAGTACCTACCATTTTAAATTTATCTTGGTAGTCTTCATTTAGAGTTTTTCTTAACTCTTCTTTAACTAATTTACGTAGATCTTCTGCCTTCATATATGTTATAAATATATCACTATCTAATAAGGGTTATATGTCCGTAAAAACTTTTTTCGTTTAAATTCATTTTCCAAACATAGACATCTTCTAAGTAATTGTTACCATCCCATTTTATATTATGATCATAAGATTCCCAAATTTTATTTCCCCATTTATTATATATTTCTAAATGGTAGTTTTCAA
>Ga0099848_1000470_pt1 | contig 19023 bp, 19 predicted proteins | sample CB_VirMetaG_3_FD_78179 | JGI IMG/M metagenome (GOLD analysis project Ga0099848, IMG submission 78179) | Freshwater to marine saline gradient viral communities from Chesapeake Bay - CB_1508_1S Viral MetaG | ecosystem: Environmental > Aquatic > Marine > Coastal | place: USA: Chesapeake Bay...
AGACTTCGTCTTGAGAAACCCGTCAAGTTCACTGTCCATTGCTCGCGAAAAATTCAAAAACTCTGCAGCCTGTTTCCACATCTCGAAAAACTTCATTTTTTTCTCCCAAAAACGGTTGACGCCATCGGCACAGTGCCTCCGGCAGTGGCAGGCTATCACAATCATCGGCGTGAGTCAACCGACTTGTTTCGATAATTCCGAAAAAAAAAAGAAACCAACAACAAAAACCGAAGGTATTCGAACTCGCGGACATACGCATCCACGAGCACACAACACAAAGGGTTTCGCCCCTCCTTTCGGAGGGGGTCGGCCCTTGTCTGCTATCTCCCCTTTCTCTTTTTCTTTTTGAAGATCTGTTCCGGCTGACTGTCCGGCATCATTTTGTACAACAGTACTACCAGAACAACAACTGTTGCGAATGGAACAATTGTCGTTGCTACCAAAGTTCCCATTTTTCACCTTTCTATTTACATCGCTCGTCAGTCAAGCCAACCACGATAATAACGACTATCGCAGTTGGCAAAAAAATGAATGTCATCCTGAACCCCAGAGCAATCCAATCCATGGACACTACCTTTCGTTCGTTTCAAGAATCCAGATCACCACAAAGCCACGCCCAAACCAATGCAATTGACGCACTCAGAACAAGCACGAACATTTCAATGAAAACCCGATCCATTTTTGATCCTTTCAGAGAAAAGTGAAACATCAACCATCAGTAGCCTGACAAGGTTATCGGCAACAGTCAACAGAACCTTTACCATAATCTCGAAAAAAAAAGAAAACTATTATAAACGGACGTTTATGTTCACACTCGCGGACATACGCATCCACGAGCACACGACCCCTTGCTCTTTTTACAAAAGCAGCCCCTTTCGGGGCTGCTCGTTTCGCTGTGTTGTACTACCGGCCCGCTTAACCTGTGACTGAATCGTAGTCACTGTAGACGGTGATTGCGAGCCATTTTTTGGAGTCAGAGGTTGCATCCCGTGAGGAATCCTGATCCAGAACGAAATTCCTTCCAGCGACACCTGCCTCAAACTGTTCGCGAGAAATCTCGCTTCCGTGGGCCCGAGACGGGGCGTCTGGATCAAACCTGTACTCGTCAGGCTTTCCAGCCCGACTGATGCGGATGTATGCGGGAACAATGTCTCCGTACTGGTCTTCGGTGATGTAATACGAGCGGATCAAGGTGATATTCACGGCCATTGCAAAGCTCTCCAAAAAAACGGTTGGACGCCATCGGCACAGTGCCTCCGGCAGTGGTAGGCTATCACAAGTATCGACAAGTGTCAACGGACTGCTCCACATAATTCTGAAAAAAAACAGGAACCAACAAGAAAAACCGAAGGTGTTCGTAATCGCGGACATACGCATCCACGATCCAACGACCTCTTTCTCTTTTTACAAAAGCAGCCCCTTTCGGGGCTGCTCGTTCTGTTGCCTCATCTCTTCATTCTGACCCGCCTTCTCTTCACTCGGAGATCTTGGAAACCCCTCTTCTTAAAGAACGGCTTCTGCTCTGTTGTTTCACCGGTTATGATCACAACCAAGAACAATCGCAACCCCACGAGAACGTTCGTTATGGTAACCATTACAATCGCTACCGTCTCCATTTTTCAACCTCCTGAAAGAAGCCCCCGTTTCCGGGGGCGGTTGGTTGTCAGTCTTCGGTTTCCTCTTCATCAGCCCATTCTTTAAGTAGCTGCTCATATTCCTCAGTTGTCTCGACATTGCAGGTGCACCAGAAGTGCCGCTGCATCGCCCCTTTAGGGGAATCGCACATCGAACAACGGATCGTGCCATCCTCACCTTCGACCCATGCCATTGTTTTCTCCTTTTGTTAGGAACCCATCCCGTTTCCGGGATGGGATCGAAAAGCCCCGTTTCCGGGATCAGTTCAGGAATTGTCCCACATACTCAGATTCGTCATGAAGGTATGCGCCGGACTGATGACCAGCGAAGTAAAAATCACCCGCTGGCACACGTTTTCCATTCTGGAAACATGTGATCTTGACAAGCCTAGTCATGAAGTATCCCTTGATTGAGGCGTTGTTCATCCTTCGCCCAATTGCTGCGATAGAAATCATGCCGGTTTTTCTGCTCTTCTTTCCATGGTTTTTCGATACGGTCAGCTGAATCCTGACCATCTTTCCGTCCGGTCCAAGGATATCTTTCCGGAAACGCTTTCCGTCTGCCCGGATCGAGTACTGTTTGCCGAAAACCATCACCAACCAACCGATGACCGGTCTAGGATCTTTGGTAGAATCTTCGTGCTTCCACATCAAATAAGCTCCCTTGTGTGACGCTGGCATGTTCGTGCCCCCCTTGCTGGGTGTCGTGATTGCTGCTGCGAAGTGCATCAGCTCTGCCCCTATTGTATCGACGGAATGACGCCGCTGCAACAGTTTTTTTTTGAGTTTTTTTTCGCCAGTAAAAACACTAGGTTTTTCGATTCAAAAAAATGGAAAATAAACTGGAGATTATCTTGCGGGGCGTGCATCCAAGAAACTACACAAAATTCAAATCACACAAACCTCGGACAACCGTACGACCAGACAACCGTACGACCACCCAAAATTCAAATCACACGAACCTCGGACAACCGCACGCCCGCCAGCATCACCAAAGTCACACAAAGCCCCCTGATTGTTTTTGGTTTGTTGCATTTGCATCAGAACAAGCTTGTAATGTTCCTTTGGCCTCATCGCCCTGACTGTTCAGAGCTTCGTATTCAAAAGTGATCATTCATTTCTTTCTTTTTGGATATATATTATTATATATCTTTTTCTTTCTTTTGTGTTTCGTAAAAAATAATAAATTATTTTTTACTGACCGCCCAGTGGCTTTGGCCTATACTAAATTAAAAAAAGAACGAGAAAGATAGCGTTCATTGGGCACGCCCGGTTTTGCTGGTTTGCTAAACTCTACTTTTGTTGTTTCGTTTTCGACATAAACAACTTGTCCGGGCGCCCATTCCTGTTCTTTGTAGATCTCGCTTCTGGCAAACCCTTGATCTCCGACGTAAATGATAATTCTTAGTTTTCCACCACGTGGTATTTCCCCAGGTATAGTCACACCCTTCATTGCTTTTGCCCTCTTATCTTTTTTGCTGTTTCTCTAAACCGTTCTGGAACACTAGAACCTTTCCAGTGAATATTGTAGTATTCGTTTCCGCTAATGAATTTTTCGTACTGGCTTTTGGATATGTCGTATCTTTCGCGTGTATCCAGAGCGTCCGCCCCTGCGTCATATCTTTTTCTTACTTCTTGGGCCAGCAAAAACATACGAGTTCTTTGCTCGAACTTTTCTTTGCGTTGTTCGCGCCTTTTCTTTGTGTCGCCAGCCCTGTTTTCTTCACACACTGGTTTTGTCAGGGCGTACTCAGGAACCTCGCCCCTCTTTATTCTTTTTACAATCACATCTCTAGTGAGACTAGGATCTATTCGCCCGTCTTCTAAAAAGTCCATAACATCCTTTTCTTCGCCCCATGCCACAATTTTCATTGTTTTCTTTCTTTTTTATAAAAAAATTTCTGTGAACTACATTTTTACGAGAAGCTAATACTACCTTCTCACTTTTCTTCAAGAAAGTTAAAATAATGGCAAAACTCCGCGAAACAAAATTACGAGCTGTTGCGTCTAAGGATTTGACAAAACAAGTTTCAGCAGAAATAAACACCAAGGACCCAGAAAATGCACGAGAAATTATTGAGCTTTACTCAGCAGATCAGCAACAAGTTATCGAAAAAGCTGACGTTTGATATTTACGAACCAGATGACATCGAACAAGAAATTTATTTGTTGATATTAAAGGCGGCCCCTAAATACGACCCATCCAAAGGGTCAGAATACGATTTTTATTATAATTTTGTAAAAAGAAGGCTTTTGACTTTGCAGCGCGACAAAGGAATAAACGCAAAAACCAAGTGCTCTGATCAAAAGGCAAAAATACTAGGGGCGGGCACAATAGGGCCAGAAAACGAAAACTACTACGAATCTAATGCCGATTCACAAAAACTAGAAGACGAAGATTATCTTGAGTCTGTGGTAGACAAAAAAATTCCAGCCCGACTAAGGCTTTGTTATCTTAGAATGATGGCAGGGGCGGAAGTTAGTTATCACAGCAAAACAAAAGTTATGGAATCAATAAGAATAATCAAAGATGCCAACAAGCAAAAAAACTGAAGCTGACTCTTTCAAGCGCGGTGCTTTGACTGACGAAGAAAAGCGCAAAATACAACAGATGATTAGTCTGAGCAACTATTCTGAAATAGGGCGAATTTTAAACAGAAACCCGGCAACTATAAGAAAGTATTGCCAAAGAAATGGGCTCACCGAAGATCTTCCATCTTTGAGAAAACAAATAGACTTCAAGGCAAAAAACAATCATCACTTTGAAGTTTTAAAACAACAGCTGACTCAAGAAGAATACGATTTTGCCATCCAAGTTTACAAGGGCATGGTTTCGCAGTTTGGCAGTGACATTCTGTATTCAGAAGAAACGCAAATTATAGAGTATTGTGTTATCACTTGTCTTTTGAACAGGGCCCTCAACAAAGAACGTGATTCTGAAGTCGAGATACAAAAACACAGGGATGTCAGGGCAAAGTACGAAGCAGAGCTTGAAAAAGTTTCGGCGATCGAACCAGAGTCCGAGTCTCAAGAGATCGACAAAACAGAAGAAGAAGATCGGTTGACAGATAGAATAGAGCGAGAGTCGATGTATATTGCTGATCTTGAAGGCAAAATAAGAGACATAAAAAGAGACCAAAAAGATTTTATCGACAGAAAAGAAAAGATTACTAATGCTGTTCACGGTTCTAGAGAACAACGGGCAAAAGACATTGTTAGTACCCGAGAAAATTTTTCTGATTTTATGCTTGCAATGAAAAAAGACCCAGAGTTTAGAAAAAAAATTGGACTCGAAATAGAAAGAATGCGGCTAGGAACAAAAGAAGAATACATACGACTGACTACAGTGCCGCATCAATACATGGATGGAGAAGAAGAGTTTCCAATTTTAAATACAGAGGTTGTTGAAAGATCAATTAATGAATAAACAAAAAACTTACATTATAACTGGCGCTGTTGGTCAATTAGGATTAGCGATGTGTCGATGGCTAGAAAAAACAGATCCTAGCTGCAAAATTATTGGAATCGTTAAACCTAGCCAAAAACGAAGGGCCGAAAATCTTTCGAGAAAGATGAAAAATTTTAGTTTTTCTACGGTTGACCTAAAAAACAAGGTCTTTTTAAAAGACCTTGTTTTTTCTCATAAACCGTACGCTATACTTCACTTTGCGGCTTGCACCAGTGTGTGGGAATCACAAGTACGGCCATACGAAACTATAAACAACAACATCGTTCCAACTTTGAATATTCTAGACGTAGCGCGAGAATGCTCGCCCAGCTCTCATCTTTTATTTTGCGGGAGCTCTGAGTCTAAGTTACTAAACAACGTGTACGGGGTATCAAAGCATTGTTCAGAAGCGCTTTGCGATACTTACAGAGAAAATTTCTCGCTAAATGTTTACACCTTGGTACTGTATAATTTTTTTAGTGAATTTCAAAAAACAAGTTTTTTTGCAGGAAAAATTTTAGATTATGTTTCAGATGGAAATTTTGATAAAAAACTAAGTGTTGGAAATTTAAATTTTTTTAGAGAATGGACTTATGTCGACGACGTTTGTAACGCCATACAGGTTGTTTTGGATTCGCAAAAACCTGATAACTATGAAGTTTCAAGCGGCAATTATATGACAGCTGGAGATTTTGGAGAAGCCGTTTTTTCTTTTGTCGGAGAAAAATTTTATGAACACATCAACATAAAAGAAAGTCTTCAAAGAAAGAATGACTCTGTCATAATTAGGTCTGACTGCGAAAAAATAAAAAAACTTGGATGGAAACCACTTTTTTCAATACAAGAAGCAATACAAAAAATACTGGAATATAAAAACTATGAAAGAAACATTAGATTTCTTATTAGATAACTATGGTATAATAACAGCAGCGACAACAGCTTTTGTCAGCACCGCTGTATTTATTAGAAAGAAATTTAACAATGTTAAGAAGTTTTTGGGCATTCTTGATAATTTTATGGGGCTATTCGGGGAAAACGCGCCGACCGAAATCAAAAATAGAATTGATGAAATCGAGAACGCGATCGAAGTCATGTCAATCAGACAAGAAATACACGAAACATACATACAGACTGGAATCTGTATCTTCCAACCAATAGACGGAAAACTTAGATTTTCCAATGATTATGCAAACGATCTTTTTGGTTTGGATTCCAAACAAATGATAGATTACGGATGGACGAAAGGAATACCAAATCAAGACAGAAGCGAAGTGTTTTCTTCTTTTAAAAATGCCATTGAAAATACAATGCCATGGAAGTGTTCGTTTCTTGTAGAAAATGAGAACACAAACGAAAGTTATAAAGTAGATACTGAAACTTATATAGTTTACAACAGCGAAGAAGAGATAACGTGTTACGTTGGACTTGTGGTAAAATCAAATGAAAAAGAGCTACAAACGGACTAGGACCGCCCCTTCTAAAAGAACAAGAAGAAAGTACCTTAAAACATCAACGAAGTTAAGTCTAGAAAAAAGCAAAAAAAATAACAAGCGTCAGTACAGCAAGAAATACCTTGCTCTTAGAAACGAGGTTTTGCTTCGAGATAAATACCAATGCCAAATGTGCAATGCCACTGGGGTTAAGCTTGAGGTACACCACGTTATCAGGTGGCAAAGAAACCAGACGGTCAGGCAAAACAGAAGAAACTTGATTTCGCTATGCAAAGACTGTCACAGAAGTATTAGAAACAAGGAAGAGCAGTACGCACATATCTTTTTGGCAAGAATAAGCAAAAACATAAAGCGCGCGCGACAAGAAAAACTGAGTTACGAGCAGTTTATAAAAGAGAAACTCGAACAAGAAAAGCTTAGCGGGGAAGATGTTTCTTATATCCCTAAAACAGAAGAAGAGATAAGAAGAGATAAAAAATCCGAAGACTACCTTAGGGTTACATGGCGAGGAATAAAAAGAAGAGTCTTTGATAAAACTTGCAATAGATATCACCGTTATGGCGGTCGCGGAATAAAAATGCACGAGCCTTGGATTGAAAATTTCCAATTTTTTAAAGATTATATTCTAGAGACTATAGGGCACAGGCCAGAAGGGTACTCTATAGACAGAATAGATAATGACGGGAACTACGAACCCGGCAATATTAGGTGGGCTAGCGCGCAAGTACAGAAACAAAACAACAGTCAAACTAAAATGACTGAAGAAATGGTTGAAGTTGCTTTTATATTGTTTCACAAGTTTAAATTCACTCAACGAAAAATAATGACGTCTTTCAACTTAAATAATCCTACCTCTATAAGAAACATAGTAAAAGGCATGGCATGGAACAACGTAACAGTAAAGTATAAACCTATTATAAAAGATAAAACCACTTTAAAAAATATGGAAGAGTGGGAAAATAAAAATGAAGATAATAGTTGACTCCCGCGAGCAAAAAGATGTTTTCTCTTTTGTATTTTCTGAAGATGAAGTTGTAAAAAGAAAGCTTGACGTTGGAGATTACTCGATAGAGGGATTTGAAAACAAAATAACCATAGAGAGAAAGCGCAGTACTATGGAGCTCCATATCTGCTTGTTTTCTCAGTGGAGTCGGTTTGAACGAGAATTAAAGAGAATGCAATTTTTTGACGAGGCGTACGTGATATGTACTTTTCCAGAAGAGTACATGTATACTTTTCCCAAAAATTCAACAATTCCCCAAAAAAATCTTAGCAAGCTAAAAGTTTCAGCTGGATTCTTAAGAAAGAAGTATTACGAAGTCCAAGAAAAGTTTCCTGACATTACTTTTGTTTATGGAAATTCTTTTTTAGAATCTGAAATTTGGGCATACAATACACTGAAAGATTACTATGATAGACATATCACAGATTAAAGACTACAAAGAAACTTTTCTTGCGAATCTATCTAATGATGAGCTAAAACATAAAATGTCTCAGTCTTATCTGGGCGTTTTGACTAATGATGCCACGTTATATAATCCGCTTGATAAAATCCCAGCTGCTGCTAACGACAGGATCGGCGAATACATATGCCATCTTATGTCAGACCCGGATTATCTGTACTTTTTGTTGAATTATATATTACAAATAGATAGTTGGCCACAGCAAGTTCTTGTTTTAAAAGAGCTTTACACCCATAGATTTCCAATGCTTATTGGCTCGCGCGGTTTTGGTAAAAGTTTCTTGCTGGCAGTTTATTTACTCGTAAGAATGCTTTTGGTTCCTGGTACAAAATGCGTGATTACTTCTGCTGGATTTAGACAGGCAAAAGTTGTTTTTGATTATATGGAAACAATTTGGAAAAAAAGCCCAATGCTTCAAAATTGTTTTAAGGGATCTAAAAACGGAGCTTTCCACGGCACCGATGTTTGGACCTTTAGACTTGGCGACAGTGTAACATATGCTATACCTGTTGGACCAGACGGCTCAAAAGTAAGAGGGTACAGAGCAAATTGCGTTCACGGTGATACATTAATTTCTACAGATAAAGGTTTAGTCAAAATCAAAGATTTTGACAAACTTGGCTGTAACTCCGTCTTGAATGAAAACAATGTTTTAGAAAAACCAGATAAGTTTTACAAAACTGAAAAAACAGACGTTTACGAAATAACAACTGTAGGTGGTTATTCTATAAAATTTTCTAAAATACATCAAATAAAAACAAACAAAGGATGGAAGCTGGGGGTAGAGATAAAACCTCAAGATAAGATTTGTTTGAATGTAAATGAAAATTTTCCTAAAAACAATTTTATATACACGTCTCCTAAAGGAGAAAAAATAGAAATAGACAAAGCACAGGTGCGACACTTATTGTCTTATGCCAGTTTTTACGAGCGTGACGTTCCAGAGTATATATTCATGTCACCAAGAGACATTGTGTACGAGTACCTAAAAGCCCACTTTAATGGTAAAATGATGCTCGGAGATGCTTTTGTTAGTTTAAACTTAAAAAAATGCAGAGATCTTCAGGTACTTTTATTAAAATTTAATTTAACCAGCAAGATCCAAAAAGACCAACAAAACAAATATACTATAATTATAGATTCTCAAATTTTTTCTAGAACCAATTCTTTTTTTGAGACGGTTGCAACTGTAACAAAGTTAGACGAGCAAGAAGAGCTGTTTGATTTTGAATTACCGGAAACTCATACATTTATCGGGAATGGCATTATAAATCACAATTGTCTTATTGCTGACGAATTTGCTACTCTCAATAGACAGGTTTTTGAAGAAGTTATGTCGGGTTTTCTTAGCGTTGCCGCTTCTCCGGTCGAGCAGATTATTTATAACGCACAGCAAAATTATTCTAAAAAATTAAACATAAAAATACCAGTTTCGGATAAAAACTCTAGTTTTATTCAAAACCAACTTGTTTTAAGCGGAACCGCCTACTTTAAAATAAACCATTTTTATTCTTATTGCACCAAATGGCGAGATATAATTTACTCTAAAAGTAACCCAAAAATTTTAAATGATATATTTGATAACGAAGAAGACAAAAAGAATATCAATCAAGATGATTACAGTATAGTCAGGATGCCAATTGAATTAACAGTCAACGGGTATATGGATTTAGCTCAGGTATCCAGAATAAAGGCTAGTACGACAAAAGACGTTTACCTTAGGGAGTACGGCGCTTGTTTTTCAGATGATTCCGACGGGTTTTTTAAAAAATCATTAATAGATTCATGTACAGTACTAGATGAAACAAATGCCGATTTGTTTACACCGTGTTTGTATGGCGATCAAAACAAAAAATACGTCATGGGAGTAGACCCGGCTTACCAAGGTGATAATTTTGCAATAGTTATCTTGGAATTATACAAGAATGAGCGACGAGTAGTTCACTGCTGGACAACTCAATCCTCAGACCACAAAGACAGATTAAAACACAAGGCAACAGAAGAAAATCAATATTTTCAGTTTTGCGCAAGAAAAATAAGAAGTTTACTAAAACATTTTCCATGTGAATACATAGCCATGGACCCAATGGGGGGTGGTAAATCTGTAATAGAAGCCTTGATGGATCCCGACTGTCTTAAGCCAAATGAAAAACTAATATTAGAAGCGATCGATCCGACGCAAAAAACAAAACCAACAGATATTCAACAAGGGCTTCATATTTTAAAAATAATTAATTTTACAAGTGAATGGCTTTCCGATGCAAACTATGCTTTAAAAAAGGACATGGAAGATAAGTTTTTGAAATTTCCTTACGTCGATGATATAAGCTATATTGCAGCGGATTATTATGATCACTCTTTAGGGGAATCAAAGTCTTTGTATGATACACTAGACGATTGTATTTATGATATAGAAGAATTAAAAAACGAACTTACTACTATTGTAGTAACAGAAAGCTCTACTGGTCGCGCCAGATTTGATACACCATCAATAAAAACCGGAATCAACAAAAAGGGGCGCCTTAAAAAAGATAGGTACTCCGCCTTGTTGTTGGCTAATTGGATAGGAAGACAAATAAATGGCGAGTTTGAAAGACTTGAATCTCCCGACACAATGAATCTCACCGGATTTGGTACAAGCGCAAAAAACTCGAATTTTTACACGGGCTCTGGAGAAATATCTTCAAAATTAAATAATCTTTATAATAACATGAATCTTGAGAAGCTTTGATTATAAAGTTATTACTAATTACTCCAGCTTTTAATAGGTATTAAAATGGCCAACCAAACAAAGACGCAAAAAGCATGCGCCAGTATAGCAGAAAATTGTTCTAGTGAAAATTTCATAAATACTTGTACGGCTGGAGTTAGAAATAGCTTTTCTTCTTCAGCTACAGCATCAGTTATGTCAATGGATCGCGAGTCTTATTCTAAAGATAATTACCTCAACTCAAGACCCGGCGAAAGAGCCCCCGTTGGATTTCTGCAAACTGTTATTTTTTCAAATAACGCTTACTATAATTTTACAATAGTAAGAACAATGATAGATTTGATGACAGATTTTTGTGCTAAAGGACTTCAGTGGTCACATCCTAACAGGACTGTTCAAAATTTTTACAAACAGCATTATCAAAAAGTTGATGGAGACAATGTTTCTGAGAGATTTTGTAATTACTTGATACGGCATGCGAACGTTGCTATTTTGCCAGAAATTTCAAAAATAGACCCCAAAACTGCTTCTAATTGGAAACGTTCAAGGGCAGAATTTTCAGAGATAAAAAATCCAGACAACTTACAGATTCCATCCGCATATCACTTTTTAGATGTAACAGCTCTTTATCCAGTAATCAACTCTTATGACTCTTATAATTACAATATTTATGGGGGGCATCTATCTTCAAGAAACGGCGCATGGAATTATAGAATTCAAACTCCATTAATGGAATTTTCTAACGATAAAAAATATACAGGTGTGCCAAAGTATCTTATCGACAGATTTAAGACAAGTGGAACCGGAGGACAAGCTGTACTCAAAAAGGACGAAGACTTCCTTCTTTATCATTACAGAAGAGACGATTGGGAAATGTGGGCGACCCCTTTGGTTGCAACTATGTCTGAACAGCTTATCATGCTAGACAAGCTTCACTTGGCTGATGCATCAGCTTTGGATGGCGCTATTTCAGGAGTAAGGCTTTGGAACCTTGGTTTTATAGACCAAACAAATTCTATCAATTCACAAATACCTTCTTTTGACGCTCTAAGAAAGGTAGCTAATTACATAAAAAGAAGCGTAAAGGGCGGACAACTAGATGTTGTTTGGGGTCCTGATTTGAAATTTACAGAATCAAGTAGTAATGCTTACAAATTTTTGTTGCCAGAAAAATATATACAAGTAATGTCAGAAATATACAGCGGTTTTGGAATCAACCCCGGCGTAAGTGGAGGGTCGTCTTCATCTAATGGCCAGTCTGGATTTGGAAACAATGCAATCTCTATAAAAGTACTTGTCGAAAGATTGAATTATATCAGAGGACGCTTGATTAACTTTTGGACTAAAGAGTCCGAAAGAATTCAAAAGGCAATGGGTTTTGCTTACCCGGCAAAAGTAATTTTTGAAGACCCGATTTTTTCTGACGAAATAAATTACAAACGCCTTCTTATCGAGCTTTCAGACAGAAATGTCATAAGCCATGAATCGCTTAGAAACGAGTTTAATCTTATAGACAAGATAGAAAATTCTAGAATAAGATCTGAAACCAGACAAAGAAAAAATGGGCGATCTCCAAGAAGGTCTTCTCCTTATCACGACCCGATGGTAGAAGACAAACTTGCTTCGGATTTAATCAAATCTGGTAATTTAGATGGCGATGAAATGAACATAGAGGTCAGCAAGGAAGACGTGTATTCTAAAGATAAAGGTGGAAGGCCAGTTGGAGTCAAGGATTCTTCTAAAAGAAAGCCAAAAGAAGTTTCCCCTAAAACATCGGTCGCCAATGTTGATACGTTTTCACTTGAGTTATGGGCCAAGGATTCTCTTGAAGAAATATCCGAAATAATCGGGCCAGTCTATCTCAAATCGATTGGTAAGAAAAACTTTAGACAGCTAACTACAGAAGAAGGTGAAAATTTTGAAATAGCTAAGTTAGCAATTTTAAAGTCTATTCCTGCTTATTCTAAAATAACTGCAGAATTAATATCGGAAAACAGCGAAAATATCTCTAGCATTGAACAAGAAATTGAACAATACAACAAAATAATCGAAAACATATCAGAAAAAATAAACAGACCAATCAGTGTCTACGACAAGAGGTCGGCGGCTGCGTCCGCTTATGCATCCTGCAAAACTCGAATATTTTAATAAATATTAATATATTGAGAAGTATCTTTTAGAATTTTTTTAAAAAAGAAATAAAATGAGCATACCAATATACGAATCAGAAACAGGCCTTGAAGAACTTTTGCAAAAAAATGTAGCAAAAGTTTACGCTTCTAATTCTTTACAAAAAATAAGGTTTTCAGAAGAACCTGGTTTATTAGAAAAAGCTGTTGCCAAACTAGGCGGTATGTTTAAAGAACCCAAAAATATAGACCTGTATTATCTTGAGTCAATACTAGCTAGTATAAACAATAACGAAAATGACGATTGGTTTTTACCCGAAGAGATTTACAAAGCTAGATACACACCGGTGTTCAAGCAAGTAAATAGCATGCACAATGATTCGAAAATCATAGGTGTTATCACCGACAGTGTCCTTTTAGACAAAGAAGGAAACTTGGTAGAATCAGAAGAAAATGCGTCAAACGTTTACGATATAGCAACTCAAGCCGTTATTTGGAAAAAGTGGAACAACGAAGAATACGAAACTAGTGTTGCAGAAATAATCGATGGAATAGAGCAAAACAAATTATTTGTTTCAATGGAAGCTTTGTTTAAAAATTTTGATTATGTTTTAAGGCCGGACGGGGAAGAGACGTATTCTGTCGTTGCAAGAAACGACAAAACTTCATTTTTAACAAAGCATTTAAGAGTTTTTGGTGGGACTGGAAAAGTTGAAATAAACGGGAAAACCTTTAGAGTTTATAGAGCCTTGAGAGATTTTATTTTTAGCGGAAAAGGTGTAGTTGAAAACCCGGCAAACAAACGATCTATTATAGACAACTCTCTTTATTCAAAAATAGTTTCTGGTTCTGAAAAAAATACATTTTGTTCCGCTTCTTTGTTTGAGGCGTCGGCTTGCTGCTCATGTTGTTGCTCTTGCTGTTCTTGTCAAGACAAAGAGCACGACGACGAAGAAGAAGGCATGATAGAAGAAATATATGGTTATGAAAACCTATATGTTCCAGAAGATTATGAGTACGAAGACTTTGGAGAAGAAGTCGAAGAAATAGATTCAAAAATAATAGCCCTTCAATACAGAGCAAATTCAGAAAAAAACAAGAACGTAAAGCTAAACAAGCCGTTTAGAACTCCCGGAGGGCCTAAAAAGTTTAGCGTTTACACAAAAAACGAGAAGGGTAACATTGTAAAAGTCAATTTTGGTGACCCCAAGATGGAAATCAAAAGAGATGACCCAAACAGAAGAAAGAACTTCAGGGCTAGACACAACTGTTCTAATCCTGGACCGAAGTGGAAAGCAAGATATTGGTCTTGCAGATTTTGGTCTAGTAAAGATGTAAGCAAATTAACTTCTAATATTTTGGAGAATAAAATGGATCACGAACAACTTGTTCAAGAAAACGATCTGCTTAAAAAGCAGATAGCAACTTTGGAAGAAACAATCAAAGCTGAAGCACAGGCAAAACTTGATTCTTCTAAGGTTGAGCTTGAGTCGGCTCTGGCTGAAAATCAAGCTCTTAAAGTTTCTGTTACCGAAGCCGCTGAAAAAATGGATAATATGAAGAAGGGCTACGAAAAACAGAAAGAAGAAGACGATGAAAAGATGAAGGAAGCAAAGTCTGCTATTGAAACTTTGCAAAAAGAACTGGCGGAAATAAAAGCAGAAGCTGTTAAAGCCAACAGAGTCAGCGCTCTTGTTTCTGCTGATGTTCCAAAAGAAAAGGCAGAAGAAATTGTAAACACTTTTGCTTCTTTGGATGACGATCTTTTCGAAAAAATTTCAGTGCTTTATTCTAATTCTAATGCAAGCGCAGACAGCGAAGATGGATTGAAAGACGCACTAGAAAAATCACAGGCTTCCGCAAAAAGGGAAACCGGTGATCAAAAGAAACAAGAAAACCCGTTCGGGGATACTGCTGATTTAGCCAAAGCTTTGGCTAAAAAATTGTTTAATCAAAAAGACTGAAAACTGAAACTGGAGAATAAAATGGCTATACGAGGACACCAAGTAGTAGACCCGTACGCTAATGATCTTAGTTGCACTATGGCAACTGAGGGCGAAATGGGTGGATGCGTTGTTCTTACCGGGACAGGTACGGTTGGAACAGGTATGGATTCTCAGGAAAAAATAGTTGGATATGCAGCTAATCCTTCTGGTATGAAACCAGGTGGAGTACTGCTTCATACAGTAGAAGACTATGACACATCTAAAATTCCTGAAAATTTCCAAAATCATAATCTTAAACCAATTAACTCAAAGGTTACTCTTGCTAGAAAGTTTAGAGGCCGAGTTAACAACCTAGATCCCGCTTCTACAGGGTCTATGGCTTATGGTGTAGACGCGTATGTCGGTGCAAACGGGAATTACTCTACCGTATCAACTTCTGGCTGGCCAAAAGTTGGAAGGTTTGAGTCTTCTGTCGACGCCGATGGATTTTGTGAAATTTCTGTAAACATAGACTGAGAATTGGAGAATTAAATGACTACGACAAATAATTCCGACGATGTCGGATTTGATCAAATAAAAGCAGACGAGCAGCTTGACGCTATGCTTCGAGCAACTGCATCTGACGATCCAGTTATGAGAACCCAAGCTATAACTCAACTGTTTTCGCTGTTTCAAATGCCTGCGCGAAAGGCTGTATTTGATGGCGATGTTACGGGTAATATTTTTAGCAAGGAAACTCTTCCACCGGGTGTATCGCCAGAGATTCCTACTGATATCATAGCCCCAGGAACCGAGGGTGACTTCAGGGCATTTACAAACCCCGGCAAAGGTTATTTGCCGAGCGTTATGGCTTCTGGTGACAAATTTACACTTTCAACCATCAGAGACGCGAATGCTGTTGAATGGGATCTTGAGCACGCTGAAAACGCAAGATGGCCGATCATTCAAAGATACATGGAAGCTTTTAGTGCTGGCTTTGTCAAAAAGCAAAACGACAACTGTTTTCATACGCTTTTAGCGGCCATGGCAGACAGAGGTATAACCGTTTATGACGCGGCGGCTCCCTCAAAAGTTTTCACCAAGAAGCTGTTTTCTCTTTTGAGATGCGCTTTTGCAAGAAACTCAGGAGGCAACTCAACTTCTGTATCTAGAGGAAAATGGACTGACGCTTACATTAGCTGCGAAGGCATCGAGAGTATCCTTAATTGGAATCTCAATGACATTCCAGATTCTGTAAGAGCAAGTATGTACAGCATGAGCGGCGGTGATAACACCACGATCAACATCTTGGGTGTAACTATCCATGAAATGCTTGAACTTGGTGCAGGTCAAGAGTATCAAGATTATTACATCAATAATATTGGTGCTAACCTTACTCCTGCACTCACTGGTCCCCCAGCGCATGCTGCTGCTGACACCGAACTTGGAATAGCGCTTGATCTCAAGAATAGAGACTCGTTCTTTATGCTCGAAGTCAAACCTCTGACCGTTTTTCAAGCAGGTGGAGAAGGAAGTGAGCTTCATAGAGCTCAAAAGGGTGGAGCCTACGGATGGCGCAGGTACGGCGTTGGCGTTCTTGATACAAGACGAATTATGCCGATTAGTTACTGATCATTTGTAGTTGTGTAATATTTTGGGGCTTGGGCTTTTAAACCCAAGCCCCTTTTGATATAAGGTAAAAAAATGACTGACATAATCTATACTTGCACTAATTATGTTAGAATACTCATAGACGATACGGATTCGAGTGACTACGAGTATTCCGACAAAAGACTTTCTGATTTGATTATAATGTCATGCTCTTATGTTAATAATGACACCGACTCTAAGTATACAGTCGACTTGTGTTCCAAAACAGTTTCACCAGACCCAGATTCTAATTTTATAAACTTAGTTGCTTTAAAATCTGTTTGTTTACTCGCGAGTGCTCAGTATTCTAGAAATGCCAGAACCGGAGACGTCAAAGTGAACGACGGTGTAACAAGTGTAGATTTAAAAGGGTTAAGCTCTGGATTGAAAGATTTTTCTAAAACAGCATGCGAAAACTACGCTCGTGAATTAAATAACTATTTATTGGGAAGAGATATACGTGGAGTTATTGTAACAACGCCAAATTCAGAAAGTTAAAAAATGCCAATATATAGTCCAACTCAACAAAACAAAGTTTCTTTTGTAACTGAAAAAAAAACAGTTCAACGCGCAACTTATTCAGTTGTAGAAACAGATAATTTTCAGCGAGACCTGATTAACCGATTACCAGTTTCAGTGCCGTCATCTGGAATACATGTAGTTGTCAATGCCAGCCCAATAGCAAGTATTGACGTACAAAACTTGGTAGTTTCTTCTAGTAGTGGTGGTAGTTTTAAAATAAAAAGTGGCGCTAATGACATAACTGGTTTATTTCATATAGGCGCAAATCAAACAATAGAAATAGATGCCGATACTATACTTGCAAATCAAAACGAAAGTTTGATAATAGACACAAATACCGATCTTGGCGGGGCAATTAGTTACAAGTTAACCTGACAGGCATTCAAAATGAGTATAGTTCTAAAAAACAGAGTCAATGAAACTTGTTCTTCTGCAGATCAAAATTATCTGTATTTAGGAGGAGCAAAAAATTCTTACGCCTCGTTTGCTTCTGTTTTAGCGAGCGGAGATGTCACATACTATACTTTTTTAAAAGAAGACCAATGGGAAGTTGGCCAAGGAACATATGCTTCTAATCCTAACAGGGTTAGCAGGGATTTTGTTTTAAGTAGTTCGTCTGGTGGATCTAAAATAAATGAAACCGGCGCCAATCAATTTAACTCAAGCGCTTTTATTTGCTATCCATCTGAAAAATCAGTATACAAAGACGAAAACGATAAAGTTTTAGTTGACGGAGGAGGCGTAAAACTTGATACAACTACTCCAACAGATACAACTAATACTCTTTATGCAGTAAGCGGAATCTTGTATTTTGAAAATTCTGTTATTGGAGGAGCAGGTTCTAGTTATACTGCTGGGGATGGTTTAAATTTAAATATTACAGAATTTAGTGTAGACAATACAGTAGCCAGATCTGGTGACAATGTTAGTATATTTTCAAATGACTCTGGGTACGCTGTTTTACCAGCTGGTGGAACTGCTGGTCAAGAGCTTTACAAAGTTGCAGACACTGGAGTTGAACTTGCTTGGAAAGATGACTACTCTGCCGAATTAAGAGAAACAGTTCAAAATGATACAGCAAGTGATATCACAAAAGGCACACTTGTTATGTCGGTTGGTGCCGCTGGTGACACAATAAAAGTTGCACCAGCTGTCACAGATGGTTCTGTTGAGGCTAGGTATATTCTTGGTATTGCTGCAGAAACAATAACTGCTGGTGGAGGCCGAGGTCAAGTTACGTTTTTTGGTCCGTTCAAGGGTTATGACACAAGTCTTTACAGTGTTGGTACTGTACTGTATAACGACCCGAACAATAATGGACAGCTAAGCTCTAGTATTCCCACTTCTCCAGAGCTTTCTATGCCTGTCGCAATAGTCACCAAAGCAGGAAACAGCTCTTCTGGCAGATTGTTTGTCAGGATGTGGACTCAGCAAGAAGGGCTTCACGAATTACACGATGTTGCAATTGATGCTGCTTCTAGTGGAGATGGCATTAAATACACTGGAACAACTTGGGTTCCCGACACTGACATTGTTCACAGTGGAGATGGCGTAAGCGTTCTAAACAATGATGCCGGTTATGTTACAACCGACACCACGTACACTGCTGGAACCGGATTATCGCTGGACGGCACGCAGTTTAACATCGACGAAACGGTACTGCAGTCCGGAGACAATATCAGTCTGTTGAACAACGACACTGGATACCTGACTTCGCACCCGTCAGTTTCCGCCGCAACCAGCAGCGACAATTCGGGGCGGACTTACATTCAAGACCTGTTTTTTGACCAGTACGGTCACGTAACAGGGGTCTCGACAGCAACAGAAACCGTTGTCGACACAGACACGACGTATACGGCAGGCGATGGCCTTGGATTGACTGGCACCGAGTTTAGTGTGGATGACACGGTCGCAAGATCCGGAGATAACGTTTCGCAGTTTGTCAACGACGCCGGTTATTTAACGACGGACAACGACACGACTTATACTGCGGGAACCGGACTGTCGCTGGACGGAACGCAGTTTAATATCGACGAAACGGTACTGCAGTCCGGAGACAATATCAGCCTGTTGAACAACGACACTGGATAC
>Ga0099848_1000471_pt1 | contig 19021 bp, 7 predicted proteins | sample CB_VirMetaG_3_FD_78179 | JGI IMG/M metagenome (GOLD analysis project Ga0099848, IMG submission 78179) | Freshwater to marine saline gradient viral communities from Chesapeake Bay - CB_1508_1S Viral MetaG | ecosystem: Environmental > Aquatic > Marine > Coastal | place: USA: Chesapeake Bay...
AAGAAGCTCATCGCAGCAAATACTCTCGATGTTGACAGCATCTTTGATGCAGAGGTTTGGGACAAACAGCTGGATGAAGATATTCGTCCAGTAATAGCTGGAATCACGTCAGATGCAGCAAGACTAATAACAGAGCAGACCGGCATGCCTGTTGATGTTGATGATGAAGAAGTCAAGGAAGTAACCGAAGCCCAAATTGAAAGAATGAAGAAAGTCAATCAGACGACAAAGGGCGAGATTGCGTCAGCAATACTTATTGCCATGGCACTTGCTGATGATGAGGACAAAGTGGGGATGCTCAAGGCAGCTCTAATGGCGATATTTATGAACCTTATATCCCAGCGACGAAGAATGATTGCCGAGCATGAAGGGCAAGCCGCATACAACGCTGGAGTGCATTTTGGCTCCAAGCAGGTCGGCGCAACCTCAAAAACATGGGTATCAAACAAGGACTCAAAAGTTCGCACAGAACACCGCCTGCTTGATGGGGACACAGTTGAGATGGGCGGAAATTTCAAAGTGGCTGGACAGGAAATACGTTTCCCTGGCGACCCACTTGCCCCAATTGGCCTGACGGCCAACTGTCGCTGCCGTCTGCGCTTCTCGATTTAGAACTTTACTAAAACTAGCTAATTCATTCGCCAGCTTCGGTGGTTTATTGTTTATTATTGTGAGTACCCTTCGTAGAAAGCGCTACCAATGAACGAGCAAGTCCAGGACTTTACTGAAACTCAGTACAAGGCAATACCAGGCCAAATAAGCACAAACGAGTCGCAGGGGATAGTCGAGTGTTTTGTTGCCGGCATTGGGAACAAGGACAGCGTTGGGGATATTTGTCTTCCTGGGTGCTTTAACGGTTCTCTAAAGAGACGCAAGCCGCGTGTTGTCTGGGGCCATAACTGGAATGAGCCAATTGGCAAGGTTCTCGAGATTTACGAAGTTGGACCAAACGACCCTCGCCTTCCAGCAAAAATGAAAGCTAATGGAATTGGTGGACTATTTGCAAAAGTGCAGTTCAACCTAAAGTCAGAACGGGGGAGAGAAGCATTTAGTAACGTTCAGTTCTTCGGCGAAGAACAAGAGTGGTCGATTGGTTACAAGACGCTGGATGCGGTTTTTGATACATCCAAGCAGGCAAACATGCTCAAGGAAGTTGAGCTATACGAAGTAAGCCCTGTTCTTCATGGTGCAAACCAACTCACTGGCACAATCTCGATTAAATCAGACAAGCCACTAAAAGACCCGAAGGGCGGTTTGACGGCTGCCGGTCGAGCACATTTCAACAGAACAGAAGGCGCAAACCTAAAGCCAGGAGTAAAGGGTCCGGCCAACACGCCAATGAAAATGCGCCGGAAGGGCTCGTTCCTTACCCGATTTTTTACAAACCCATCAGGACCAATGAAAGACGAGAAAGGCCGACCAACGCGCTTGGCACTTTCTGCTGCCGCATGGGGAGAACCGGTGCCAAAGAACATGGAGGATGCTGCGCGTCTTGCAGCAAAAGGCAGAAGACTCTTGGAGCGTTACGAAAATTCAAAGAAGTCTGACGACATTCAATCCGAAATTGATGAAAAGAATGTGCAAATTTACTCAATTTCAGACAATTCCCAAAATCCGATTATTGGCCGGATGGGCGGACTCGCCAAAGCGCTATCAAGCCACTTCGGCGGCGAGGTAGCGATAAGAGAGGCAGATACGAACGTAGTCGTATTTGACATTGTCAAAGACGGAAAATCAGAAACAATGAGAGCTAGCTACCACACTCCAAATGAGTCGGAGTTTATGTTTGGGGCAGCACAACCAGTTCGCGTTGAGACAATTTACCTTCCGCTTGATTCCGATGGAACCCCTTCTGGGGCACCAATTCCATCAAGCCCAAATATGATTTCTGAAAAACCGAAGACAGGATGTTCGTGTGGCGGCGCATGTGGAATGAAATCTTCGCCATTCCATACTTGGGAGGAATTTAAGAACGATACACCTGGCATACACATGTTCGTAAAAACAGCGAATATGGAGATGTATGAAGTAGCAAACGACATTGCCGATTATCACGGTTTTGATGTTGAACTACTCGAGGATGGTTTTGCTGTTGCGAATATTGACTGGTACGAAGATGATGCAAGAAAAGCTCTTCTGTCTGCAATTGACGCAATTGAGTCGAAGGCTTTTGGTCGCCTCGCTCGAACTCCTCGTTCAGCTGCGCGTCGCGGTAGGGCGATGGTCAAGCCATCCAAGTTTGACGGCGATGGGGATGGATTCCTCACTGGACCAGACGGAAGAGACAATATTCCAGCACCAAAAGTTCCACGTAAACCAAATGTCAATGCGCCAAGAATGATGCCCCCACGACGTGAACCTACAGAGGTTCCGGAGCGGGAACGTAGACCTTCAGTTGTCCCAAGAACGATTCCTCGTCCGCAGCCCGCCCCAGTGCCAACTCCAGCTCCGGCTCGTCCAAGAACACCAGCAAGGCCTGGTGCCCCAGGTGCCGTTTCTGGAAGAATGCGTGGCTCGGAAATACTCAATCAACTCGATGAGATTAATCGGAGCGGAATGGGCGCTTCTGCTCCTCCGCAACGAGCAATGCAGGCAGCGCTGCGAATGATTGCTGAGCGAAACAACATGAGCGAAGAGCAAGTTAGGAAGAGGCTCCGAAAGGCAATTGCCAGAAGACGCAGAATGCAGTCGATGAGGCGTATGGCCGGCATGAAGGCATCTTCGGCCGCCGTCTACATGTCGCTACCAGAAACGAGTGACATAGAGATTAAGAGCCTTGTTTCTTCGAGTGAAAATTTTGTTCTAATTCCGGTAGAGGCACCATTTATTGCCGAAGTCAAGCAATTCCTTGATGGTGTTGCTGAATTCCACGGCCTCAAAATAAAGGCCGTAGAGGACGGAATCCAGATTTTCAATACCGACACACTTGACGACTCGGCAATTGAGGCTGCTTCAAATGCTCTTCATTCAGCATTCCTTCAAGTTTCTGTTGAAGAGGCAGAAATATCTAAGGCCCTAGGAATTAAGTACAGCTGAAATGCAACCTATTGACAGAGCATTGGAAGGTGCGCTTCGCCGTGCTAAAACACTGCTTGATAAAGCGATTATCAATAACGACATAAAATCTGTCAATAAATACAACAACATTGTTGATGGGCTCAACGAAGAAGTTGTATCGGTAGAAATTTCACAGGAACTGCTCGCTTACAGAAAAAAATCTTCACGGTTTTCCAGGCCCAAGCAAAGACCCAACGTCAGCCGCGATGCCGCTTCTATGGGTTATGCTAAACCTATACAACATCAAAGGATTTCATACAAATACAACTGCATGGTTACCGGCATAAAGCGCATGGATACTTGCGCTGGATGTAGTAACCCTAAAGGTTGTCTTTCGAATTCGATGCAATACAAGGAGCATTAGACATGGCCGAGAAAGCAGCAGTCGTGAAATTGAACTCGGACGGTGAAGTCGTCCAGTGCGCTAAGGGTCTTGGCGGCTCCGAGTGTGGATACAAGGCTGGAGCCAAGGTGTGCGGCAAGTGCGGAGCCATGGCTGTTTCAATGAAAGAAGATGCCGAAGAGGAAGTTTCAGTAAAGCAAGTCAAGAAAAAGAAAATGCCTGGCATGACTGCGATGAACGCTGACCTCGATGAAGAGATGGACATGGATGCACCAAGAGCCATGGGCGAAGACGATGAAGAAGATGACATGGACCTCGTCGACGACGAGTCAATGGATGACGACATGGACGAAGAGGATGCAGACGAAGAGGATGCAGACGAAGAGGACATGGACGAAGAGGACATGGACGAAGAGGACATGGAATCTGACGAAAAGATGATGTGGAGCGAGGACGAAGACGACGAAATGTACGTTCGTCGCGCTGCACCAAAGAAGAAGAAGAAGCAGTCAATGGAAGCAGATGAATCCGCTGTCTCCGAAGAGGAAGACGACGAAGACATTTATGCAGACGAAATGGCTACTCGCAATAAGATGCGCAGGAGACGACTTGCAAGCATGGGTTATAAGTCAGAAGACTTTGACGACACAGCATTCGTCTGTGCAATCGATAAAAAGGTTTACCCAGGTGCTGCAAACGTTTGCGACAATTGTGCAGGTGGATGTGTTTCCGAAAAGGGAATGCCAGCACTAATCGAAATCGAGGGAATGGCTGAGGACATGTTCAGAGGCAAGATTCTTGACTCTGGATACTCGGATGAAGTCGACCTATTCATCGTTGACGTAGAGCGCAAGGACGGAAAGCCAATTGAGGTGTTCTTTGATGGCTCCACCGGAGAAATGATGGGCTGGCACAGACTGCCAGAGGATGTTCTTCAGGTTAAGTCTGGTCTTCAGAACAAGGTGATGATTAGCTTCGGTGAAGCTGCAGACCTTGCGGTTAAGTCGGTTGACGGTGAAATCGTTGCTGTTGAGCCAGATGTGTTTGAGGGATTTGATGTTTATGCCGTAGAAATCGAAGGCGTAAATGGCAAGTCATACGACGTGTTCGTGTCCCTTGACGGCGAAGTTCTTGGATATGACGAGTACACAATGGAAGAGGCATCAGAGATTGAGGCAGAGGCAGCAGAAATTGCTCTTAAGCGCGCATACTCTGAAGAGTCTCGTGGCGAGATGGCACAGCGCGGAATGGCGCTGCCGGACGGTTCGTACCCAATCAAGGATGAAGCCGACCTGCGCAACGCAATTCAAGCTTTCGGCAGAGCAAAGGATAAGGCTGCCGCAAAAGCCCACATCATGAAGCGTGCAGTTGACCTCGGCCTCGAAGACCTAATTCCGATGAACTGGGTATCCAAGGAAGACATGGAAAAAGCCAAGGAAGAGAAATCTGCCGAGGTGGCAACCCAGTCCGATGAGTCACAGTTCTTGTCAAGCCTCATGGAATTCGAAATGCTTGCAGTCGAAGAGGAACTCAACGACCCAAAATCCGAATAGGGTAAGATGGTTGTTGTTCCAATCAAAAACTAGGCGCAAGCGACTGAGCCGTCGCGCCCCAGGAGCAACAAGTGGGAAACTCTAATTCAGACTTTGCAAACAAGGCGATAAGAAACCTTGCACGACGCGAACAAGTTGAACTTGAGTTTGTTCCAAACATCTCCAGCAAAGCTGCAAAAGAAAAACAAACAGCTCAAGAAAAAGAGCCGTCGTATAAGGGCGAGTACGACAGGTATCTAAAAACATGGGAGCCTGGTGACCCACTCCCGCTGTGTCCACCTGGCGTTAAGTGGCACCTATGCAGATTTAATCCGAGTCGGCTTGCACAGGAATCTGAAGTATTCGAATTCGATGGCCAACCATCCGGCATGAAGAAGAAGGGCCTAGAAGACCAGATTGATATTGACTACAAGGTGCTTGGTAGAAAGCTTCGAGACAGTGTTGAATCACTCTTGCGTCGTGCTGCAGGAGCAAGAGGACTGTGGGTTGATGACAAAAACAAGCTGCGCTGCCCTCCAGGAACACCTGCTGCTAACCAATTCACCGACATAACTGGCGCCAACTGTTTTATACCAACGCCTCGCACGGCTGCTGGTAGTGGTGCACGTGCGGTACGTAGGGCGGCGCAGGGCGCCATGGCGAGAGGAGCTCAGGTCGGAGAGAGAGTGCCAGAAAGTTTTGACTTCGCTCGAGCAACTCAAGAGCAAATACGAGAAATTGGCTATGAGCGAGCACAAGAAGTTATGGCATTCGGAGGAAGAATTTCTCCACCAGACGGAATGATACCTACGAGCATCTCTGGTGCGATGCAAGTTCCAAATCCAATTAGGCCCGGAGCCAGGGTACCAAACAGGCAGACACAGCCTTCATTCGACAGATTTGGTGTTGGTTTTGTGCGCCCTGCTGCCGGCGCGAGAAAAGCTCCACCGGGAACAAATGTTTGGCTTCCTGGACTAAGAGAACAGATTTATAGAGGAAAAAGAGCAACAGAGCTAGCAGACAGCCTTGACCAGAGAATACGCAAGGGGCTATTGACTTTTTCGGATGGCACAAGGGTTGGCGATATACGCAATAAAGCGGAATTCAAGCAGGCCCTTTCCAAGGCATTTCCAAGCGTTGACCCAGACGAGTGGGATGAGTTGTTCGATAACTCAATTCCCACAAATATGTCGTTTATAGAAAAGCAAAGACTCAAGGAGTCATTGGTCTCATTTTGGCAAGGCGTAATAGCTGAGGCAATTGAAAATCCACAACATGCAAAATGGATTACTCAAATGAACTTAGACCCAGAGAGCGAGGATGCATTTAGGGTTGACCTAACACCGTACGCTCCAGATATTATGGCAGGAGGAAGAGCTTCCTCTGCTACTGCCAGAAAATTACAGGCTGGCGGAAAAGCATATGAAACTGGTGGTGTTCATTTTTCACTAAACATAAATCCCTACAAGATGTACGAGCAGGCAATAGGGATTGGTTTTGACAAGAACGGTCGAGCGAATGGTGTGATGAACTCAATATAGGGCGATATGCACTACATGGCTACACATGAGTTTGGACATATTGCGCACTTCAGTTCGGCAATGTACGCACTTGGATTTGACCCGGCAAATCTCCAGAGATATGCGCCATCGCAAGCCCTTGTTCGCGGTCAGGGCGGACCGTCATGGCAGCCAAAAGAGGGCGTTGGAGCATGGGTTATCGATTTCAGACAGGCACAAAATCCCCTCAATAGCCCAAGCATTGATGCATTGATTCAAGGTGCGAGAAACCTGCAATCACGAACATATACAGGTAATAGGACATATACGCGAGATGACCTTGAGCGAGATTTGAACAACTTCCACCTAGGTCTGCATGAAGCAGTTCTGAACAACATCACTGACACAAGAGAAGAGCGGCAGATGATGAATATGTTCGCTGGTGGCGCATACGGAGCAGGAAACCCAATTGAAACTCGGGCAGAGTATTACGCTGCGCGCAGAATGTTCAGCGCCGAAAAGGGCCAAACGGACAACGTTGACCGGTTTGCGGAAGCAATTTCTAAAATGCAAGGCGGTCAGTATACGCAGCAGCAAGTTAGACAAATGCTAGACGACTCTGGTCGTAGGACTTTTGGTGTGTCTGGTCGCAACTGGAATATCAGCGGGCGCATGCAGTCTGGTCAAACCGGTCAACAGCCGTCGCTGAAAACTCGAGCCGTAAGACGAAGCGTTTCAAATCAAAACAATGGAAGAAATAGGTCGTCTGGAAGCATCTCTGGTTCAATGCGCACGCCTGGCGTCGGAAGAAGTGTTGCCGGCTCTCGAGACTGGAAGAATAAGGACACGATAAACGATAGGTTTAACATTGAAGGCGAGGGTATTTCTGCACAAGAAGTAGTTGCATCGCTTCCGTCCGTAATTAGGTCATCAAGAACTCCAGAAGTTCGTAGACCAAAATCGATATCGGGAAGCATGAGGGTTGCCAGGGACGAGGATGCGAAACCATTTGGCAAACTAAAAGGACTTGGCGGCGACATAGACATGACCGTTGAGGGTAAGCAGTATCTAATAGACGGTAAAAAAGTAATTTTCGACAATCCAGAAGTTTCCTACGACGACCCGTCAGTTACGGTTGTAGCAAGAAATCCATTCGCCCTATCCAGATATGACGAGAAAAGCCAGATTGGCAAAGAGTTTGCAGAAAAGTGGACAGCCGCACACATTGGAAATGGCATTGATAGTAGGAGGGAATCTACGGATGTCGATGCCCTGCTTTATTCAGGAGTCAGGGGAGATACCGAAGCGATGCAGGAGTTTGAGCGACTCGCATCAGTTGGGCAAAAAGCCATTGACGAAAGAAAAGGTGAACTAGCAGATGAAAGCCCACTAACAGACACCCAGTTGGCTGACATTCGCAAAGAAGGACTTCAAGATTTAGATGTTGATGGTTTGTATGTAATTCACGAAACTAAATATGCATTGCCAATTGACAATGATGGAAATATAGAGATTAAACCACTGTCAGATTTTGATAGTTACACAAAAGCCGGAGAAAAAATTCGAGTTCCGAGACATACTGTTCACTTTGGCCTGAATCATATGGCTGGAGGGCATGTCTTTAGACAGCGTTCAGAAGAAGACACCGAGATAGTCATTGTTCCACTATCTGAAGTGATTAAAGCGAATCCGGATTCATTGGATGTTTTGCATTCTGTTGATACATACTTTACGCCAAAACCAGGTGAAGGATTAAAGCTTAGGTCTGGCACATACAGGGTCCTAAAGGGAACCCCCGATGAGGATGCCACACGAAAACTTGTAGAAGAAACTCTCACCGACATGGGGGCGGAGCATATTTTTCCCGGAAGCTCAGCAGAAGGAAGCACCAGCGGTGTTGACGCAGCCGTATACAAGATAAGCAAAGAACTCGGAGTTGGTTATGGACTTCACTCCAACAACCCCGCTGGACAAATAGAAAACTACATATCAAGAATGCGCGCAGAGGGGCGAGAAGCTGAACCAAATATTGGAGTGGACAGTGCCGCGCGAATGAGCAGAAACGCACGCATGAGGCTGGGTCAAACAGATTTCTGGGGAACATCCAATAGAAGTTTTGGTAGAAGCGACTCAATTAGTGGGTTTATGAAGTCACCAAACTCAACACCTCGATATCCACGAACGCCATCGTACGGTCCGATGCTGGGCAGGACAAATGAAATCTTTGATGGGGTAAGGGATTGGAATGATTTCAGAGAACGCTATAACGCTACCGACATAGTATTCATTGACTACGAGACAACCGGTTTGGTATTTGACGAATTCGGTCGTGCCTCCTCTAATGGTTCCCCAGTGCAAATTGGAGCCGTAAGAGTCAGGAATGGCCAGGTCGTTGACCGAATGAATACGTTTATTAATCCGGGTACGAAAATGTCCGAGTGGGAGCAGTGGTCCAGGGACAACCTCAGGGGCCCAGATGGAAATCCACTAACAGATGAATTCCTTGGAGACAAACCATCAATAGCAGACGCTCACAGAATGCTCGCTGAATTTGCCGGGCCAGATGCAATCATGGGGGTTCAGAACGCCGCATTTGACAAGAATGTTCTAGACGATGCACTAAGAGATTCTGGAATCGACTGGACGCCAAGCGGATGGATTGACCTAAAAGATATGGCCTCAATGACCCTGCCAAGATACTCGGAAGACAATCCCGATGGGCCATTCAGATTTGATAAGAAAAAGGGAAAGAACGTTCCATCAAATGGCCTCGCAGACATAACCAAGTACCTTGGGGTTGACCTTGGTGATAAACACCATACTGCCGATGCCGATGCTGAGGCAACTGCTGAATCCATGAAAAAACTCATTGATGGAGCAATAGAGAAAAATTGGTCAAGCGATGTTCTTTCTCGAAATAATCGCGAATCATACGTAGGCCGACAGCAGGATGCGTTCTCCAAAGACATAAAGACCTTCGAATCTGAACTAGCCGAATATAAACAAAACGGTATATCTGGAAAAATGAGCGCTTCGCCAAGGACGGAAAATATCAAAGCTCGAGTGGGCGAAAAAGCAAAGAAATCAGTGTTCGGAGAAAATACGACCCGCGAGTATCACGATTCGGTTCCTCAGAAAATGCGCTGGAACCCGCAAACCCTCGAGCAGAGCGAGCCATCAAGAGTCGCGGCACGAAAGGAAGTAATCTCTGGGGTTAAAGAGTATTTCCAAAATGGAGAATCTGGAGAATCGTCAAGGCAGTATGGGCGAATCCTAAACGGCCTAGACCCAGAATTCTTTAAGTACATTCAAAACACAGATGAGTCAGAGATTCTTTCCGACCTGCGTCAGGCGGCAATTGAGTTCCATTCAGGGATAAGCGTTGAGCCCGTTGTATTCACGCAACCAGGGCAAGTTGACGAGTTGCTTACTAATGGAATGAAGGCGAACCCGAATTCTCCATCAATCACCAAAATCTATGAAGCAGACATTGGTATTCATCCAGAAGTTGACAGCAACCTTAGGCCGATAATTGCTCAAGCTGTTCACGCTGATGCCCTTGCCGCAGAGCGTCAAATGGCAGAAAAGTTTTTCACTGACGAAAAGCTGGATACGCTTCCAGATAGATACAACGTTGACCTGATTGACAGAACAAAATTCAGGGGAACTCGAGATAGTTCTTTGTCAAATGGCCCTGTTGAGGTAATTCTAAAATCAGACGTATCACAGAGGTCCGCATACGGCAACGGAAGCGCCATAGACAATCATATATTCCCAGCTTCAATGACATCTTCGGACCCAGACGTCATAGGAAGAGCCCTGATTGACCCAGTCGGCAGGTCCGACAATAGGGATGAAAACGTAATAGAACTTCTCTATGGGAAATTCAAAGGAAACTTTGATTCATACAGAAGAGACAATGGGGCAACACGGCCAAATATTGATGGCAAATGGGCTGGTCGAGATGCTCTTGTCCTAGGTGGAGTTGACCCTGAAGACATACAGGAAATACGCATGCCATTCTCTTCCATAGTTCCTTCTGAATCCAACAGGAAGTCTGCTGCTCTCCAACTGGAAGACATTCAACTTCCAAACGAGAGCGTCGACTTGCAAATGTACGATGCGCAAAACAATTCGTGGATGGATGGAAGGGACATAGTACAGCGAATTGCCAATGGTGAAGACCCGTTCGAGGTGATACCAAGAAACATTTCATCACAAATGTATGACGTTGAGCAATACGCCTCGCTTGCCTCGGTGCAGAAGAAACTAGAACAAGTTATTGCTGCAAAAGAAATAAAGCTTCGAGCAGATGCTTTTGGAATAACAACATCATTTACTAATCAGTATGGTCTTGACGTTTTCAGCCCAGCGGCTTTTGACAGCAGGGTGTTTAGGGGAGTTAAAGATTCAGAAGATGCTCTCCGTTATAAGAGAAAAGAAATAATTGAAGACCTAATTCGAGCAATGAGAAAGATAAAACGAGATATGGAAAGAGGGCCACAGTGAAGAAATACCTGATGGCCACCGTAGGGGAATCCGGCAGGCTATACTTTGTTCCAGAAGGCGACAGATATAACGGCCTATTTGTTGACAATGGCAAAATGCTCGTTGTCCCAATTTTTGATTTCATATCCAGAAATACTGGAGTGGAGCCGATAAAGCAGACCAATAGGCAGAAGAAATTTTGGAAGATGGACTTCAATGACCCAAAGTGGGCAAAACAACATTTTGTGGTCATCGACAACAATAGTTCGTCCAACAAATATAACCGCCGGGCAAAATCAACACTCAACACACTTGACGAGGTTTCAGAAAAACGCAACATCAGAAAAATCAGATAAACAGTTGACATATATTTCTAATCAAATATTTTGCGTACAATTGACATTAGGGCGCAATCTTTAAAACGGCCAAGGAGCTGCTGTGGACATACTTAAACAAATCCTCGATGGGAAGCTGGTTATAGTCGACTCTGCAGATTTAAGCGCAGAAAAAGCGGACCCGGCCGGCGCAATAATCCCACAGGAAAGAATTACTGGCGACATATTAAGAGGGCGCGGCCCACGTAGAGGAAACCTAGAGCGGCTGCTTCGTTACTGGAGACCAATCATGCGTAAGCCGGGTGGGTTTCGTCGTTGCAGAGTGATACTTGCAGACCACCCAGAACTGTACCCTCTAAACAATATTTGCGCTTGGCTGCATCACGAAACGACTGGCTTGTGGCCCAACGAGGGTTGTCATCATCCAAACATGAAAAATTGTCGCAAGAAAATGCGCGGCATTGTGCGTGGAAGCGTATGGAGTGACGAGGAATTCGACAATAGGATTAGAAAACTAACCTCTCGCGCTGGAAGAAAGTCCATGGGGTTTTCTGGCGTCAGAGTAGCCGACGAGCCGTTCGCTCCGGTTATAACAGATGAAGACTGGACGCATGCGATAAAAGTGCTGCAGGACTTCACCGAAATGGAGCCAGATTTCGTTACATATGTTCAAGACGAAACAAACTGGGAACACGAGCATGGATTCAAGGTTGAACAAATGAATTTGGAGCCAATGGATGAAAACAATATTGAATTCTGATTGCTGCGGTGACGGCTCGTCAAAACCAGTAGTTCGAACACGTTATTTGTCGCCATCCCTGGCGGTTGCTAGGCCTAACGCATTTCTGGCTCCGCTTAGCTCGTTTGAGAGTAAAGTAAATGCGGTTAGGTATAAGTGCGCAATGCAGCGCGGCGGCGGAAAGCGTGACTACAACGTAAAAGTCGGAGCAACTGGCTCGGACAGCAGAATCCTCCAGGGCCTGCAAGGAATTGGCAGCGCAATTACTCCAGGAAACTTCTCCAATGTCAGAAGTCCTGTACGTTCAAGAATCTACTCAGCGCTAACGCCTGGCGGAGGAAGAGGAGGAGTTCCTGGTGGTTTCGGTGCTTTGAAACCCGAGCGCGGATATCGTTGCCCAGAGGGGTACCAATACGGTGGAAGATTCACTGACTCAAGACTTTCCACATGCGGAAAACAACTATTTGACCTTCCCGGAATTATAGGTAGAACGATTGCTCAAGCTCTTAGGTCTTCCGGGCGACCAGGGTCGTTCCAGGAAACCGGTGGAAGACGAGTCGCCCCACTATCTGTTGCTGGCGACATTGTCCAGTCAAGAGCACCGCAAATACCAAAAGTTTCAACAGCAAATAGACCCCGCAGGACATCTGAGGTTGAACGAATTGTTGGTCAAATGGCCAACGTAAATGACTCATACTCCAGAATGGTGAGAAGAGACGGTTTTGTTCTTGAGCCTGTAGTGAGTCCAGCTGTGCTCCGCACTGTTCCTGACAATAGAGACATGGAAGGCGCGACATTCATAATGAATGCGCTTACGGATGACATGATTGGAAATGACGAATTAGGACTACTTTCCAATACGGGAATTGAAAACGTTACATATGTGCTTTCCGGTGGTTCAACAATAAGCATTGGAAAAGGAAGACCGCTCACTGTTGGTGAGCGCAGAAAGCTTGGTAAAACAGTTTCCGCGGCAGAAAAGATGCGCAGAAGTGATGACCCTGTCGCGCGCCTACGGTTTGTTGTCCAAGAAATGGGTGACGCGATTGTGTACGAGGAAAGTTTCAAGGGTATAAAGGACCCCAATGCGGTAATCACTGTGAATCTACCGGCCGGGCGCGGAAAGCGAACCATGCGACGCTGGCACTATGAAGCGTTTTATCGAAAGCGCAAAAAGTCAAACATGGTTTCTAGGTCAAGCCAGCTAGAGGCCGTCCCAGAGGATGAGAAAATTAAAGACCTTGCTAGCGCTGTACGCCACTTGAACAATGGAGGCTCACTCGAGAATGTTGCAGCCACAGTCCGCTCAGAGGCTATCAAGCGGAGCAATATGTACAAGACGGGAAAGATAAAGAACGGCGTTATTTTGCATGAGCGTGCAGACGGGCAAACGGTATTTGAAATTACTCCAGAAAAACAGTACGAGCACCTTGGTGCAGCGTTTGCATCTGAACTACAGCGCTCGATGGGTCTTGCTGCGCCAAAAGTCAGACTGAGTGGGTCTGGCAAGAAACGAAATTACATGCTTGGTGAGGCACAGGACGTCGAACCAATGTCTCGACAGGAACGCGCGACGGATATTGCTTCGCTTCCACCAGAAGATGTTCTTGGGATAGCGATATCCGACTTCCTCACGGACACAATGGACAGAAATCCATCAACGATTGCACAAGTTCGTGTTGGCGGAAGAATGAGAGCAATCTCGTCGATGAACCAAAACGCTGGGCTAGCAGGAATGACGGCTCAAGAGATTCGTCAGCGCCGTCAACTTCAGGTTAGTGAATTCTTCAATCGCAAACAGAGATTGAGCTATGAGCAGTATTTTAAGAACCTTAAGGAGCAGCAGAGACGCAAAGCCATTGCTTTGTTTGAGCAACTTATGGACAGAGCATCTGACTTTGATTTTAGGCGATTCCAGCAACAGCTTGCAGTAGACGGAATGCTTTCCGAGGCAGAAAAGATTCACCTAAGAATAGTCGAACAAATTTTTGAACAACGAATTGATGTGCTTAAGGCTTCCTCTGGTGTATTCAAGCAACTTATGGGTCTCACAAATCGGACACAATGAAAACCGCAACAGTAGTTAGGGATAAGCTTTCTGGCACGCCGTTTGCCGTACTCGTTAGCTCGAACGGTGGGCTTAGGGTTTTCGGCGCATCCGGGCAGGGGTACGCATGGGCCCAATGGGCAGAAAAACAAAACAGCCTCGATTCAGTGCTTTCCTCGCTGGACATCACTCTCGTGCACGAAAAGGATGTTGAGTTAAGTACTGAATTCATTGACTCAATTGCAAAAGACTTTGACCAGCAAACCATCGGCGATATGCGTTCTTTGGCCGCGCAAAAATCACTACTCGTTTTCACCAACACAAAGTCCGACCCGGAGCCAGATAAAACAGATTTTGAAGAAATGAACGATTTTTCCGAAGAGGAAGACGTATCGAATTGGCCCATAACGGACGCCGCCCTGGCAAGCATTGATGTTGCCTATAAGCAAATTGCAATCAACTATAAAGCCAAGGCGTTCAAGGTAGATACGCAACGCGCTGGGATTTTGCTGCAGGTTAAAGGTGTTCGCGCTCTCTGGGACCCAAACATGCCTGGTGGTGGTGGTTGGAGATGCCCGGACGATACGCCGAACGGTGGACAATTCACCAACAGACTCGGTCGTGGATGCACATTTGGAATGATGAGGAGAATAGGAAGAAGTCTTGTTGCCGCTTCATTGCGAGATATTTCAAAAGCAGTGGACGATGCCGCAAATATAGATTTGCCAACAGTCAACCGTGCTGGACGGGCATTAACTTCTGCCGCCGATGCAAGAGATGCCAGACTACAAAATAAGTTTAAAAACAGGGCACAACGAAGAGCACGAAAACTTTCTGAAGTAAAAGCAAAAGAGCAGTTGAAACAAGGCGCAATTACGTGGAGACAGGCGTACGAAAGTCTCGATAAAGACAAGACACGTAGAGGAAGGGCAAGAATCGCAACTGCGTTGGTCGCAAAGCGCATGGCGGACGATGCTGCGGTTAGAGCATTTAATTCAGAGACAAGAAGACAGCGGAGACGAGCTGGAAGAGTTGTTGAAAAAACACCGCCACCATCACCTGGCGGTGCAGTCTCAACACAGAATGTCTCCCCAGGTCAACAGGGGGGACCGTCAAGAAGAGAAATACTTGCAGAACGGTTAAGACGTAGCGCTCAAAACATAGTCGGTGAAGACCAACAGCAGACACGCAGAATGTCTCGGCGCGCTAGACGCGGCGCTCAACAAATCCAAGCTGATGAACCTGTCGACACTGACTATACGCCGCCCCAGTCTCCGGCTAGGGGCGTGCGTGGACAGACACCGTCTCCTGCACCAATAGCCACACGTTTTGCCCGTGGTGAAAATGAATCGCGCATGAGCGAAATACAAGCTATCCGACGCGAGCTTCGCGGCGAACAGCCGAGAAGTACGACACCTTTTAGGGAGAGAATTGCAAGGCGTCAGCGCAGAAGAGCAGCTCGAATTGCTGGCGAGATACCAGACGATGCGGACTATGCGGATTACGAGTCAAGCCGTATTGATTTGCCAAGACTAAAGGACGGTCCACTAGAGGCAAATGCATTTATGGGCAGGGGTCCAGATGCCAAACGTGTTGACCCAATTTTGCGAGATATTCCAGCTCCTCCTGGCAGGGGAGAAGGTGACTTTATTCCACAAGGTGACACCCCAGCACGAGAAGAATATCTAGAAAAACGAAAAGACTGGCTGAATGAGGACATCGTTTTCAGCCTGAATAATTTGCAGAAATTTTTTGAACATCGCGCAAGTCATGGAAAGCTTAGAGAAGCTCGCTCAGATGACAGCACAAATACTGAGCAAGTCCAAGATGCTCTCATCAATGCTGGCGAGTTGTTGGATGCATTTGATGCTGGCTCACAGGATGAACTAAAAGAAATATACGAAAACTGGCAGCGCGAATTTAATGACCCAAACCTTCCCTCTCCAGAGGGGTATGTGTCCAACCTTGGAAGAACCATTTCAAGACAAGACGACGTCGATGGAATGGGCAGAACAGTGTTGTACGCAGCCGATGTTCCAGGAAATCCGATTGTCTACATAGAAGATTCAGATAAAGGAATAGCCCACCTGCTGGACACAAAGGGCCGTCACGTTCTTTCAATGTTCACCGACGACAACGGAGAGGTGCGTTTCATGTCTGGCTCTGCCGCAGCCGAGACCATCGCTAGACGTGGAATGCGTAGACCTATTCGTGAACGAATAATGGAAAGACTCAATAGAAGAGATTCTGACACGTCGCCAGCGCAGCAAATGTCATTGCGTGCCAGAAGAATTGCGGTTGAGCGTAGCAAAACTCGCTCTGGCTTGAGTTTTGGCAAGACAACAAGTGGTGATGTATATGCACCAGTTGGTTCTGGCCCAGAAGTTGAACAGGGCAACTTGATAATTGCTCAAAATATCAAAGACCAACTTGCAAGATATGACGATTCATTTAGGCGCCGATTAAACATTACTGACCCAGACCAGCCGCTTGCCGAAGACGCAATACTTTCGTACATTGACGAATTGGCGAAAACAGACGCAAGACAAGCAGGCATCATGAAAACGCGTCTGCACGATTTCCTTGTAATGACAGAGATTGACGAAACTGGTGATTTAAACCTGGTCAATAACCTTAAGCCTTCCGCAAGGGAGCGTGTTCTTGATGGCGTCCCCTCAAATGTGAGGAGCCCGCGAAAAGGTAGATATGCACTCACTCCATACAGGCCTTCAGGTGCGCGCAATATAAATCCAGAGGATATAACGCCGCCAATACTGGTAAATGCCCCAGTGAATACCATGGCGCCAATAAATGTACCAAGCACCGGAATTCCACTTACGCCAGGTCTTGGCAATCCTTCCCTTGGTATCAATTACGACCCTTCAAGTGGCCTATACATTGATTCAGCTACTGGATTGTTTGTTGAGGACTTAACTGGCCTTCCAATTGACCGCACCAGTGTGTATGATGCCGTACCCAGACCAGACATGGATGCTGGAAACTATCCAATAGTTCGCGTCAGTCCTCCGGGCATTTTGCCGCCAAGATACGTACGTCTCGCCCCTGGCACAGACCCAGATGGTGCCGGAAAAGCCGGAACAAACAATGTTGTTGGTGTGGCGCGGAACCACAACGAAGCAATGGAAATGTTTGCGGTATCAGAGGCAGCATCACTAAAGCCAGGCTCATCCGAGGCTGCGGTAGCAAGAATACTTGGAAGAAGTCGTCCGACCATACTCCAAAATCAAACTACGAGAATCGATGCACGGAATCGAATGTCTGCAGCCAATACGGACCCAACAATTACGAGTCCAGACATGCATCCGGTAAGGAATTTTACACTTGGCGAATTGTTGAACATTGGTCAATCTTCTTCTGGAAGCGACATTATGACAACACCAAAGGCCCCTCAATGGATTGAGGCCGGGGATGGGGATTTAAACAAGCCAATAGGTTCAGATTCAAGCCTAAGACCAGTTTTTGAAAAGCTCGGCATTGATATCGATATGCCGATTGGCGAGTTTTACATACCGTCTTCAGCGGAAACAAGCACGGATGTTACAGACTCGATTGCATCACTGAACAGGGCACTTCAAGCTCAACACGTAGCTGAAATTGGAAATCGCATAACCGGTCTTCCGGCTTATGACGAAGATTCCAGACTGGTTGAACTATGGAACACGGCCGCTGATGACCTGGCTGCCAACTTAAAAGTTGCTCAGGTCGAAACGTCAAGAGCAGTTGATGAACTAACGCAAAATAAGAGAAATAAGCAAGGACAGTGGAGACTGCTCAAGAGTGGCCACCAGGAAGAGCTTCTTTCTTCACTTCTAGAATCACACGTAGTGTCTAATCCAGTAGCAATGCAGGCATTGGAGATAAGAAAGCGAAAGGCTCTTGAGTCATCCGCGAATAAGCGAAATGCTCGTATTAGAGCCGCTCAAGCCAGAGCGGCAAGAGGCATACGAGCAGCTGGTTCATTTGATGACCAGCCAGACATTCTTGACCCATGGGGCAGTTCAAATCCACCAGCAGCTCCACGCTCTCTAGATGACATACTCAGCGTACATGTCCAGCACAAAGCAGAGGGTCTTTTCGAAAATCCATTCGTAAATGGAACCACTCAGCTATCAGATGAGCAAGTTGATGCTCTTTCGAGCATGGGCGAGCTATACGACCTGCAGAGAGGTGGCAATCGAATGGGCCTCCCTGGAACCCCATACGATGGGGTCCAATTTGGCGATACTCGAAAAGCAATGCTTGCCCATATGTGGCACTTTAATGGCTACAACAGCCTTCCGATTCTTGCAACAAAAGAAGAGATGCTTGCAGCTGCAGAGGGCCCTCTTACGCCAGAGGGAACTCAACCTGTATTTTTTATTGCGCGAGGCGTGCAGGGTAGCCCAGCTCAGCAAGTTCAGTTCATTACAGACATGCTCGGTGGGGACAGATTTGTTCCTGGCCAGGGTGGTCAGGCTGCCGGTCTTGGTGATTACTGGTCGCTTCAGCCCGGTGGGTGGTCGAGTTATCACGGCGGAAATGGCGGCACAGCAATCGCGATACTCAGCCCACAAATGAATATTGTTTCGCGAGACGCACACCTCGAGCTATTCGGAACACAAAATGGCACTCCGCTCTATGAGTCGCTATGGTCGATATACAACGCTATTGGAGCGCCAGATGCGCCAAACGGAGTAAATCCGTCGCACGGACCAGAAAGCAGATTTGGAATTGCTCCGAATAGCATTCTCCCAGACCCCAAAACCGGTCTGTTCACACAGGCACAGCTTGATGAGCTAAACGGCCACGTTGCTCGCCTTACTGCAGAAGGAACTCCTGGGCGTAAACTGAGAAATAATGCCGTGTGGAGCGATACCTCTGGATGGGGCGAAGCAACAATCGAGCGTTCGCTTACTACTGGCTCTCATTCTGGAACCCTAAAGCGCGCACTCACGCTAGACATTGTTGGCAATACCCCGGA
>Ga0099848_1000472_pt1 | contig 19008 bp, 8 predicted proteins | sample CB_VirMetaG_3_FD_78179 | JGI IMG/M metagenome (GOLD analysis project Ga0099848, IMG submission 78179) | Freshwater to marine saline gradient viral communities from Chesapeake Bay - CB_1508_1S Viral MetaG | ecosystem: Environmental > Aquatic > Marine > Coastal | place: USA: Chesapeake Bay...
CGAGGTACGCCTTTGAATGATGTTTCTACAGTGAGGGCTTTATTCGATGCCGCTGTGGAAATGGTTGGACTTGTATTACCAGCAGAGTCGGAGCTCGTAAGGCCTGGGAGGTTAGAAGGAATACTTTTATCTTGTAAATGGGCTAAAAGCATATTGCCTTCTGGTGTAGAAATTAAAACATTATTTCCAAATCCATTACTATATCCTTCTTGCTTATTAAGACCACCCGCGCCTCCTTGGATATATAACGGAGTACCTAAATCTGCTTCTATATCAACCCCATCATGGTCCGGTCTACTTGCAGAACGATACGTAGAACTTACTTGAGGATTACCTCCACCAAATCTAACATATTTAAATACTTGAGCAGCTGTAATGGGTCTTTTATCTTCCCATTCTGCATGGAGATGCGGACCCGTTGATCTACCAGTGCTACCAACTCGACCGATAAAACTATCTCCATTAGCAGCTGAGGGTGGATTAGATTGTTGATTAGGGGATGAGGGCGCGTTTTTATCTTGAAAGTCAGCAGCGGTCTCTGCCGGAGAAGCCCAATTCCAAATGAGTTGTGGATCAATTGTTACAAAATCTGTTCCATGGCCAAGGATATAAAATCTAACTAACTCTTTCTTATCCGCAGTTGATGAGCCGATTTGCTGAGATACCTTTACCTCATCACCATTCTTTACCTTTACCTCAGAAAGGTTTGTGGACTCTTGGAAGATGTAACGCCCAAAACATTTTTCCGAGGCGTCTTCTTTGCAAATTTGTAACCAGAACTCTGTTTTTATGACAACCTTTCCCTCATCCCCCGAGGCGCTCTGCACCTTGCCTGGGAGATAGGAGATTGACTTCGTGCCACTAGGCGCTATGCCATATAGATTGGTTTGGGTATATTTTTTATTTTCTACCGTAGGCCCCACGCCCTTCCATCCATATCCGGTGGATAATGGACCTTGGCATCTCTTGTCACAAGGTTCGAAGAGTCCTTTGAAGGTGACTTTGTTTACATTCTGGAGGGCCTTGATTCTTTTTTGTTTTATTACCTCTTTGAGAGAGTATTTATCAGCGGAGAAACTTGCAGAGATATACGGATCGGCCTCATTAATTGTTGCTCCTGTCTGTGAGTTCCTTTGCGCGAAGGTGGTAGGAGGCTCACCATTAATCTCATAACTCTCATAGAGTCCCTTACCAAGATAAAATACCGTGCAACTTTGGGTTATCTCACCACGAGAGCAAACACTCACCCTGTTGCCATATTCCTTAATAGGGAGAGAAAGCATTGATCCGCCTGTCGCTCCGATAAGTTTCTTCATCGCCTCATCTGGAGTTACGCCTTTGTATATAATTGAGCGTGGGAGGATGTATGGTTTAGATTGGGATTCGGTAGGAGGGACACAGAAACTTGCTTTATATCCGCTCTCTTCGGCGATCTTTTTTAATGCCTCCTCAACAGTCATCCCCTCATCAAACTTAACATTGATAAGATTTTGGTTGAAGACTAGGGCTTTTGGTTCAATGCCCGCAATAGTAACCGAGGGGAAATTTGCGCCATGAGACACTGATATCCTATTCACCCTGAAGTAATAATCTGTACCAAAAGACGTCCCTCCCACCTCATACCAGAAAGATATGACAAGATGGGCCAGAGTGTCCGTCAATGGTCTCGATGTCCCATCAGAGTTAATTAACTCTCTGTCATCAATGGACGCGTAAGGGAAGCACTTATCTCTTACTGGGTCTTGGCCTTCTTCGCAGGGACGAAGTAAAATATTGTTTGTTTGGGCAGTATTGGATGCTGAATACATCGATGCAGCATCAAATAACGCAGGCCAAGCCGCCCCGGTCAGATAAGGATCTGAAAGGGTGACTTGACAAGTTGACTGACTAATTCCAGATGTATACGCACTAGCTGATTCGCCACCTTGTGAATTCATTGAGGAAAATGTGTTATTCCATTTGAGTTTAACACTCAGATCCTGGATTTGTCTTTCCTCAAAGACAATAAGCCTCTCTGATTTGAAAGGCTTATATGCTACGCGAGCTCGGCAACGATATAAACTAGACACATTTTACCGGGGGATCAAGATACTGAAGTTACGATAGCAAGAGCCAGAGTATCGCCATTGTCTGCACCGGCAGAAGTGATCGAGACAATCTGATCAACCTTGAATCCAGCACCGCCATTATCGATAGAATCGATTGTGATTACTTCACCCGCGGCAATAGATACTGTTCCTGCGCCTGCGGTATAACCTGCGGGGTTGGTGGATTCGGTAGAGTTAAAGGCCACAGTAATCACGCCATCACCTGTTCCGTCAAGGGTATCGGTGTATCCGCTTCCGCCATCAACAAGCTCAAGAGTCGCGATTATTCCTACAGGGGCCTGAGGAGCAGGGACTACCTCAGCGATGATCGAGGAGATGGTTTCGGCAAGGTTGAAGGTGGCTACCATGAAATGGAAGTCGCCATCGCCTGTAATACCAACATAACGAGTGATGTTAACGAGTTGGTCGTTGAGAGCGGTTTTATCAGCTGCGGGGACTCCGGCATTGGCCACAAGTGCACCTACCACAAGCTCAAGAGTTGCGTAAGCAAACTTCTTAGCCTCAAAACCCATCGAGGGGCCACAAGCCACAAAAGCGTCTTTAGCCGCAGTACGAGCAGCGGGGGTGTTTGATCCAGTATTATATGATGATACAAGGCCCGAACCGATAGCCTCGGTTAGGAACTCTTGAAAGGAGATCTTATATTCGAACTCCATGCCGATCTTGCGATGAAGACCGGTGTTAAGTACGGTTGCCATAGGGGTAATAATTCCTATATCTATTCAGTAATCTTTAAACTACGTCGGCCAAAGAGAACGACTTGTCAGATGGGGAGAGAAAAGTAACATCAGAAAGAAGAGAACGATATGCAAGATAGTCTTCCATATAGTCATAGTATTCCTCATGTTCTTTTTCTCTGGCTTGAAGTTGCATGTTCATGAAGTAATCAGAGCAACCAGGATATAATTCATTGATCTCAATCATATGAAGAGGTAGACTCCACTCCCAGTCTCTCTGAATCAAAAATACTTTAATAGAAGAACTATAAGAGGCAAAGAATGACTCGGCGCTATTGGCCCATTCTTCGGAGATCTCGATGTGTCGACGAAACTTCTCATAAAAGCAGACTTCAGAAAATCCTCGGTCGCATAAAACTACTTGAGCTTGCTCTTCAAGCGCTGCTTTAAAAGGATCAAGATATTGCTGAATAGGGCTATGGTGGTGGGGTTGAGGTCCAGAAAAATGAAGAGAACGAACACAGATATCCCTTTTGATAAGATCTTTATATGTGTTTTCTACAGTGGTGGATTTTCCTACTCGGTCAGCTCCAAGAACAACAATTGTTTTTGGGTAAGAGGACATAATTCTGAGCATGCAGTTAGTAGTATTCTATCATGAAATTGTTACGCACGTTGAAAGTAACAGTTAAAAAGTTACTGTTACTTTTAACTAGAGCAAAACTTTTAAAGTTTAAAGACAGATATAACTAGTTACCAGAGTAGGAATATGCCTGCAACTCCACAACCTCCCTATCATCGCTGGGGAGTCAGATTTACTTCTGATGCAACTCATAATAAAGCTTTTTTACAAGACGCGCATGATAATGATGCCTCTTCTATGTATAGAGGCGAATTATTTTTAAATGAGGTTTTAGATGAGGCATATTATGTTGATAGTACCGGCATAGTCAGAGTACTAGGCGAACGCGCTGATATTTCTATCCCATTTGAAAGAATCGATTTTACGGGTATAAGAGAATTTGCAACTGATTTTGCAGCCTCAATTGCAAGTCCCCCCGTTCCCATTGGAGGACTTTATAGAACAGAAAGTACTCTCAAAATAAGAGTAGCTTAATAAGTTTAAAGATTGTCAGGATACGAAGACATTTTATGTCCCTAAGACATATAGATCATAGGACTCAGTAGAAGCTCCGGCTTCTCTGGGTCTTTTTTCGTATTAGAAGATTTACAATCCCCATGGCAAGAAAATCCTCTCGACGTCAAAGAATCACCGAAGGTGAGATGATCCAAGCATCCAATCCAAAATTCGAAGAGCATAAGCCTTTGTTGCCTATGAATCCTTCGCAGGTAGATGCTATGAGATATCTTAAGACAAAAACTCTCACCATCCTTACAGGACCTCCAGGAACAGCTAAGACCCTCCTATCAATCCATGCCGCATGTGAAAAGCTCCAAAAACGTGAAATCGAGAAGATTTATTATGTAAAGCCTATTGTATCCACTCCAGGTGAGCAGGGTCTCGGCTTCCTTCCAGGTAATCTTGAGGAGAAGATTGCTCCACATATCATGCCAATCCGCGATTCTTTAGCAGTATTTATGCAAAAGGGAAAAGCAGACTACCTCATTGAGAAAAAGATTATTGAGTTTCTACCTATTGAGCACCTTCGCGGACGGTCCCTTCATCGTTGCATGATCATCGCCGACGAGATGCAAAACGCCACTACCCATTCGGTAATGACTATTCTCACCCGACTTGGTGATAACTCCTCTATCGCCTTGCTTGGTGACGTAGTCCAACGCGACCTTGCCAATCGCTATGGTCATGATGGCCTTTCCGATGCGCTCCGCAGACTCGGCTCTAATCAATCAGTTGGCCATGTTAACTTTGGCTACAATGAGATCGTCCGTTCTGACTTTGTCAAATCTGTCATCCATGCGTACTCCGACCTCTATTCCCCCACTTGAGGGGTTTAAAGTATCTTTATAGATACTATATAGTGCCCCATTATGGCAACCAGAATAGACAAAAAGGTTTCTCAGAACTTAGATATTGCTAATAACTATTCGGCTCTACAATCCTTCCTACTCCGTAGGGCCGGTAGGAAACTCAATGAGATTAACTATGTTGGTCTTCTAAGGAATAACGCCTTGAGTGATCTGGAGGACCCTAGCGAGGCACTTACAAATGTCCTGGAGTATATTACAAGAATTGATGATGCTAATGAGATTTCAATTTATGGAACCTATAAGCAAGAAGATTTTGAGATCACCAGGGAGTTTGTTAGAAATGAAATTACATCTGGTTTTTTAAGACCATTATCTGGTATTAGCGTTGCAGGTGGACTTGCTGGAGCAATCGTATCTACTAATCCAAGAATCAGAATCGAAGATAGAATTGATCTAATTAATTCATTCACTGGTAAAGGTTCGCTTAATGGTCTTCATGCTGGTCCAACTGCATTATTTTATCGTGCTAGTCCTGGAGTAGATCAGGAACTTGGAAGTCTTACTTTTTCTACATTCAATGAAAACACGGGTAGTGTTACATTTACAACAACTATTAACGCTAGTCAGTTAGCGAATTATGAAGAGCAATTAAGCAAAAATCAAAATATAACTTATACCCTAAAATCCTATATAAACCCCTCTACTAATCAAGAAGTCTCGCTCGTAGGTACGAATATTTCTATTACTGGCGTAGTTACCGGATTTACTATTGTAAATAGCGAAATTGTTTATACTAGAGAATTTTCAACTACTAACTCCAGCTCTCTTAATAAATTAAAAGAATTAAAAAATATTATCGGTGCTGAATTTATTAATGTTGTATACACTTTTTCAAGGGAGTATTCCGTTCTCAATCCTCCACAGTGGTTTATAGAATCTCCCAATGATGCGGGTAATAATATAGCATATAGCGCCGATGATGTAGATCCAGCCACGTCACTTTCATTATTAGATTTTAAGCAAGGTTCCTTTAAGCTTTACTCAGAAAAGGAATATTTTAATTCAGGTGCATACGTAGAAGAGCGTATCCCTGTGGTAAATAGGACAGCTTATCTTGGTAATAATATTACCAAAGACTCTAACATGAGGTTTTCTACTCCTCCTCGAGTGCTTAGAGATAACCAAGATAATTGGGGTGTGAGATGGGACGGATATTTACGTATTAACAACGATGGTGTTGACAGCAAATATATTTTTGAAGTTGAAACTAACACATCAATTAAGATCGATGTAATAAATGAAGGAACAGACTCTGTCCCAGTTTGGTCTGAAGTATTTAATTCATTTGATAGTGATAAAAATGCAAAGTTTATTAGAGAAGGGGATAGATACGTATCTAAAACAAGTTTTACCCTCGACAATCTACCTAGTAGATTTATCTATCAAACAGATTTATTAGGCGTAACAGGGTATAGATATATTCCCATTTCAATTAGAATGTGGAATGGCGGAGCGGATAAAGCATATCCTAAACTAGAAATACCACAAGAACCAAATTTATTTATTAAATACGGAATATCTTCAACTAGTCCTAATACCGTAGACACATTTTATTCTGGTGAAATTTCTGTAGGAATCAGCGAAGTATCGCCAAATGTTATTGTAACCCCAGATCCAGATGCGGAACTTAATATACAGGCGATACTATCAGATACAACAGCATCTGTTACCTATGAATTAGTTAGTTTTGATGAAGAAGTCACAAGAGTTATTGGAGAAGAAAATGGCAATACGGTAGAAGAAACAGTTATAACTACAATTCCATTAAGTACACCACAAGAGATAAGATTGAGTCTTGTATCTAACGTTATCTATGCTATAGATATTAGCGGAAATCCCGCGCTTCCAGCGAATGGAACCGGAAATTATACTCTTCGAATTGTTCCTAATAGAGATAACTACTTAAGAGCTACTCTTTGGAGCTCTGTAATTGTTTCTCCTAAGGATGAATATAATGGGTATGCTGATCTTATAGATATAAATTTTGAACCAAGTATTTATAAACTCGATTTTGATAAAAGACCTGAATGGTGGAAAGTAAGTGAAGGTAATAGGTATCTTTATGAGCAACAAGTCTCTAAAAATAATGACCCACTAGACGGATTTGTAGATAATTCATTTAAAGCTATACTCAAATCAAATGCCGAGGGTATAGGTCTTTACGGTGATGGATTAGACCCAGTAACCTATTCTTCTAGACTAAACTTAATTCTTGGTGAGTCAGCTTACCCACCGGATAATGCATCAACCAATTACATTGGCATGAGATTAATGCCCAATCTTCTTGGCGAGGGCGGTTTGGTTAAGTTTACTGGCATCCCTATCAACAATGCTCTGTTTAATTCAACAGAAACGCTAGGAGAAAATGATCTTGGTGGTGATCCAAACCACAAAACAATTGCTGCCCCAAATTTAATTGAAAGAATAGCAAGAATGTACTGGAAGGATGCAGAAACAGATCGCTTCGATCGCTTCTACCTTCATGAAAATCTTGAAACTGTAAATGCAACTGTAACTGTTTCAGATGATCCCACAATATATGGCCTCCCAGCTTTCACAAGCGAGAGTGACTGGGCAAAACCAATTATTATCAATGCTATTGCCAACGCAGATGATCTTGCATTCACAACTAACATCCAAGGATTTGTTGCCCCGCTTGTGCTTAACGTAGAAAGAGTAAAATACAATACCTTAACAGATACCTTCTTGGAAGATAATGGAGTCCTAGGGACTGATGAGGTATGGTTGTTGGCATTTGGAACACCATTTGCGCCTGCTTGGACATCCCTTAGTGGCAAATTTATCAAGTTTTTCTTAGAAAGTGATATTGCCTTCCAATTTGCAAAAGTAGACACTGGCGAGTCTATTAGTTTCTCAGATACGTTAAAGATTACATATGATGGAGTGAGCGGTGCTTTTGTATCGTCACTTAGCGAAGTTCCCAAAGTCCCTTCGGAAAGAGTTACTCCATTTGGCTATGACCAACCATCCAATTACACGAGCGGAATTTGTTATCCTCCCTATATTATTTCCGACGTATTACTTGAAAGCGTAGCAAGAAGTGATTCTGATTTATACAACACGACCCTTTCGCCAATTGGTAATTACGACGTTTTTTGGGGAGATCATACACTCTCGGATATTGGCGGTACAAAGTTAAATATTTCAGAAAAAATTGAATTTTCTTATTCAATCACAGATAATCCGACCAGTATCATCACAACCTCCTCCAAATCACTTAATGATACTGACTATACCCACCGAATCAAGGTAGAATTACCAATCTTCAAGGAAGACGGTACGCCATTCGACGAGGATGTATATTTGCACATTGGCAACCAAGAAAAGGTAAAAGATACCTACTATCTATTTGTTAATGCAAGACAGAATCCTTTGAACTCTGCCTCGCCTCTAATGTCAGGAGTAGGCTAAGATTGCCGGAGAGTACGTCACTCCTTGATATTCATAATCAAACAATGGCCATCCTTGCACTCCTGCTCCTGAGTTGATTGTTGGGGTGGTTAATGATCTGTGGAATACAAATCCGCCATTTCCCGTTGTAGATGAGAGATTCTGGACAAGTGTCCCGATAGTAGTGTTAAATCCAACTAAAATTTCACCACCTGGACGGAGATAAGCGGTGGAGATGGAGTATTTATTTTCTCCTGTTTCTGCTCTTGGAACAAGAGCTCCTGTAGAATAATTAGTAGATCCACTAATCTTATCCAAGAGCGGACTAATAAAGCTCTTTCCTCTAGAACTTAGGAAAGGTTTATCATCAGTGCTAAAAGCCCTTTTATAAACCCCACCTACATTCAAATACATACCAGGGATATGATACGTAATATCTGCTGGTGTAAGTTCTACCTGTTCTGGATTTTCAAGAGTCCGAAGGTCCGTGAACTCGATATCATTTCTGTCAATCACCCCGTCAGGATCCCTTATAATTAATCTAAAAGTACTATCAAAATTTTTACCCTCAAGGATGTTATATTGAGTACCTAGAGTATTTGTCTCGTCTGTTACGGGCCTCTGTTTTTTGTTGTTTTGAATGATGTATTTAAAAGAATCTTTAATTGTCTCAACATTTTGAGATAAAGAACGAATCTGGGCTCCTAAACTATCCGCTACGCCAAATGATTCGTCATAACTAAAGAAGAAAGAACCCGAATCGAGTGAGTCTAGATTAAGAAGGTTTAAAGACGTAACCGTATCATATCTTCTCATGGTGAGTATAGGAGACGGTCTTAATTCAATCTCAAAGAATTGATCATAAAAATCGCCCAAATATACCCACTTGGAAGTTTTTTCATCAAATAAGAAGAATCCATCATCACTTGCATCTCTTGTTATGTAAAGATATTTAGTTTGTCGAAGAGTAGCAATATAACCAAGAATCGCGGTGTCATAATCTATCTCTTGTCCCGCTTGTGGGATGGTATATTTAAACTCACGATGGTAGAGTCTATTACTATTAACAGGGTAATTTTTGCATTTATTTAATTCCGGTGTTTCTGTTTGGCCAAATCTATTAGTTCTACACTGAGTAATTAACTCTAGATCCTCGTCTTCAAAATACCCAGATCCTCCGAAAATAACAGAAGGTGGAACATTTTTGGAAACAGATCCATCGGCATCAATTGTTATTTCTACAACTGCATTTTCTGCTCCAGATTCTTTACCACGAATATTTACTTGTATAGAAACGGGACCAGTGACAACTTGGCCAGTAGGGGAAATAACTTCGTATTGAGATCCAGAACCACTTATCTCCACGTTAACAATTGAACCATCTCTAGATACAATTATTGGAGCATTTTCAGTAAAAGAGGTTCTTCTGTCTAATGTAAACCCAGTAGTAGAAATGTTTTGAAAAAACACCCTATTATTACTAGAAAAGGTTAACTTATTTGTAAGAAACTTTGTTCTATTAAAAATATTTCCGCTGTTGTCGGCAAATGGCTCATTGATCAAACCAAAAATCTCATTTGTTACTTCTATTTGTTCACCTGTATCTGGATCCGTTTTTGTAATACCAGACCGGATTTCAGAGTAGAGAGAGTTTGAAAACGCAAACAATCTAAGATCTTCTTGGATACCTGGGGCATAAAGCTTTTGAAGGGCGTCTTTGAGGTTGAGTTGTGCCTCACCAAGATTTTTCTTACTATAAAGTCCGGCCATAGTATGTTTCTATTTCTAAATAAACTTTAATCAGGCGAGATCGGCTAGGGTGTAACCTAGTTCCGCCAGGGATTCTTCTCGGGTTGTGGGATTGGAATAAGTAGTTCTTGTAACTGTCGGTGAAGTATTTGGAGACTGATATGTAAACCCTAAAATTATTCTCCAATATACATTACCCTTAAGTTTAACGCCAAGAGTATTTTCTACAATCCTTTGACGTCCATTTGTTTGCGTTTTATAATACCCTGATAGGGAAGAAATAAACGCGCCGGGCACAGTAATATTTTTAAATCCAGTAACAACTGTGGCAGTTGTTTCCACTCCATTTTCATCCGTAGTCGTAACTTCGGAGTATATTTTTACTCGCTCCGTTCTCGTTAGGGAGATTCTTTGATTTGAAGCTGCTTGAATTACACTTGGGAATAATTCTTCTTGTAGGTAATTAACGTACGTATCAGAGTCTGATAGTTTTGTATTATTAAGCCTAATTTCTACGTTTGTAAATTTTCTTGTTGCTTCAATATCAAGAAGAGCAGATAACATATTTCTAACAACTTCTATCGAGAAATTATTATACGAAAGATCAATTGTAATCTTTCTATTATCACCAGAGAAGATTTTATCAAATCCGGCCGTGTATCCCGTTAAGCAATTGTTAGAAAGATCTAAGCAAGGATAGCTATCATCTACGATCTTATTAAATCCAGAGCGAATATTAATAGATCCGCTTAGTCTACATCCATTTAATCTTAATGTTGTAAGTTCCCCAAATCCCGTTTGGAACCATGTATCTAAAGACTGAGTGTGACGTTGGAAATAATACGTTCCAGGTGATTCCCCTGGAATGTCTCTATCTAGGTAGATTGTACTAGATTCAACACTTACGACCCTTGCCAGTTCTGCACCCGTGGTGGAAGAATGGACGGAATCATTAACAAGTACCCTGCGATCAAAATCAGTGGCTCCTGTCATGAAATAGATTTCATCGTCGGAATTAATTTGACGACCTGGCGTAATATTGGATATAGATGAATAAATGTCAGTATCAAATACGTAGGAATTAGGTGCTTTATTTGTACCGATCCAATTAGATGGGTATGTTGAACGGAGAGAGTTGTTTAGATTAATATACCTAATTCTAGTTGGACTAGCTCCACCTAATCCTATCAAAGAGGGTAGTTTACATCCACCTCTAGCAATATTCTGATTCCATGCTTCAAGAAATGTAAGATCTCTGGCAGTATACCTATTCGACGGAGTAATATTTAATGTACTCAGGTCATAGAATCGACAACCCTCAGCGATATCGATGACAATATCCTTGGTTTCTAGATCTGGATTTTTCTTTGCTGGGAATATAGGAAATCTACCCCACATTCCATAGGATCTCCTTAGACTAACAGTATTTAATTCATAAAGATATTTAAAATCATTTATTCTAAATCTTCCAATTCTGGAAGTATCGTTAATTGAAAATGTTGTTAACCTATGCGGATCTTCTGAGCGTTCTGGAGCAAAGTTGCTGGGAAGAATATAGGCATACCCATTTTCGCTAACTGTGCTCATGGTTTCTGTTCCACCAAATTGCACCGATGTAAGCGCTTGTGTATGCTGAGTGGGGTCTGTTCCTAGGGATGGAATAGGTCCTGTCGAATTTACTGTGCCATAGACTGTTAAGAAATTAATTCTTGGTGCTTTAATAGGATCGGATTCGGTTCCAATAGCAGGAGCGAATGTAATACCTCCAGAATAAGCAGTATCAAGTACTTGTAGATTTTCCCATATATAACCGGTTGGTTGAAGCCCGATTGAAATATAAGTCCAAGAGATATTTATAAATTTAGTTTGACTAAACCACGTTTCCCATTCAGAGAAATCTGCTGTTGCAATATTACCAAAAATGCTTTGTCTTCCATAAGCATATTCACCAGCAACATCAATACCATCGATTTTATACTTAGAAATATGGGTGAGACCATTTATATTATTATCTGAAATGACAGTAGATGTACCAATATCAGCAATATTTCCACTAACTCCGCTAGTGTGGATATTGTAGTTATTAATTACGCCACCATGATTATTTATCTTAGGTGGAGTACCAGAGATTGGCCATATTCCTCTCCCTACATATCCTCTCCAGCTGAGATCAGTAAGGCCTGGAAAAATATCGTCAAGGCGTGGATTAAGTCCCAACATCCTATCTCCAATGTTGAGGGTCTTCATTGCGCTAAAGACCCTAAAATCAGTGCCTGGAGTCCTGCTGACTATACTCAGATCATTTACGTCTATTCCGGTAGGTACTTGGGAAGTGATATACTTTTCAAAAATCTGGTCATTCCAATCATTACCGTCTTCATTAATAATAGCGCCCTTTTTAGGTACAGTGAGATAACTAACAGTCGTAAAAAGTGGTGTGGAAACAGATGGAGACTCCGTAGCATTTCTATAATCAAAATATTTAAGAACTCCATTTCTGTAGGTATCTCCATCAGACGCAATATCTAAGACCTGGAGTTTTGTATTTAGAGTTTTTAGCCAAACAGGAAGGATTTTTATTGACGTACCAACTAATGTAAGGGACGTGAGGTTATTAAAACCTACAAGACCAAGATCCTTACCATCTACAAACTCGGAAACATTAATCCCACTAATTTCAATAGAGCGGATTTTTTCTGGATTTAGGTACAGATAAAGATATAGATCATAGGAATTCTGATATCCGGTTTGTGTAATATCGATATCTAACGTAAATGAGTTAGAGGCAACTAATTGAGAAATGGGAGTGAGAGGAAGAAATTGAGGTTGTTCACCATAGGATCTAGACTGAAGCGGTTGAACTTGATAACCAAAAAAGAATATCCCAACTTCTGTAAAAGTAAACTTAATACTTCCTGTTGACATACGACAGGGTATGCGAAGCGGAGAGTTTTTAGTTGTAAGTAATTTTAATGCTTGGGAAGTTCCAGTATTTCCATTATCAGTATAACAAAGAATTTCGTGAGATGGATTTTCTTTAATTGATGCACGTGGAATAAATGTGGATCTATTAACCGTAATTCTATTCACATGGGATCTACGACGAACCCTAACCGACGAAGCATAAGAAGCAGATTTAAAATACCCTGTATTATTCTCCTCTTCACCAAATTGTTCAGAGTTAAATAAACTTGCTCTAGATGTGGATACAGACGTTAATCTATTTTCTCCTCCTGAATAGAGACTTGTCTCACCTAAAACTTTTGTGCGGTATTGAACGCCTTGACATTGAATCGAGCCGTTATACATAATAATATTAGGAACCTTGACAAGGTCACCTCTGAGGGAGGGATTTGCGTCAATGCCTATAGGTCTATTAACGTTTATGTATCTTTCTTCAATAAATAAGGTGTTATTAATTGTCTCAAATGTTTCGCTCTGTAAATCCAGAGTAGGTAGCAGAAGTGAGGAGAGTCCACTAACCGCTCTGAGGTCTTCTCTAGAGATAGTATTAGAGAGTCTATAGATGACATCTAGAATCTCTGGATTTAAACGAATGTTCCTAAGAGCGGTGGGTTGATCCGAGGTATAAATCTCGGCCAAGTTCTGAACCCCGTCCGCAATTAAACCAATATCTGGACGGGTTAATTGTCCGAATCCTAAAAATTCTGCCATGAGTGTTTCCTTATTGCTCGTCGTAGTTAAGAGTCATATAGATTTCTTTCTGAGACCCGGTGGGATCATGATTAGTCAGACTTCGTGCTATAAAAATTGTTGCCAAATTAGCATCATCTGAATTCACCACTGACTCCGCGTCTACATTAAAAATCTCTTCTAATGAAATTTCAACTGATCGATTCTTTGAAGCATAAAATGTTGCCAAAGGAAGACCAGAGCTTTGGTTAGTTAACCATCTAATTGGATAATCAGTCGGAGTCAGAATACCAGCAGCGTTCGTGCCACCAGCGGATAAGAAGCTTCCACATTTGCGAGGGTTAGTATGAATTGATTTGTATGTATCTAGGGAGGTTGTTGTAATATCATTTGTTGGAGCTGTTGATTTACCATAAGCATCAAAATGAGTAAAGGAATTAATTACCTTAATAGCTCCATCGGTTTTGGTATCTGGGGATGGGAAACTTTCACCATGAGATTCCGATCCGCCATCCTTGATATTAACTGTTGAACGATGGGGGGTGAATGGATCTAGAACAATACCTTTGGGTGTTTTTTGACCGATCCACATTCCACCCATACTTGCGCCTTGTCTACCTTGCATAAATACCCTTATATAAGGAAGATCCCCAGGAGCAATTTTAGAAGCGAGAATCGAGCTAACTCTTGATTGTTTATCAATAGTGGCGATATAAATAACATTATACGTCACCTCAACGACTCCTAAATTTAATCCAGCCGGTATTGATGTACCAAAAGGTAAAAGAAATACAATTGCTTCTCCAACAATCTTGGTTGTAGGATTACTTACCTGAGTAGTAATTGAATTTGGACCTTGGGTAATCGTGATGGAGTATGCCTCATCCAATGAGGGCCAAGGAGATACATCTTGTAGATAGTAGACATCGACAAAATTACCATCCCCCAGATCTTCTTCGTAGACAACGATCTCTGCCTCTCGAAGTTCTCTACCTGCTTTGCAGCCAAGTCCGTGACATGTGCCACCTTCAGATCCAGGAACAGAAATGTCTCCTAGATTCCAAAAATTTGTATAGTTCTCATATTCATTAACCTCTAGATTATAAGTATCAACTCCTAGCGCTGTATTAGTCTCAATATAGAGAATATTGTCCGAATAATCATTTATAAAATCTACAGGAACACCTTCGTAGAAATTTTGATTATCATATGAAACAAAATCCCCACCGACATCTGCTGGGGTCTCAATGCCCCAGTTATCTAAGCCACGAGAGACATGAATTAAGCTAGATGAATTAGAAACATCAGGCCAAGCAAATCCGATTCGTATAGTTGAGCGGTGGGTTGAATCAATTCCACCTCTACCCCCGCCCGTCCAGAAAATAAAGAATTCATCAGAGAGTATATTTATAGAGGATACAAGTGTTTGATCTCTACGATAATAATCGAACTCTACTTCATAACCATTACTATACTCGTCAACTGGAGCATAGGTAAATGGTAGGTATACGTTCTCTGTCTCGATCTCGGGAATTCTAGAAGAAAGATATCCTCCGCTAGGAATCCTATTAAGTTTAAATACGCTATTTACTCCAGATAAACTTTTCCGAGTCATTGCAAGTTGAAATAAATCATCACCAACAACTCTTAATACCTGATTATTTGCAACGGAGTAGTTTGCATTACTAGTAGGTGATCTCCAATTACCTTCTGCGGCACCAGCATAAGCAAGAGTTGCAGTATAGGTCTGAGCATCTGTTGATGTAATCCCTAAGCCTGGTTCATTAATGTTAAAATTATTAACACTAAACTTAGCTTTTATTCGGCGCTCTTCTGGAAGTAGTCCCCATATATACCCTTCTTGGTGTGAATAAGCAAATTCTGGGCAAGCTTTTTGCCTAATAATTTTAATTTCACAATCTTCTTCTGAAAAAACAGAAAAACTCTTAGGGAATATCTCTTTTTTATTGTAAATTTCTTTACCGAACCTGTTATAAAGATATTGCTTAGGCTTAATGCCCATAAGCACTGTCCAGTCGATTGCGTTAAGATACGTCTTGGAAACTGAGAACTGCGGATCTGTTAAAATACGTTCCTTAGATTTTGCATTAGAGGAATACAAAGTTCCCTTATCATATCCATCAATGTAATAAGAAGCACCAAATTTGTAGAGATATTGATCAACTCTGATGGTTGATGAATCAGAAACAGTCAGTCTGTATCTAAAGTAGAAGAATGGATCTCCAAGGCATGGTTGACCAAGTTGGTTCTCAATAACCAATGTATGGACAATAACCCAACGACATTCACCATTTTCTTGGGGGACATAGGCATAGAATCTTGCGCCAATAGCACCATACCAACCAAACTCGATCTTATACATGGTTACAGTATCTGGATCGAGAATATATCCACTCTCCCCCTCGCCACTAAGAGGGTCACCATTCATATTCTTTTGTTCAATAATGGTTTCATACTGTCTGCGACCATTACGGAAAATTCGTCGAGTATTTTCAGCGTATCCAGAATCAGCTAAGAAATTAGTTTCTTCAAGAGGGATAATTGATCGGCGAACAATAGTGAAGTCGGCACCATCACGAAGACGGAAAAAATATGCGTCTGTGTCATTTTCCACACCCCACTCGATTGTGGTTCCAGGGCCAGCACCTATCTCGGATGCCTTAGAACCATATGTGAATCCACTAATTCTACCTGGTTGATAGCGGAAAGCTCTAATCGATTTAATGGTAATTTCTGAACTTACTCCAGGTGAACCACCGATCTTATTCTCAGTGGTAGGAAGATTAATGGCTTCACCAAACTGCTCATTAGGCCAAGTAGAGCTAAATATATTAGTAGGATTGGCTTCAATAGGCGAATCAAGGATAAAATAGGGGAGCTTGAGATCCTTCTCAACTTGAGTTACTGTTGCAGATGATCTATGGATTGTAAAACTCCAATCCTTAAGATCTTGGCGAAGATACTCCCAATTAAGACCAAAATACTTATTCCAGAGTTCTGGGACAGGATTAGTTTTAATGCGATAGTGTCCTCGATTTTCAGAACTACCCTCGGGAAAGTAAACGCGGGTTGTGCTAAAGAAGAAGCTATCCCATGCACAACTAAGTGTATTAGGCACAGCAGCATCTGCCTGAGTAATAATCACTCTAGCATCACCACCCTCACCCCATAGATTTGCATCCTTAAATGGCGTAAGGAGTAGAGAGTCAGTAGAAGTGGGTACGAAGTTAATCGCTCTGCCAGTAGGGATCAAAGGATAATCTGATACTGCACCAAATCGAGTTTGTTGAATATCCAGCCAAATCTTATCCCAGTAAAGTTGATTAAATTCATAAGAACCGTCTGGGAGAACCTTTGGAGGATACTTATTGAGTAAATAAATAAGATTAAATTCTTCTAATTGATCTCTAGTAAATGTTTTTACCATATGCTCAATAAGATATTGAGCAATGATAGAATTTAAATATTGCCCCCAACCCCTGTATCTTTCAGCTCCACCGGGGTTAATTAGTTGATCTTGGAGTTCCGGTTTGCCGGGAGGAGTAAAAGGTGAGGGATAGACTGAGATTGCAAGGGCAGAGTTGGTTGTATCCTCTTCAAATCTTGTAAAAAAGTAGTTTCCAGAAGAAGAAGGGCGATAATACCAATATCCTGGAGCAATACCATTACCCGTCCCATCAACCCTCCAGTCTTTCTCATCTAAACCGTAGGTACTTACATTACCAAACAATCCCTGCTGAGTTGTTTCACGATTAATACCAAGGAGCGAACGACTTACTTCAGAAGTATCAGAAAATTCTTCCTCTATTGGTAGAGCAGCTGGGCTTCTTTTGCTAAATTGATTTGTTGTGCTAATTCCATCTATAAGAAAAGATTCGCTATCTAAAACAACTGACGGAGCATTTACAGAACCATATTCAGATTTAGGGTATGACTCTTTATCCGTGGTTAAAGGATTACCTTCTTCTGTGGATAGAGGAAAACCTCTAAAATCCACCATTTGCTTTTTTGATATAGCCTTTCTAGGCGGAGTTCTTTCCGCCCTTATTGAAGAACCGGAAGTATACTCTGGCATATCACTGCTCCTCCCATGTTAGTGAATTGACAATGTCAATAGATGAGGTTGGTGGAGTTACAGCAGAAGATGATTCCCAGAAAGCATAGACACCTAAAATATCTACCTCATTAGTAAGTGGGAAGGAAATATACTCCTTATTATATGAGAAATAATCCACCAAGTCATATTGAGCACCACCTTTATTAGCATAGACCGAGAAGATATTGTTTCCTGTATTTGCCACAGGAGCAAGACGAAAATCTTGGGAAATTTTTGCACCGGATAAAGATGCAATGGATTCCCATGTTCCTATCTCAGCAGCATCCCATTTCTTTTGGTTTTCATACTTGTTATGGTTTCCACCAACAGCACTGGAGCCGATCGTTCCTGTAAAGGCAGTGATATCTCCGTCAGTACTAAAAGTGTACATTTTCACATACATAAGGTTGCCATAAACATTAACATCATTAGCTTGGGATTCATAGTTTTGAATATAAAGTATACCGGATTTATTAAAGAATCTAACAAGCATTTCACCTTCATCTGGGCCTGGTGTAGTTGCAAACCCGGTTCCTACATCATTAGTCGGCTTAGATCTCATATAGGCATAAAAATACTTTCCGTCAGCATTAAGAATGCTTGAAAGAGTTGTATAATTACCCGATGATATATTTGTACCAGAGACAATCTTCTTAGGTACTGTACCGGAACCTAATTCAAATCCCTTGGCGGTTGCCGAAGAAAGAGTATAGATAGGAGTATTAATAGTAGCCGTTAAACCAGCATTATTTAAGTTATTTGTAATTAACAGAGGATTCTTAATAAAATTGATCGAGACAATATTATTTTCTGCAGAAGGATCAGCTAAACCTAATCCGTACTTAATCGGATAGAGCTGAATACGATTTCTTATGCCAACGCCCGAGGTATTAATTACGTTATCTTTTGCTCTAAGCGCCATCATAGCTCTTTGACGACGTGGAATAATTAATTCAATATTGTCGTTAAGATTCAAATAAGTTACATCTCTATTAAAATAGAGAATAACATTTCCTAGAGTTGCGCTATTTTCTACCCAAATTACCCTGGTGGTTGTATCTGATTTTAGGTATGAACCAATTAACTGATCGCGAAGAGCCTCATTAAAGACAATCTCAAATGAGTTACTGACAGGTGTAGTAGCAACTGTAGCATCTAGTACCCCATATTTTGTGCTCTTAGGATAATCTGAGGCTTTAGAAAGGAGCCTTACTGTACCTTTATCGCCACCATCGATGTAGTATGAGGCACCATACTTAACGAGTCTGTTACCATCAGGAAG
>Ga0099848_1000473_pt1 | contig 18995 bp, 25 predicted proteins | sample CB_VirMetaG_3_FD_78179 | JGI IMG/M metagenome (GOLD analysis project Ga0099848, IMG submission 78179) | Freshwater to marine saline gradient viral communities from Chesapeake Bay - CB_1508_1S Viral MetaG | ecosystem: Environmental > Aquatic > Marine > Coastal | place: USA: Chesapeake Bay...
AACCAGTTATCTCTTTATTTGAAGGTGGTCATGACAGTAACATCACTGTTTACGATCCTGAAAAAGATAAGTTTTATATTTACGAACTAGAACGAATCACTAACGACAAGGGCTTTCGCCTCAAAAGCCCAGTCACCAAAGATCAAAGAGATAAGTATTATGGCGCAGTAGATTTTGTTTTAAAACATCTAAAACAAAACTACAACATTAATAATGCTTTCGAGGAATTTCATTTTAAGACCGTTACCTTTCATGGTTCGTTCTTTGACAGAAGATTGATTCGGCATGGTATTTTAAAAATGAATCGTGTGCACCACCACGATGCACATGCATGGTGTGGTTACATTCAAGCGCCGTTTGATCGTTGCGCTGTTATTTCATGGGATGGTCAAGGCGACGATACTGCCTTTCGCACTAGCGAGTTTGATAATTTCAAACAGGTGAATGCGAAGAATTCCGCTTTCTGTCATTCTAAGATTTATATGCGAACAGGTGCGGCTTGCAAAATCTTTGCAGAAACAGAAATACTGGACGTTTCTGGAAAGCTTATGGGTCTCAGCGCTTACGGTGAAATGAATCAAGAGTACTATGATTACTTTCGTTTTAGAATGCGATCAGCTTACACGTATCACAAGAGCTTGCTTGAATCAAAGAAAATTCATGCCGCATTGAACGACGAGTTTTGGATTAAACCAGATCCAATCATTAAAGATCGCGAAGCGTATGACATTCTGTACACGCTACAGAAAGCGCTAGAAGACGATATCGTCGACTGGATCGATAAGAACTACATTGAAACCATTCGTGAGTACGACGGCAATCTCATTCTGACTGGCGGTACTGCGCTAAACGTCCTTGCTAACGAAAGAATCAAGCGAGAGTTTCCTGACATTAACGTTTATGTGCCACCGAACTGTGGTGACGGTGGTCAGAGCCTAGGTATGCTAGCGTTCCATTTGACAGAAACTGGTGTGCTTAATAAAAAATATAATCTGACGTTTGCAGGTCCGCCATTGTTAGACTATACGTCAATTCCTGCTAGAATTCAAGAGCGAGGCGCAAGAAAAGTCACCGTTCAAGAAATCGCACAACTATTAAAAGATCAAAAGATTATCGGTCTCTGTCAAGGTAATCTAGAAGTCGGACCGAGAGCGCTAGGCAATCGCTCCATTCTTTGTGATGCGTCGAATCCTAAGATGAAAGACATTCTAAATGCGAAGGTTAAGTTCCGTGAGTGGTTCCGACCATTCGCACCTATCTGCAAAAAAGAAGACGCGCACAAGTATTTCTATTCCTCTACATTCGATAATATGGAGTGTATGCAGTTTGTTGCTGACGTAAAGCCAGAGTATCAGCAACTCTTACCCGCAATCACTCATTTCGATAATACCGCAAGACTACAAGTGGTCACCAAAGAGTCTAACGAAAAGCTATATAATATTTTAGATGCGTTTGATGGTGTTCTGATCAACACTTCTTTTAATGTGCAAGGAAAGCCTATTCTAAATAGTGTAAGAGATGCGCTGAAAGTTTTAGATCAAACAGGGCTTCATCACGTTGTTGTCGAATATGAAGGTGACTATTGGCTATTTTAAATGTGGTTTTATAACGATAAACCTTACACGCCTACTGAAGAAGAACTAAGCAAGTACGTTGGTTTTGTTTATCAGATTACTGACTTAAATAACGGTAGAATGTATATCGGTAAAAAGTTTTTCTGGGCTACGCGCAAGCTGCCGCCTCTGAAGGGGCAAAAAAGAAAGCGCACTGTCAAGAAGCAATCTGATTGGCAAGACTACTACGGCTCTAACGAAGAGTTGAAATTGCTTGTTGAAAAGAATGGTGGGAAAGGCTATTATCGTGAGATACTAAGACTATGCACCACCAAGGGCGAATGTTCTTATTACGAAGCGAAGTTCCAATTTCAAGAAGATGTTTTACTTCGACAAGAATACTACAACGAATTCATTGGTTGTAAAATTCACTCAAAGCATCTCAATGGAATTTTGAAATAAGATAAATAAATCTATACTTGACAAATCCTGGAAACTCGTGTAGAATAAGCTTAACGCGTCCGGGGAAGAATATATAATAAGGTGATTATTAATGGCAATCTATCCCAAGAAGCTTGAAGTTTTCGAAATCTTAGAAAGAGTAGAAAATGCAAAAACAAAAGAAGAGCGAATCGAAATCTTGAGAAAGAACGATATAATGGCTCTCCTCGATGTACTCAGAGGGACGTTCGACGAAACCATTCAGTGGAATCTACCTGAAGGTACCCCTCCCTACACACCGAATAATCCTCAGTCGGCGCCGTCCACTCTTCTGCGCTGGCATCGCAATTTCAAATATTTTGTAAAAGGTTTGCGCGAAAGTAGCAACCTTAAGCCTATTCGTCGCGAGCGTATGTTCATTGATATGCTCGAGGCGGTGCACCCCAGAGATGCTGAAATTTTAGTGTCTATGATCAACAAGAAAAGCCCTGTGAAAGGATTGACTAAGAATCTTGTTAAGGAGGCCTTCCCACAGTTAATCCAAGAATGATCATGATCCAAGTAAACAATATAAAAATATCGTAAGGAGCGCCTATGGTGGAATCCAATCAAATTGAAAGATTGAAGAAAGATTCTAGAGAACTTGGACATTATATTCACAAACTGAACAAAAGAGGTAAAACTGAGATTGCATACAAAGTAGCTAAACGTCAATCCTTTCTTGACGCCGCAATATCTCAAGTTGAAACTCGCCTAAGGGGGTGATCCATATCTAGGGTGAGCCTCGGTTTCGGGGCTCATTTCTTTATAGATAGATTGGATTTTCAGGAAACTAACATGCCAATATACACCATGAGAAACAAGAATACCGGAGAAATTGTTGAAAAGATCATGACAATTTCTGCAATGGAAGAATTACGAGAAGCAGGTGAATGGGAACAAGTCATCGGTGCACCAGCCCTTGTTACACACACAGGTAACATTGTCAATAAAACTCCAGACAGTTGGAAAAGCCACTTGAAAAGTATTAAAAAAGCCGCAGGTAAACAAGTAAAGAATACCATTAAATTATGACAATGACAAAAAAACAAATGAATGGCGAGTCAATGAACATTCGCATTGACGATCTTATTACTATCGATCCTATCACGGAGCGCCAGAAAGAAGCTTTTGCGGCATGGAAAGATGGCGACAACATGGCTCTTGTAGGCACTGCGGGTACGGGTAAAACATTTCTTGCAATGTATCTCGCGCTTGAAGAAGTGATGGACAAAGCGTCACCCTATGAGTCTCTTCGTATTATTCGTTCAGTCGTCCCTACGCGTGACGTAGGCTATCTTCCTGGAACGATTGAAGAGAAACTTAACGCATACACAGGTCCTTATCGTTCAATTACGGCTGAGCTATTTGAGGACGAAAAAGCTTATGATAAACTGGTTGCTAACAAATACGTTACTTTTGAGTCTACGTCCTACATTCGTGGTCTCACATACGATCACAGCATTGTCCTCGTGGACGAGATGCAGAATCTTAACTTTCACGAACTGGATTCTGTCATTACTCGGATCGGACATTGCACGAAGATCATCTTCTGCGGCGATTATTATCAATCGGACTTTAAATCAGAAAATGACAAGAAAGGCATAAATACCTTTCTAAATATCCTTGAGCAGTTAAGGAACTTCTCAGTGATTTCTTTCAACTGGGAAGATATTGTAAGGAGTGGTCTCGTGAGAGACTACATTATGACAAAGGAATGGATGAGTATTCAATGAACAGAGAAGCAGTGTACGAACAGTTAAAAATCGACGAGGGCGTAGTCTATGAAATCTACAACGATCATCTCGGGTATCCCACCTTTGGAGTCGGTCACCTTATCGTCGAAGGTGATGAGGAACACGGACAACCAGTTGGAACTTCAGTTAGTGAAGAAAGAGTCCGGGCGTGTTTTGATAGAGACCTTGAGGTTGCCATCGGAGAGTGCCATAACCTATACGGCGAAGGGAACTTTGGAGCTTACCCAGACGAAGTCCAACAAATCTTGGTTAATATGATGTTCAACATGGGGCGGCCGCGCCTCAGCAAATTTAAGAAATTCAATGCCGCGATTGAAGCTGGTGATTGGGCTACGGCGGCACTTGAAGGTCGTGACAGTTTGTGGTATAATCAAGTCACTAATCGTGCAGAAAGGCTCATGAGCCGCTTGGAGAGTGTTAGTTAATCATGGCTAAGACAGTAAAAACTGGTGTTGTAATTCGCCCCGAACCTACGTTGAAATCTACTTCGATTGGTCGGGGTCTTGTGAAGACTTCTTCGATGAACAAAGCTACGAGACGTAGTTACAAAAAATATCGAGGGCAAGGACGTTAAATCATGGCAAAGTACAGCCGCTTTGATCCACGCAACAAGAAACGCAACAAACACAAGAATCAGTATTTGGATAGATCGCGGAGTTCGACTGATCGTCGCCCCCGTGATGAAGACGAACACGATTCATTATACCAAAAATATAGATTGGACAAAATCGCTGACATTTACTGATGAAATTTGATCTATATCGTGACCCAATAAAAAAACATCCTTATCTTTTTCCTGCTGACTCAAACGAAGTCGATTGGAAAGGAACTATTGGCGTCGGTGATATACTGTTCGGATTAAATGCAGTACATATGATGGTCCATCTAATGCGTCAGAGACGTGACGTTCCTTATGTCACGATGAACGTATACTGGGAACACAGCGAAGATTATCTACACCACTTCGAAGATCCCGAAACCATCGTAGAGCGAGCAGAGTATCTTCATAATTTTTATTATGATAAAGATGCGGTTCGAATGAATCACATATTCGATTCAACCGATCTTGAGATACGCGCCTTAAGACACAGAGGTTTTCAAAGACAGCGAAGCCCACTAGCAGTGCTTGATGGTATCCCTTCGTGGATATTTCGAAAAGACGTTTGGGCTGAAGCTGAAGAAAACAAAGTCGTCTTCTGGCGCCCCTTGTTCAACAAAGACATTCCTCGAGGTTGGAAGAGAACTTTCACCAATCATGATTGGGAAAGAATCATTCACACACTTGAGCAAAAGGGCTTTAAGCTAACAGAGTTGTCTTATCGTACACCTGTTCGCGAAGCCCTTTATCATATTCGCACTTGTCGCTTCTGTATTTTTTATGACGGTATGTGGCAATACATTGCTAAGAATCTATGTAAGCCAGTCATTGCTCTAGGTGACAGTGGTATCATCGAAACGCATAATCCACAGGGCGTTCATTTTTACAAGCCTGACGAACCAAACAACGATTTTTATGCGTATCTAAATAAGTTACCTAAGATGCTTGCTCACATGGATATGAGAGCGAATCGATACAAGAAAAAACTACTGGAAGAGTTAAATGTTGAAGATTGATAGAGCAGTGATTGAAGTGAATGGTGGGTGCAATTACTCTTGCTCCATGTGCCCACAAGACATGCGTACAGGCGGAAGACACAAAGGTTTTCTGCGTAAGATGACGCTGATTGAATTCGAAGCAAACGTTGCTGACTGCGCGAAGCATGGGTTACGTGTTGTGAACCTAGATGGTTCGGGTGAAGCTACCTTGAATCGCAATCTACCTGATTACATTAAAATCGTAAAAAGATATGGCGCTATGGCAGTTATCTTTTCAAACGGTTTTCGTATGAAAGGCAAGTTCATGCGTGACTGCGTTGATGCTGGTTTGGACTTCTTTCGTTTTTCGATTATCGGATCCAATCCCGAAAAGTATCGTCAGTGGATGCACAATCGTGTAGGTGGTTCTTTTGATGAGCTTGTGCAAAACATTCGTGAAATGAAAGAGTACGTCGACGCAACGGGTAGTAAGTGTGAAGTTGCAACTTATCATCTAGTTACTGACAATGACAATCTAGAGGCTGAACTTAAAGAATATCGTGAGCTAGTTGACTCTCTTGGTATTAAGACAGAGATTTGGAAGATGCACAACTGGAGTGGTGTCTACGACCCTACTTATGGCAGAACAGGTGAAGTCAAGACCTGTGGGCGCCCATTCAGCCCTGATCTAGTTATTCGTGCTGGCGGGCTTGACGGGCGCACTGGCGCAGTAGCACCATGTTGTCAGGTTCTTGGGCGAGATGAGGAAGCTGTTCTCGGGCATACAAGCCAAAACACCGTCGAAGAAATCTGGAACGGTGAAGCGTACGAAACACTGAGAGAACAGCATCGTACAGGTAACTATCCAGACTTCTGTAAAAATTGTGATTTTCTACTTGACGATCCTGAAGTTCTGGTGTATACTAATCATCAACGTGATCTATACAAGATGTACGGTACAGAGTTTGATTTGAATGATTATCGCTAAGCCAGAAGTATGGATGATCGCAATCAGCGACAATCCTATTTCGCAGTACTACAGAGAAATCGCGCAACCGTCTTGGGAAAAACATGGCTTCAAGGTAAATCACTTCGAAGCCAAAACTCCCAAAGATTTAGAAAAGGATTGCAACTTTCTTAACTTCAAACTCAAGCACAGTTTTTCGCGTGGCACAGATGTAGAATTTACACCCACTGAAAAAGCCGTTTGGTAAAGTCATTTTTTTCTTTGGAAAAAATGCTGGGACACCCAAACCCCTTTGATTGTGGTCGAGCATGATATCATTCTCGCCGAACCGATTGAGAGCGAAGTATTCGAACACGATATCGCTTGTCTTTCTAATGATATGAGAACAGTCACAAGAAACGGTAAGCCTATTGAGAAGAAGCTAGAGCTTGCAGGTGGTGCTTATTTCATCAAGCCAGAATCCGCTAGAGAGTTGATGCGCATTAGACACGATAAAAAAATCGTTTACAACTCTGACGCATGGATTCATCGGACGTGTGATAAGTTCGGCAAGTGGTATAAGTACAAGAGTCAACAGTTTAAAAACCCTGAAGTTGGTGTGACAATCGAACACAACAAGGCTTAGATCATGAGAAGACTGATATATCAAGTGTGCTTAGGTAAAGCAAAAAACTCTAGGCTTTACAAGCACTGTATTGAAAGCGTGGCTGACTACTGCAAAAAATATGACATTGTACATTATGTGCAACAAAACCCTATTCTCAGAATCACGCCTGATCCATTTATGAGCAATCGTAGCAAGGAAGCTACGGCTAATCATGGTGGATTTTTACCTATCTACGAAAAAGAAAATGCATTTGATTTGCTAGACGAATACGATCAGATTGCTATCGTCGACGCAGATATTTACATTCGCCCTGACGCACCAAACATTTTTGAGACAGCATTCTATGCTGATGACGATTATGCTTTCGGTGCAGTCTGTGAGCGTGAGATGCCGATTCAAGACTGGTACAAAGCAAAGATCGTAAACTACTCGCAAATGCAATACGCATCGTTACACAGCAATAAGATGGACTTTAAGCCTAACAAGCTTGGCTTTGAATTCTTTAACATGGGTATGATTGTGCTGAATTGCGCTAAGTTCAAGCCTTATCTCAAAGGGCAGAATGCAAAAGAATTCATCGAACGCACAGAGTTTATGGACTTCGTGAACGGTAAAGGTCCATGGAAATGGAGTACCGATCAGACGTTGCTTAATTTCTTTCTTAAAAAATATAACGTTCCTGTTAAACATCTTGACTGGAAATGGAACGGTCTATATACTGCACACGTCGACATAAAAGATTGTCATTTTGTGCATTTCTTTTTAAAAGATAAGCTACCAAATCAAGGCGAGAATGTAGAAGAGTTAATGAAGCAGATATGAGCTACGAAGAAAAGACACAGAAGTACAGCACTTGGGGCGACAAGTATCTACAGCATACTGATGTGCTGTACTCAATTCAGTACGAAAATACATTTAAGCCTATCAACATTCAGTTGTCTCTATGCGAAATCTGCGACAGCGACTGCCCGTTCTGTTCCGTTGCAGGGCGCCCATTGAAGAGTTACATTCCATGGCCAAAACTGGTCAAGATGATGTACGATTTCAAAACGCTGGGCGCTAAAGCTGTCGAGATTACGGGTGGTGGTAATCCGATGCTGTATCGTGACAAAGAAAACAAGAAAGATATTAATGACGTTGTTATGCTCTGTAGTGAGCTTGGGCTTGATGTAGGTATTATCACCAACACAGAGAAACTTGAACGTCATCTAAAGCCAGGCATCTATGATCGTATCAACTGGATTCGTATCAGTCTGATCAAGCTTGACGAAGGCAAACAACCCGAAGATTATGATTTTGGATCATGCCCTCGCGACAAGATTGGTCTGTCTTATATCATTTATGACAGCACAAATGGTGTGCCTGATGAACTGTCACGTACGAACAAACCCTATGTCGGAACAACAAAAGAAACCATTCAAAAGATTGCAAAACTAATTGAATTAAATCCCGACATTAAGTTTTGTCGCATCGCAGGCAATGCGCTTGTTGATGGTTATCAGACACAGATTCAAGAGAAATGGCGCCCAGTTATCGAAGAGATTGACAGTCTGTCGAAGTTCTTCATTAAGGATATCTGGGACGCAACACGCCCTTTCGAAGAGGGTTGCTACGTTGGTCTTACGCGCCCATATATCGCACCGCATCCCGATGGCGGTGATTATCAAGTCTACATGTGTACAAGTCACGTGCTAGAAGATCGTACGTACAAGTTAGAATTTTCGCTCGGTAGTATTGACGATGTAGTTAAAATATGGGATAATTGTAATTTAAATTACTCTATGAATGGCTATCCTTACGAAGTACGAGACAACAAAGGTAAGTGTTGGGGCAAAGCGTGTGGAACGTGTTTGTATTACAACAATAATCGTTTGCTTCATACGGTGGCTCAAAGAATGGATATTGATGATAGGAATTTTGCATGATGTTTGATAAAGAATATTACGAAAGCAATAACTACACAAACTACCTTGATCGTCAAGATCGCTACATTCGATTAGCCGAAGAAGTGCTTGCGTACCTTCGTAAGATGCGCTTGGTGCATTCTCCTGTTCTAGACTTCGGTTGTGCTGTTGGATTTCTTCTCAAAGGGCTAGAGCGCGAAGTCAACACGTGTTATGGCGTGGACATTTCTGATTGGGCAATTGAGCAAGCCAAGAAGCGCGGGCATGACGTTCGAAAAGAAGTAGATTTCAATCGTGATCATAGCATTGTGTTTGGTCTAGATGTATTTGAACACATGCCCGAAAAAGAATTGCGTGAATTTTTTGATAAGATTAAAACAAAAGCCATTGTTTTTCGCATTCCTGTCTGCGCTAAAGAGGGCGAAGATTATGTGCTTGAATGTTCGCGAGTCGATCCGACTCACGTGATTCGTTGGACCAGAAAGCAGTGGATCGAATTCTTTCGCAGTTATGGCTTTTTAAATGTCGATCTTCAACTTTCTACAATCTACAACAGTGAAGGCGTTTATTCTGGTCTAGCTTTGAGACATGACAACTAATTACAAAGTTGAGAAAATCTTTACCGACGAAGAGACAGCCAATCTACTGTCTCTTTTTCATTCACTTGAAGAATCTTTAGCGCATCAAGATTATAATCTGTTCGACGTTGATAAAAGAACGATCCCCTACAAGAGTTGGACAAAAGAATTAGAAAAGCTTAATCAATACGCTCCCGAAGGTCTTACTCCACAGTCACATTATTTCATCAAATATCCTGTCGACTCTTTTACGCGACTACATACAGATGATGCTAAAGTTGTAAAGATGACAATCGTTACTATTATTGAGACTGTAAATTTAGTTGGCGGTTGTACTTTAGTTTTTGATAAATATACTAAGAACAAGAGACCCCGAAACAGATACGCCAAAAGAGTAAATGATGGTCCGCCGCCGATTGGCAAAGATATTATCCCGGACATTGTTGAAATGCAAGATGGCGAGTCTGTAGTGTATGACGCTGTTACAACTCATGGCGTGACTAGGGTAAAACAAGGGCACCGAATAGTTTTAGTGAGCTGGTTCAAATGACAATACAAGACTCAGATGGTTTAGGAAATCTATTAGACTCGGACGGTAACATAGCTTACATATACGACTCTGATGGTTCTATGATGTACGATTCAGACGGAAATTTAATCTACGTACAGCAGGATTCCGCCAGCGTAGCTATTCCTGCTGATTCCGATGACAACATTCTTATTGATGAGGCTATCATTAATAAACTGTATATTTCTCATCGAGGCAATCTTACGGGTCCAGTTCCTGAGTTAGAAAATACTCCTTCGCATATCGACTCTGCCATTCGTAAAGGCTTTACGTGTGAAGTTGATGTGTGGAAAAAGAACGGTGTGTTAGTTCTTTCGCATGACGAACCTACTGATACAGATATAGTCATGAAGAGCGTTGAGCAATCTTTCTTTCGAGAGCGACAGAATAAACTTCTGATTCATTGCAAGAATCCTGAAGCCATTATACATTTTCTCGGTCAAACAATTTTGAATGGTCCCATGTATCATTATTTCTACCACGATAGTGATGCATATAACATCACGTCTCAGCAAGCAATCATTGCTTATCCTGGTAAAGATATTCCGATCGATGCTGACATCCAGCCTTTGTCGATTGCAATGATGCCTGAGATACATAATACAGACACAACTAATTTCTTGGGCATTTGTTCCGATTATATTGAGAACTATTACAATACGGGTGCTTAGTGATTAAACTTATATTATTCGATCTTGACGGTGTTTTAATCGACGCAAAAGAAATTCACTATCGCACCCTTAATCAAGCTTTGGGTAGCAAGTATGCTATTACTCCCGAAGAGCATCTGAACATTTATGACGGGCATAAGACGCTACAGAAACTTGAAATGCTCACGCATAACAAGGGGCTTCCCCTTGAAGTTCATTCGAAAGTCTATGAAGAGAAGCAACACCTCACGCAATTAGAGATTCGCAATCTTCAACCTACACCAAAGATCGTAGAGCTATTCAAAGAACTTGTAAGCAAAGGTTACAAGATTGGCGTCTGTTCTAACAGCATTCGCCAGACTGTACTGACTGCACTTGCGAAGTCCGATCTCATTGAACACTGTTCGGTGATCATATCCAACGAAGATGTAAAGAACAGCAAGCCGCATCCAGAAATGTACTGGAAAGCTATGTCTATGCTGAACTGCTTGCCAGACGAAACAATCATCATTGAAGACTCCCCTCCTGGTCTGCTGGCAGCCGAGCGTTCACGCGCCAAATATATAAGAGTAACGGATCCGTCGCAAGTGACGGTCGAGAATATCATGCCCAAGATTAATGGAGAGCGCATCGTGAACAAGTGGAAGGACGATAAACTAAACGTACTGATTCCTATGGCAGGCGCAGGCTCGCGCTTTGCTCAAGCAGGCTATACATTTCCCAAGCCACTGATCGATGTGAACGGTGCACCTATGATTCAGCGAGTTGTCGAGAATCTAGGGCTAGACGCAAATTATATTTTTGTGGTTCAGAAACAACACCTTGAAGAATACAATCTCTACACGATGTTGAATCTAATCGCTCCTGGTTGTACTATGGTAGTGGCTGATGGTATGACAGAAGGCGCGGCTTGCACTGCACTGCTCGCAGAGTTTTTCATTGACGATGATGCACCTCTGTTCTTCGCAAATAGTGACCAGTATGTTGAATGGGATCCAGTTGAGTTTATGTACAAGATGCAAGAGACACAAGCCGACGGTGGTATCGTTACGTTCAAAGCAACGCATCCAAAATGGTCGTTTGCGGAAGTGAATGAAGAGACTGGGCTTGTTACTGAGGTTGCAGAAAAGAATCCTATCAGTGACAACGCGACCGTTGGCTACTACTACTGGAAGCACGGCAGTGATTTTGTCAAGTATGCAAAGCAAATGATTGAAAGAGATATTCGGGTAAACAATGAATTCTATGTGTGCCCAGTATTTAACGAAGCAATCGAAGATGGTAAAAAGATTCGCATTCACGAAGCAAAAGCAATGTGGGGGCTTGGCACACCCGAGGATTTAGAATACTATCTGAAGAATTATCATGCAGTATAAAGAACCTGCGCAGTGGAAACTTCCTAAGGGCGATACGTTCTATCAAGGGTTTAAGAATAGAGGTGAACTCTACTCTATGACTTTGCCTGACTGGGAAATCGCTGAAAAATATCTTGATAAAAAGCGCGGTTGTTTAGATATCGGTGGGCATATTGGCACAACTGCGCTTCGCTATGCAAACAATTTTGAGAGAGTCTATTCGTTCGAACCTTTATATCATGATATATTGAAAGTCAATTTGATTCATGTTATGAATACCAGAGTCTATCCCTATGCCGTCTCTGATGCTCGCGAAGAACTGACTATGATCACACGTGCGGGTAACACTGGGCTTTCTCTAATCATTACCGAAGAGACTGAGCATTACAAAAGAAGAGCGGGATACAGCGCAAAAGAAATTAAAATGCAAACAGTACCTGTCGACGATTACGACTTTACTGAAATTGATTTCATTAAGATTGACACTGAAGGTTTCGTATTACGCCCTTTGAAGGGTATGATAAAGACCCTTGAAAATAATAACTGGCCTCTTTTACAGATTGAGTTTAATAATCTAAATCAAAACACGAAAGAATGCTTTGATTTTCTGAGCGATATTGGCTATACTAAAGTAGATCAATTTCATGTAGATCATTTCTTCAAGCGAGTTTGATATGAGAGTTGCGGTGTGTATTTCTGGCGTTTGCGCTAGCAAAAACGCTAACACAAATCTAAAAAAGAACAATGAAAGACTCAAGCAATTCTTCCCGAACTACGATTTTCATTATGCAACTTGGTCGCAATATCAAGGGGCATTTGAAAGAAATTTTCCAAACGAAACGTGCGAGTATTATCCCGAGCCGACTATAGACTACCATCCTTACTTTGATGTGCCAAGTGAATTGTGGGAGTCGAATCGATTCGCCGAAACAAAAGCGTTTATTGCTCGTGGTGGGCTTCAGCGTCGCGAGTGGACTTCACACCATACAAAACAACACTTGATTCATGCCTGGCTTTGTGATACTATTAAAGATCAGTATGATGTAATCGTACGCGCACGATTTGACACCTGGATTTATAAAGACGCTGATTTTATTCCGTACGTGATTGATACATACGAAAACAATCGCATAAACGCTTTTTCAGCCACAAAGCAAAACTACTTTGACAAACTGAGACAGTTCGACACAAATTCTGGTGGGCGTCATTATCATTGGATCGTTGATCAGATGATTATCCACCCAACAAGCTTTATGAATCGCGAATATGTGGAGTTGCTACACAAAGAGAAGAGACTGCATCCCGCAGAAATGGGTTGGTATCAAATCCTAAGTAAACCAAATGGCAATGCGCATCGATGTTTTGATGGCTGGGTCAATCATGACAAAAACGTTTTAGGAAAATTCTTTAAGTGAAAAACATTATTCTACAGCACTACACAGGCGAGCTTGGCGAGTTAGAAGAGCTATCAAAAGCAAACATGGAAGCATATGCAAAGTTCTGCGGTGCTGACTATCACCTTGTTCGCGGCAACGTCTTTCGCCCGCATCTAAGCCCACCGTGTCAGAAGATGATCATGCTTGACGAACAGTTCGACGAATACGACACTGTGGTCATGATCGACATTGACATGTTCACGCGCAAGGGCATGAAGAAAAATATCTTCACAGACGACAAAGGCATTGGTCGTCATTTTGGCATTCAAGAAACTCTAGTGCGTAATCTACAGCGCAGATTTCCATTACTCGGCGATCCTAAATATCCGTATTGGGGTGGTTCGATCTATCGCCTTGAGCGTGAAGTTCGACAGCGTTTGCGCAAAGAAATGGTTGACAGTGAGATGAATATGTTTCATAATAACTACGAAGATGAAGGTATTATGCACCGCCTCGCTGTTCGCGCAAACATGAAGGTGGATGACAAGACGTATCTGAAAAAGGACCTCTGGAATCGTAGTAGTTTTCAGAATGATGTAGACAGCGCGTATATTATTCATATTCGCCCTAAAGTCTTTCAAGGTGGTCCGAAGCGCCCTAAAATTGAAAATTATCGTCAACTAGTGAAGCAGGGAATTCTTGAATGAAAGTTTTAATCACAGGCATGGCTGGCTTTATCGGTTTCCATACAGCTATCAAATTTAAAGAAGCAGGTCATGATGTTGTCGGCATAGACAACTTTAACAGTTATTATGATCCAGAGCTTAAGTATAAGCGCAGTGCCAAACTGAGTGGTGAATATGGTGTTGTGTGTGATCCTATCGACCTGAAAGACAAATCTAGTGTAGCAGACTTCGTTTCTTTTGAAAAGCCTGATCTTGTCGTTCACCTCGGTGCTATGGCTGGTGTGCGCTACTCTATGGACAATCCTCAAGAGTATATCGACAACAACGTTACTGGCACGATGAATCTAATTCTTGCTTGTGAAAAAACTGGTGTCGAAAATGTCATCTATGCTTCTACGTCTTGTGTGATGCATGGCAATCCTCTGCCTTGGAAAGAAGACGACTATCTGTTTCAGCAAATCAATCCTTACGGCTATACGAAGTGTATCAACGAATCACAGTTTGCAATCTCTAAGATTCCGAACGCTGTTGGTCTACGATTCTTTACAGTCTATGGTCCATGGGGGCGCCCTGATATGGCGCTGTTTGACTTTACGAAGAACATCCTTGCAGGCAATGAAATCACACTGTTCAACTATGGTGATATGAAGCGAGACTTCACGTACGTTGATGACATTGTGCAAGGTATATTCTTGGTGTCTCAGAACATGACTCCTCGCGACATGTACAACATTGGCTATGGTAAGCAAGTAGAACTTGAGCGATTTGTTGCCGCGATTGAGCAATCACTTGGTAAGAAAGCAATCAAAGCGTACGGTCCGAAACATCCTGCTGACGCTACTGAGACCTGGAGTGACACCACAAAGCTACAGTCTATCGGTTACAATCCCACTACGCCTATCGAAGTCGGTGTTGAAAACTTTGTGAAATGGTATCTGGAACATTACGCATGAAGAATGTGATCTATCAGTATTGGGACGGTAATGTTCGCCCGAGCGCACAGTATGGCTCTGACTGTATGCGAGCATATGCTGAGCGAATTGGCGCCGACTATGTGTTTGAGCGTAATGCGAACTTCGGCAAGAAGTTTGGGCTAGGGCGAGTGACGCCCTACTACGGTTGTTTTAAGCCAGTTTTCGACGACAAGTACCTTGAGTATGACAATGTGCTGTTCTGTGATACAGACATTTTTCCTGTCGATGGGCTAGAAGAAAGCATTTTTGATGGTTGGAATGGTGAGTTAGGTATGGCTCGTGAACCTTTACAGCCACAATATCGTCATGATCCAAAATTGAACAAGCAGTGTAATCGAAAGACTGAAGCACAATGGGCTAAGCTAGTCAATGAAAAGTACGACTGTGATTTACACACAGATGACGAAGGGCGACTGGTGGTATTCAACTCAGGTGTTGTCTTATATTCAAACGCTGGCTTACGCATTTGTCGAGAGCAGTTTAAACCCTTTCAAGAATATGTGAATATGATTGAACGGGATCCTATCGTTGCTGGTAAAGTGTACGGTACTGATCAAGGCTATCTACACGCCATGGCAATGTCTATGATGATTGATTTTCAAGAGATAGACACCGAGTGGAATCGATGCATTACATGGGATCCTTATGACGATGGCTCTTCGTTTGCACGTACTGCTGTCGACTCTAAGACACCCGATACAAAATTTGTTCACATTCAAATGCGTGGTGCTGACAATCAAAACAATCAGTGGCATTGGCAAGTGGCTAACAAGCCTAAGAGCGAATGGTTTTCTATGAATAATGGAGTTATGATTAAGTGATTTACTGCATAGGTCTGTCTCGCACAGGTACCACAAGTTTTAGCGACTTCATGAGACTTGTCGGCTACAACATCATCCATTACCCAAACGAAACACAACTGTTCGGTGGTTTTGGTGATGGCGCGAGCGACATTCCAGTTGCTTATCATTACAAGAAACTAGATAAGATGTTCCCCAATTCTAAGTTTGTCTACACTGTGCGAGAGAATTGGGTCGACGCAGTAGAGCCATATTTTCTGAGAAAGAAAGGGCGAGTCAATCAAGCAAGCTCCCAGTTAGAACTTCGCCGCAATGTGTATGGAAGTGTAGATTGGGATCGTAAGCTGTATGGTGAAGCCTATGAAAGGCACGATGCTGATGTGCGCGAATACTTTAAGAACAGACCGAACGATTTTCTTGTGATGGATATTGTTGGTGGCGATCCTGCTTCTCAACTGAAAAAATTTTTGAATATCGAATCTAGCATTTCAGAATTTCCTAAATCGAACGCAAGAAAGAATTGGTAAATGGAAACATTATTAGATATTTTTAATAAACATGGCTGTGACAAAGGAACCGAGGGTAGAATTGCCCATCATTATTATCGCGCTTACGAAAAAGATTTTGAAGCCGTAAGAAACGATCCCATTAGAATTCTAGAAGTGGGAATCTACAAGGGGCTGAGCCACACTTGCTGGCTTGAATATTTTCCAAATGCAGAAGTGTACGGCATTGATATTTTTGACAGAGTAAAACCATTTCATATTCCAGTTCTTCGAAATCCAAGAATGCACTATATCAATCACGATAGCCGTGATCCTGACCTACCTCTGGCTATTAAAGAAGCCTGGGGCGAAGACATTAAGTTTGATTTTATTATCGACGATGGCTTACACACGCCTGATGCAAATCGCAAAACGTTTTTAAATCTAATAGACTTTAAAAAAGAAAATGGTGTATACTTTATTGAGGACGTGTTTCCTCTGCACAAATTAACAGAACGTGAGTGGAAGTTCACGTGGCTTAAACGTTTACCCGACGAATACAACGAACAAAAATATAGACGATTTATGTCTGTTCTTAAAAAATATCGAGTCGGTGTTTTTGATATGAGAAGAACTTCACGAAAGCCAGACAGCGTGATCTACAGAGTGGTAGAAAAAGATGTTAAATGATGCTTATGTAATTACAATGAAAGACAATGAGCTTTCGAATTTGTGTGCAGACAAGCTTATAGAATCAGCGAAGGCGGTAAAGTTTGCGCATGAAATAACTAAGTTTGAAGCCGTATTGCCTGAACGGGTAGTTCCTTTGATGCAACTTCATGATCTGAAATGGAACTATCCTATGAGCGAGCCAGTGCTTGATCTACAATCTGGTTTGTGGAAGCACCCATACAAGACTGCTGTGACTGAAAAGCGTATCGCTTGCTTTCTTTCTCATTATCTTCTTTGGCAGAAATGCGCAAAGAGTGAAGATGGTATGTTCATTTTTGAGCATGACGCTCTCTTCACTCGTAATGTAGATGTTGCTGTGTTAAATCAGAGCCGGTTCGATATCATCGGGTTGAATGATCCACGAGGTGCGACAAGACGCGCCCAGCAATATCATACAGCGGTTCAGAATCGCGAAGAAGCCGTTGTGCCTGTTCCTAAAATTGACAACGATAACATACCTCAAGGTTTACCTGGCAATTCTGCCTATTTCATCAAGCCCGATGGCGCGAGAAAATTAATCTCTCTAGCAACGACCTTCGGTGCTTGGCCAAATGACGCGCTGATGTGCAAACAACTAATGCCTAGAGTTCTCGGCGTGATGCGAAACTACGCAACAAAAGTTCAAGGTGTTGACTCAACGACAACGTTATGAGAATAGGCATTTTTGTTTCGGGGCAGATTCGCGGCTCCCTAGAACAACTTAATCTGAATATTAATCTGCTTCGAAATGGTTTTCCTGAAGCAGATATAATCTATGGTGTGTGGGACTATCAAGTCGAAGAATATCAGGATTTTTTGAATACTCTGAATGGCAACGTTGAGATTCTAGAACATTTCGAAATTCATTACAGCCCCTACGTAGAAAATCCTAAAGCCAGTAATCACTATCAGTATCATAAGAAGCTGAAGAATCCCAGTGATCGTCATCTACACCAAACGAAGCAGATACTCATACACAACGAACTTGTGAAGAGATACGCTGGTATCTATGACGTGATTGTTCGATGCAGATGGGACACCACCGTATCTCCTGCATTAGACTTTACAACGTATGCAAAAGAAGTGTATAATACCCCATGTACCATGAGCATTTGTACACGCGGTGATTATTTCACTTCGGTCGTGCACATAGGAGAAAAAGCAAGCTGGGACTTTCCAATGATGAATCATCGAAGAGCAGATGGTGTTGCTGTGATTCGTCAAGTCGAAGATATGTTCCTCGACTCAGGTCTTGTACTTCATCGTTATGATGACTGGAATTCTAAATTTATCGAACAACTACATACTGATAAGAAACTTCTTGCCGCGGAGTTTGGATGGTGGCAAGTCATGGTTCACGGAACAAGTCATCATCAATGGGTGCATTACGATGGCGGTGCGTCCATCACAAGAACTGTTCATAAAAAAGAGCTTGAGCAAATAGAAAGAATAATGTTATGAAATCATATGTGATCACAATTATGTCAGAGCCGAAATCGGTGCAGAGCGCACAGCGATGCATTGACTCCATGCCTGAGTATGATGTTGAGATGTTTTCAGCGATTACACCTAAAGATGATCCTTTGAAGATTGCTAAAGAGAAGGGTATTCCGCTAGCGCTCTTTAGAGAAGGATATTCTCGCCTCGAGAATTGTGTATCAGCATTTCTTTCTCATATGTCTCTATGGGAGAAATGCTACGAAGAGAAAACAGAATATCAAATCTTCGAACACGATGCTGTTTGCATTAACACCATACCCAAGTTCATTCCTTATCAAGGATGTATCTCGCTCGGTGCACCAAGCTACGGGCGATTCGTTACGCCCTCTGGCATTGGAGTTATTCCTTTGACTAGCAAGGCTTACTTTCCCGGTGCTCACGCTTATCGCTTGAAGCCTATCGGAGCAAAGACTTTAATCGGTCGAGCGAAAGAAGATGCAAGACCAACCGATGTTTATTTAAATCGTGA
>Ga0099848_1000474_pt1 | contig 18990 bp, 28 predicted proteins | sample CB_VirMetaG_3_FD_78179 | JGI IMG/M metagenome (GOLD analysis project Ga0099848, IMG submission 78179) | Freshwater to marine saline gradient viral communities from Chesapeake Bay - CB_1508_1S Viral MetaG | ecosystem: Environmental > Aquatic > Marine > Coastal | place: USA: Chesapeake Bay...
AGCACTGAATTGTTTTAACATTAGATGCTATGTCTATGAGAAAGATCAATGTCTTGTATGTAATCGAGATGTTGTTTTTGAAAACACGAAGGGGAAAGAACTTACAGAATGGGAAGTTGATGACAAAGGGGATAGATATTGCCCTAAATGTTATCAAGATAAATATGGACATGAGTAATAATCCATTACCCGATTCGAGATTAGATTCGGTGTTTGATATTATAGCAGGTTTGCGTAGGCAGATGTTGAACACCGAAGATTCAGCAGGACAACAACGAATCTGGGAAGTAATAAAAAATTACCAGAATCGAATCCGAGCTGGAGAAGTATTCATACCGAAATTTTAAGGTACATGCACAAGCACTTTTATTATTTCGGATTCAAGCACATGCGTATAGGGTTGATTGACAACGAATAAGGGTTCTACTTCTTTATAATTTATAGCTAACTCTCGTGAACAAGCACCAGTCCAAAACATAACCTGTCTTGTTTCCGGAATTTTTGCCATGATAAAGTTGTCCTTACAAAGAGAATATCGTTTAATATTCCAAGCTATTTGGAAAGGACTCAGATTCAAGCACAAGCCCTTTGATATCTTTAGTTCGCACCAAAATGAAACATTACGTTTTAATTTCGGTGACAGGCACACGCCCATAAGGTCGGGTATTCCAGGCGTTCCATATGTTTCAATTCTAGTCCAATAAATATTGGGAGTTATAGATTTAACATTCTTCCAAAAGGTTGATTCCCTTCCTCGCTTTGACGAAGGCTGCTGTCCTCTTTGTTTTCTGTCTTTTAATGATCGTTTCTCTTGTTTCAACAACACGAACTTCTTCTCCTTCGACAATGCAGAGTCTAACACCGAGTTCTTTTTGGTAGGGTTTAAGTTTTGTACCTCCACCACCTGCCGACTTGCCATTTATTATTCTAGTTCCTTTAGAGGTTTTAATATCAAGAAAATGCGATTTGCCGTTTTTTGGATTAACAACAATGATATCAATAGGGCCTTGTTCACAAACATTAGTAAAGACGTAATACCCCTCTTCAAGAAATTTGTTGATCGCCTTGTTCTGACTTACTGTCGCTTTGTACTGTCTTGGATCCATTTTCCTCCATATCCAAATCAGTAGGGGTTGCCTCTATAATAGAGGTTCTTCTTAATTGTTGCAATAAATTATCTACTTCTTCTAGTGTTAGATTATCAATTCCTTTACCTGTTTGTTTTTCCTTTTTGTCATAATAACCTGCGGCCTTGCCTCTGCTTATTTCAGCAGCGAGAGCCGTTTTTAAATCAGGTTTCATATCAAACTTTTCTATGTCCTTTTCACTAGGATTTTCTGCCCGTAGACCTATCTCGTGGAGCCTTCGCATATGGGTGACAGGGGAAATCTTATACTTGTTCCAAAGATCCTCTTGTAAGGCTCTTATATAGGCATGAACCTTAGGAAATAACTTAGGGTTCTGTAATTGAGATGCTTTTGCTCTAGCAGACTTTTCGGGGTATCCTGCCAAAATTGCACACTCCCTAGCAGTTTTCCTATTTTCCTGTGCAACTAGGTGTTCAGCAAAAGACTGTTGCTTTCCTGTGAGTTCCTCCCTCATCTCAGCTAATTCCTTAGTTAAGATTATGTCATCACCCGGTTTTCTAAACTTCATGATATTTCCCTTATAAGTGACAAATTTTCAAAAAGCAATTGAAAAATAATAATAGTAGTCAAGGGGTGCTCCCTTAAAGGATATTTATTGGAAGAATGGAAGAATGGTGGAAGAATGAGAGAAGAATAGAAGAAATTGGAATAAGTAATTGAATTTACTATATTATTTTGATTGGAAGAATGGAAGAATGATATTTCGATAAAATAAAAAATATTTTTTTTATTTTTGAAAAAATGGTTCTTCTATAGTAAATTATCCCTCGTCCGTGGTCCGTGGGCTTTTATTCTTTCCCCCACACTATTCCTCCATTAACCACGGACACCTTGACATTTCCCCATAAATGTTTATATATAATTATATAACAAGAGAAAGGTAGATATGGAAAAAGTTCTACAATTTAAAAAGCCAAGAAAAAAACGAGTTATCAAAGATGACAGCTTTGTTTGTAGGCTTCCCTATCCTATCACCATACATACGTTGGTGGATATAGTGGAAAGAATGGGCGTCGATTATGAAGAAATAGTCATGCCTGGATTAAAGTTCATTGAAAGAGAGGTAGTTAAACATGAACGAGAAGAGCAATAACATCTGGAAATCACACCCCGATGATAAATATAAATTCGATCACTTAGTAAAAATATTGATTGAAAAGCATGGTTGGACTAAGATACCCTTATTCACAGGAAAAGAAATTGGACATAACAATTAAAGTGGATTTGGGCGATGGCGATTGGAAGTCCTTAACGTTTATTGGGGATAAAGAAAAAATACTTCCTGCCATGAAACAGTACATCAAAGAAAACGAAAGGTATCATATCGATATACTTTTTAGTAATGAGGAGGAAACAAATCAATTCACCCACGATGAATTGTTTAACCAATAGAAATGAGGTACGGAAGAAACGGAAAGAAATATCCTGTGGATATTAACTACAAGACGTTGATTTATTTAAGAACGTTTTTAGTAGAGAATAAAAATAAGGGGCTAAGGGATAGTGTAGAAAAAAGAAGATGCTATGACTTAGCCATTAGTTCCATCAATCAAGGTATTCGTAAAGCCAACGAGCATTTTATTGCTCAAGGAACGAAACCCAGATTGTATTATTTTAACAAAGGAGAAAATTAATGGACATAACAACAAGAAATAACTTAATCGGAAGAGGATTAAGCGAAGCAAAGAGAAAAAAATTATTTAGCTCTAGTAATCAAAATAAAAAAATATTTTCCGAGATAGTGCATAAAATAATGTTAGAAGCATACATTGAAGGATACCGAGATAATCACAGAGATTCGGGATCAAAGAAAAATACAGCAAGCGATCGCTTCTGGAAAGACATGGATAATAGACAGGAGGTACGCTAGAAATGTATAAATACTTAGACATTCCAGGTTGGTTTAATATGCACGACGCATATATGAACTTAGTTAAATACTGTGAGGACGGTGATGATATCGTCGAAATAGGGTGTTTTGCAGGCAGATCGACAAGGTTCCTGTGTGATGCCTTAGAACTTAGTGGAAAACACGACGTTAAGGTCCATGTGATAGATACTTTTGAGGGTTCGGGTATGGAACACTCCAATGTTAATTTAAACAGCATGTACGACGATTTTATGAGGAATTTAGCAGATCATATCGAACAAGAAAGGGTGATAGTCAATGTTAATAAATCTGATAACAGCAACATTATTAATTCTTTTGATGATAATTCAGTTTTCGGGGTAATTGTCGATGGGGCACATACCATGGAAGCAGTCCAAGATGACATCATTAATTGGTGGCCCAAGATAAAGGACGGTGGCATCATGGTTGGTGATGATGTAGACTGGGAGTCAGTTAAGCAGGGTGCCATGAGAGGTTTTGGACACTTTGGAATTACAGAATGGAACATACTAACAGGAAGAGAAGCATGGTTCGCAAAAGTAAAAAACGACAGAAGCAAAGAAATCGGCGACAATCTAAAATTGATTCCAGGGGTGAACTCCATGAAATCAAATGGATAGATGCCTATGAAGAAAGTGCAGGCTGGCACAGTATCGAAGATGCTCTTCGTATGCGTCCCAAGCCTGTCCTTTCCGTTGGTTACTTACTCTGGGAAGAAAAAGATTTTACTATTTTAGCAGCCGACATTGATCCGTCGTTAGTGGACCTTCTAAAAAAAGCAAAGACACTAGAAGAATTATTAGCACTCATTAGGAAATTTAACCTAGACGGATCCGACTGTGGTCGGTTGGCCGTGTTCCCTGGCCAGTGGATAAAGAACAAACGCCAAGTCAAGTAATTTATTTGTATAAATACTAAATAAAGGTGTAGAAATTTAGTGTCCAACTTTGATATACTAAAGTTTCCCTCTAAAATAAGGTTAAAAACAATGAAAAAATATGAATTAAACTATCAATCACTTCGTCCAACTGAACTAAGAAATCTGTACATTGCTTCACTACACAATAGATTATCAAAAGGGGAATGTATTTCTTGTGGCAGAACTTGTGTCTGCACTGAAGCGAAAGATCAGGGAATAACTCTAGGCCGACTTTAGTCTAGCTGAGGCTGAGTAGCTTTAGGCTCTATTAAAAAAGCCTTTTCTAGCATGGAGTCTACTTGGTCTAACATGTTATCCCAATCCTCTGCTAGATAACCATTCACATTCCCATCGTTAAAGGTCACTAAAACCTTATCAACTGTATCTTTCAATACGGGATCGTACATTCGCTGACGTTGTACAGCGAGGACGATTTTTGTTTTTATATCGTTCAACATATCGTTGTCCTGTAAAAGCGGGAGATCGAAACAGGGTAACACTCCCGCTCTTATATATAATTATATCTTTTTTTATGTGAAATCAAAGTGATTTATTGGAACCACCCCGAAGCTAAAACCAAGATAGAGGGAGATTAAGGTATATCAATGAACAGATTATCCACTCTATCCTCAAAAACTTCGGGGCAGACCTAGCGGAGTAAAGAAGGGAAAGGATCCGCTATTTCCTGCGCAAGGAAACTTTTAATTTTTTTCTACTCGTTTAATAGATCTTCTGTCTATTTCTTTTTGAGCCAGTTTTACTAATTGTAATAATTCTTCTAAACTTAATTCTTTAATTGCTTCTTCCATTTTATTCCTTTCTTTAAACTCAAGGTAGAAGTTTAGGATCCTTCTACCTTGATTCTATGCGAGTCGAAACTAGATCTCATCCTTCTAGCTTTGGGAGGTAGACTTCAGAGATAATTACTAACTCTCGCTGTCAGTAATTAGGAGAGAGGATATATGAGTTGTTATTTGCAAGTAGACACTTTCACTGTGATTTTTCACTAACACATCTTTCCGAGCCGAAGCCCTAAAATTTGTTAATAAAAAAATATCCTCTCTCCTCCTTACTGAATACTGTTTTTCTTTATTTGGTCTTTACCCAATTTTTCAATGTTTTCTATTTCATGAACATCAGAATGTAAGATTGCTTTACAAGTTCTCAATCCTGAAATTTCACCTTGAAGAAAAGCAAGGTCAAATAATTCTTCTAACCAATAACCTAAGTTAGTTTTATCCGTAGTAAAGTTTGGATTAGGTTGTGCGTTATTCTTTATTCTTTCTTCAGCTTTTTTTAAAACTATTTCTTTCAGTTCCATGTCTTTAGCTATCATTGAGCCACCTTTCTATTTTCTTTCTGATATTCTCTATCAACAAGATAAGAAACAATTCCAGATATCTTTCTGTCTTTACCTGCTAATTTTTTTAACTTAGCGTGTGTTTCTGATCTAACAATTATTGACTTGTATTTTGCTAGTGTAGTCATCTTTCTTTCTCCTTATATATTTATATATAGTCTTTTATAGTGTATTTGTCAACCCCTTGCAAAGATTCATTGACGGCGGCTGCTAAACAGTCTGTGGATATCTTACAATCTTTATACCCTTGTGCGATTGTACTTAAGTAAGGCATAGAAGGTGGGTGAACATAATCTTTATCTACCATGGTGTAGAACATAAAATCATCCACATATCTTTTGATATAAAGATTTGGAAATCCTTCGTATCTATCCAAAGCCTCTTCACAGTCTTTTGTTATTTCAAATAAAGCACCTTCCACTGTTTTGCCTGGTGCTTCCTGCACATCAGCCACAGATCTAAAAACAAGTTCATAATCAGGTAAAGTTTTCTTACCAATATACTTTGCTTTAGGGCACCGATGTTTCATATGCTCGTGATTCATATTAGAACCATAAGCGAAGTATAGTTTTACTTCTTCTTTTTGCTCTCTATTAGCCATTCTTTTAATGTTTCTCCTAATGATTGTGATGCCAGGTCAATCTTATTTCGTAGGCTCGCTACGATATTTTCATCGACTGTATTCTCACAAATGATGTCAATATAGGTCACGTTATTCTTTTGACCTATTCTGTGTGCTCTGTCCTCTGATTGTATTCTCTTTTCTAAATCATAGTTATTAGAGAAATAAACCACCGTGTGAGCTGCCGTTAGTGTTAATCCATAGCCACCTGTTTGTTGGTTAGCTACGAAGAAACGTACAGGACTTTCAGGGTCCTGAAACCTTTTAACAATATCTTGTCTATCTTTATCTTTAGTATCACCAAAGTAAGTTACCACCGTATTGTCACCAAACTTTTTCTTTAAGTTCTTTTCTATGTCAAAGATAGAATATCTGTAGTTTGCCCAGATGATAACCTTTCCGTCTACTTCTTCTAAGACATCTAGTAATTCATCCATACGACTGTTGGGTAGTGGAACAGGTTCTTTTCGTTCGTCGTCCGTGGGCAGATAACCACAAGTAATCTGATGAAGTCGAAGCAACATGGTCATTGTATTCGTGACCGATAATGTTTGTCCTTCTAATTGTGTAATCGCAAAAGTAGCAAGGTCATTGTATGCTTTCTCTTGTTCTTTACTTAATTGAATATATCTCGGCGAATAAATCTTCGAAGGTAAATCCAAACAATCTTCTTTTAATACACGAAAGGAAAAACATCCTAGCTTAGCCGATAGTTCTTCAAGATTTCTAAAACCCACAATAAAAGGAAAAGCGTGAGTCGCTCCCTGACGTTTGACTTCAATGGCATATCTCGCTTTATAAGCATAGTAAGAACTGAAACCTAATAGATCCTCATCTAAGAACTGACACTGTGAATATAAATCTAAAGGATTTTTCGTAACCGGTGATCCTGTTAAGATACGACGATACTTTGCCAGGCGAGATGCGTGGACAATATTTTTTGTACGACTAGCTGTTTGTGTTTTAATCGTGGTGCTTTCATCCACGGCCATTAAACAATTCGTGCTACCTAAAAACTTTTCTAAAAATAATTTAGCAGGCTTCTGTGAAAGAGCCTCGACGTTCATTAAGAATATATCTAAGCCGTCAAAAGGTTTTAATAAATCCTCTAATGCTTTTGTATCTTCTGCTTTACGAGAACTCGGTGCAACCCAAGTCGTAATTCTTCTTTCAATATGATCGGGTAAATGAGCGGGAACTTCTAGTCTTTCCCAGTTTCGATAAACCCCTTTAGGTGCAACCACCACAGCAGCGTTAATCTTTCCTTGGTCATAGAGCATCGCAATATTATCAATTAATACTTTAGATTTTCCCGTGCCCATTTCCATGAAGTAGGCATAATTAGTTTTGTCCCAAGAACAACCTAATGCCTGGAGTTGGTGTTGAAATGGTTGTGTTTTAAAGTTTGGATACATCAATTCCCCCTTTTAAATATTTTAATGTCATTAAATTTCTCCAATCATTTAAATATTTCCAAGGCTTCATTAATGCCCTGTATTTTATTTTTCTATAAAAGTATTCTTCTCTTGTCGGAAGATCAGCATCAATACTAGAAAGAACATTATCTTCTTCAATTAGTTTTGAATGAATATTGTCGTAATGTAGTTTACTAAAGTATCGTAATTGACTTTCCGTATACGGTTTTGGTTTAATTCTTAACATAGTAAAAAACTTTCTATGTTCTTTATATAATAATATCTATATGTTTGTCAAGTTCTTTTGTCCACAAAAAGCACTCATAAAAACTTTAGGATCTTTTACTTGTTTATGAATATACTCTGCAGCGAATTTACATTCTTCCATGGAGTTATAAGTTATTTTTATTGGAATTTGATGACAGGTGTCCTCGATCGACAAAGAAAGATCATTTAAACAAATCCAAAATATTAATACAAATTTCATAGTTGCAATCCTATCTTAATTATATTATCTATAGAATAGTTAATTAGAGAGAAAGAATGAATAAAGTTTATGTAACAACAAATACAAAATTACCGAATGGTGGTTATAGAGATATTTCAGATTGTGAAAGATTTGGGATGCCTATTATTATGTTTGAGAACCCCTGGCAAATTCAAGTAAATTCAACACCATTTATTTTTACACTAGAAAAAAAACTAAAAGATTTCACTACCGACGATTATTTATTGTTGATGGGAGACCCTGTATTAATTGGAATTACTTGCGCAGTGGCTGCTAAAAAAACAAATAATAATTTTAAGGTATTGAAATGGGACAGAGAAAGTAATATATATATTCCTATAACTATAGAATTAAAATAAGGAGAATTAAAATGGGTCTATTAGATAAAGCGTACGAAACTTCTAAACTTAATAGTTTAGACAGTTCTCAAGTTTCTGACTTAGGCGAAGCATGTAACGAATTAGATAATGTTCGTAAGAAAAAAGCTGACTACGAAGCAGAAATAAAAAAATTAGATGAGAGAGAATTTCAATTAGAAAATGAAATCATTCCATCTATGATTGAAAGTGCCGGTGTTAAATCTTTAACATTAACAGACGGCAGTAAAGTTTCCGTGAAGGATCAACTGCGTGCAAACATTACCATGGAGAATGAGGACTATTGTTTTAATAGACTTCAAGAACTTGGTTTAGATGACGTCATTAAAAATGAAGTTAAGTTGACCTTCGGCCGTGGACAAGATTCTGATGCTATTAATTTAGTGAACGAGTTACAAGACAGAGGTCTGTACCCTAGTAACAAAAAAGCAGTAGCATGGAATACACTTTCCAAATTAGTAGAGGAACAGATTGCCAAGGGTTCGATGACATCTGTGGATCAAGAAAAATTTGGAGTGTTTACTTTTAAAAAAGTAAAGATCGAACGAAAAAAATAAAAAAGGAAAATAATAAATGACAAATGCAAAAGCAAATGGTGCTGTCGCCACAAAGACAGAAAGCCTACCAGCTCTGAACTTTGAAAATTTAGCTCAGTTCGCTGGTGCAGGCCTCGACACAATCACAACAGATGATGTAGCAACACCTAGACTTAAAGTCTTGGCTGCGATGTCTCCTGAAGTAGATCAGATGGAAGGGGCAAAAGCTGGCATGATTATTAATAATGTCAGTAAGAAACTATATTCAGGACAAGACGGTATTAAAGTGGTTGTCTGTGGATATGAAAAAGTATGGTTGGAATGGACTGACAGAGGCAAAGGCGCTTCTGCTCCTGTTAATATCTTTAACCCTAAAGATAAACCAACTAACGCAGTGCGTGGAGATGACGGAAAATTCCGTCTTGAGAACGGCAATTATTTAGAAGAGTGTGCAAACTTTTATGTGCTTCTTTTAAATGACGGATCTGCCCCAGAACCTGCAATCTTATCAATGAAAGCGACTCAGCTAAAGGCGGCTAGAAGTTGGGCTTATAGTTTGAAGAATGAATTTATTCAGAATCCTAAAACTAAACAGCTATTCTTAGCACCTAGTTGGTATCGCATCTATCATCTAACTACTATCAAACAACAGAACGACAAAGGTTCTTGGTATGGTTGGGTTGTCAACAAAGACGAGTTCTTAGACAATGAAAATTCATTTGATATGGCTGCTAGTTTCAATGAGTCAATCAGAAAAGGTAAAGTAACTGCCAAGTATGATGACGACGTAGAAACTTCATCAGGATCTGAGGACATTCCGTTTTAATGGATAGTAGGGTCTCTAAATTCAAAGAGATCTTTTCTGGGCTGGAGCGTGCACATGGCGTGTTCCAGCCTAACGGAAAGGTCAAGGAAAATGGCAAGCGAGATGGTGATGCTTGGATAAATAAAAAACCTGTAGAGGATTCTCTATGGGAAAAACATTTAGCAGGTGAATGGCCAAGTCTTGGTATTGTTCCTATCACAGAAAAAAATGAATGTCGTTGGGCTTGTATTGATGTTGATACTTACCCAATCGACCATGCCGATATTGTTAAAACACTAAAAGAAAAAAACTTACCTTTTATAACTGCCATTTCTAAAAGTGGTGGAGCACATTTATTTTTATTTTTTAAACAACCTATCTCTTCTGAAATAGTTCATCCGAAGATGATGGAGTTGGCTTCTCGATTAGGTTATGGTGGATGCGAAACATTTCCTAAACAACCTAGTCTTGGTCCTGAAGCAACAGGAAACTTTTTAAATTTACCTTATCACAATGGATTAGATTACAGTGATCGTTTTGCATTTAATGAACAAGGTAATGGATTAACCTTAGAAGAATTTTTTTATGAGGTAGATAAGAAATCTTTAACTCAAGAAGAATTTGAAAATCTCACCACAGCTTCAAAAAAGAAAGAAAAATCGCCATTTTTTGATGCACCTTTTTGCATTGAGGCATACCTAGATGAGAACACAAAAGTACAACAAGGCAGCAGAGATAACTTTCTCTTTCAATATTCTGTTTATGCAAAGAAAAAATTTGGTGAAAACTTTGCAGAGGAAGTACAGAAATTTCATCATCATTATTTCCAGGAGCCTTTATCCCCTGCTCAATTAGATAAGGTAATTAAACAAGTTGAGAAAAAAGAATGGGGATATAAATGTAATGACCAACCGATGTGTGCTTTCTGTAATAAATCAAAATGCAGAGTAAGAAAGTTTGGTATTGGTGAAACAAATGAAGTAGCTGATATTGATAATGTTTTTCAACATGGTGATGGTGAAGAAACAATTTATGAAATGACTGTGAATGGGGAACATAAAATAGTTGTTCCCATTCAAGAGTTATATGAACAACATAAATTTAGAATTAAATGTCTAGCAAAGTTTGGAACAATGCCACCTAGAATGAAAGGCGAGGATTGGGACGCTTATATTACAGGTATTGTATCGAAAGCTATAAAGGTAAAAGAATTTGAACTTTCTCCTGTAGGTAGATGTAAGAATTATTTAAGCAAGTATATCGTCAACCAAGGTAATGCTTTAAGCATGGATGACATTGTTAATGGTTCGTGTTTCACTAGCGAAGAAGAAGATAAGATTTTCTTTAGACTAGATCAGTTCCAAGAGTATTTACGCAATAGAAGGTTGCCTCACGTAGACGAAAATAAATTAAGTATTTATTTAAAAGAACTAGGTGCAGGAACAACAAAAAGACAATTAAATGGCAGAAAAGGATTATTAGTTTGGTATGTACCTGCTAAAGAATTTGCTACTGTTATTGAAGAAATAGATGAACAAGAAATACAGAACACGGAGTTAGAACCATTTTAGATAACGTTTGGAAAATTATTGGGCCTCCTGGCACAGGCAAAACGACAACTCTCTTGAAGATTGTAGAGGATCAGTTGTCCGAGGGCCGTGAGCCTGACCGCATTGGTTACTTTTCTTTTACTAAAAAAGCAGCCAACGAAGCCATTTTTAGAGCTACCAAGAAGTTCCAGATAGAGAGAAAAGAACTAAAGTGGTTTCGTACTTTACATTCTTGCGCTTATCAATTCTTAGGGTTGAGTCCTACAGACATGATTGACCAAAATGATTTTAGAGAATTTTATCGTGAAACAGGAATTGATCTTTCTCAAACTATTCTTTCTAAAGAAGTGATAATTGGTGAAGAAAGTTCAGGACTACATTTATTAGATTTATATCGAGTAAAGAATACATCTCTAGAACAAGAGTTTAGAAACTCAGGGATGCATATCAAAGGTGGATTAAATAGAATCCAACAGATTGATAAGTTGTTTCGTATATTCAAAAAGAAAAGAGGCATCTTAGATTTTACTGATATGATTTTAAAGTTCATTGAAATCAATGAGTGTCCAAAATTAAATACAGTTATTGTGGATGAAGTGCAGGACTTGAAGCCTATCGAATGGCAGATGGTTCAGATCATGATGAAGCAAGCAGAGAAAGTTTATTTGGCAGGCGACGATGACCAGGCAATCTATGGTTGGAGTGGCGCAGATGTTTCAAAGTTAATTGATTTAGATTGTCATTTGCAAGTTTTAAATCAATCTTATAGAATACCTAAACGAATATTTAATAAGTCAGATAGATTAGTGTCCAGAATACAAAAAAGAATTCCTAAAGAATGGTCTCCTCGAAATGAAGAGGGAATGGCTGCTGTAGCAGGATTTAATAATGTGGATTTAAAAAATGGAGAATGGCTGCTTTTAGCAAGAACAAATTATTATATTAACAATGTTGCTGATGGTTTGAAAAAAAGAGGATTTTATTTTGAAAAAAATAATTCTCCTTCTATCAGCGATGCAACCTTAACTGCTTTTCGTTCTTGGAAAGCTTTACAAAATAAAGAAGAGATTCCACATTCGGATGTGAAGAATATGTATCAATATATTCCTTCAGGGAAGAATGGAATAACAAGGGGTATGAAAAATATGCCTGGTGCAAAAGAAGATGCAAAATATTCTTATGATATTTTAAATAAAGAGTGGGGCCTGCAAGTTAGTATTAATGTTTCTTGGGATATGGCTTTACAAAAAATACCAGAGGAAGAACGCATTTATATGAGACAAGTTATAAGTAGCGGGCATGACTTGGATAAGAAAGCAAAGATTAGACTTTCCACAATACACGGCGCTAAAGGTGGAGAATGTCAGAATGTCGTCGTATTTTCTGATATCTCTAAGAGAATCAACGATAGTTTGTGGACTAATAGAGATGATGAAAGGCGTGTCTTTTATGTAGCTATGACACGAGCCAAACAAAATCTTTTTATTATTCCTTCAAACTCTCAGTATCAATTTGAGGAGATATTTCAATAATGGAAGAAAAAGATAATTTAAAAAAAGAAGCACCCAAAGTTAATTGGTCATTACCCAGATTCCCTGATGTAAAGGGTATTACACAAGTAGCAATTGACCTGGAGACATATGATCCAGGTATTAAAGATCATGGTGCAGGATATGTTTCAGGTAATGGTTTTGTTGTAGGGGTTGCTGTTTCGTTTGAAGGATTTGATGGTTACTTTCCTGTTAAACATGAACGAGGAGCTAACTTACCGGAGACAGCCGTTAAGAATTGGTTAAAGAGTTTATTTAAAGAAGATCCTATTGTGATCTTTCATAATGCTATTTACGATTTAGGTTGGCTACGTCGTTGGGGTGTAGAATGTAATGTCACAAAAATCTACGACACTTTATTAGCTGCTCCTTTAGTCGATGAAAATAAATACAATTATAAGTTAGACTTCCTAGCAAAAGATTATTTAGGGGAAAGAAAAGAAACAGACCTATTAGAAAACTTTGGAAAAGAAAATGGATTTAGATCAATCGAAAATATGCACATGGTTCCTTCTAGTTTAGTTGGAATTTATGCAGAGCAAGATACTCGACTGACTTTAAAGCTGTGGGAATTCTTAAGAATAGAATTACAAAAACAAAATTTAATTGATGTTTTTAATCTTGAAACAGATCTCCTTCCTATTTTATTAGAAATGAAATGGAAAGGTGTTCGTATTGATTTAGAAAAAGCAGAGAAAACAAAAAAGTTTTTTAGTGATGAAGAAAAAAATATTTATCAAACTATTAAGAAAGAAACAGGAATTAAGATTGATGCTTCCAGTATCTATACCCCTTCTGTTCTTCAAGAAATATTTGATAAGGTAGGAGAGAAGTATGAAGTCACTGAAAAGAATAAACAAATTAAAATAGAAAAAGTTTCTTTATTAGAAAGTGAAAATCCTATTATCAGAAGTTTAGCTTTAGCTAGGGAATTTAATAAAGCACATACTACTTTCGTAGACTCCTATTTAAAGTTTGCAATCAATGGTAGGATTCATGCGGACATCAATCAGTTAAAGAAAGAGGACAACAAAGGAACTGTCAGTGGGCGGATGTCCATGAGTTATCCAAACTTACAACAGGTTCCTTCTCGTAATCCTTTGGTTGCTTCTAAGATACGATCCTTATTTTTACCTGAAGAAGGCGAACAATGGGCTTCTTTAGACTATGCACAACAAGAGCCTAGACTACTCGTACATTATGCCAAAAAACAGGGTTTAGAGGGCGCTGATGAGATGGTTAAATTCTTTGAAGATGGAATGGACTTCCACCAAGTAACTGCTGAAATGGCAGGAATTTCCAGAAAAGAAGCAAAAACAGTCGGTCTTTCTTTAATGTATGGTCAGGGAATTAAAGCACTAGCAGAGAGTCTAGAATCAACTGAAGAAGAAGCGAAAGCATTGAAAGATAAATATAATAAAAACGTTAGTTTTTTAAAAAGTATTATGACAAAAGCGACTAGGTATGCCGAACAGCAAGGCTATATCAACACCATTTTAGGAAGAAAGTGTCGCTTCGATCTATGGACGAGTAAAGACTTTGAAGATAGAAGAGTTTTCTCGTATGAAAATGCTAGGAAAGAATGGGCGTGGAATCAAATCCAAAGAGCCAATACCTATAAAGCATTGAATAGAGTTATACAAGGTTCAGCAGCAGACCAAACCAAATCAGCCATGGTGAGTCTGCGGAAAGAAGTAGGGGTTATTCCTATGATTCAAATACATGACGAACTCAATGTCTCCGTAACTGATGAGACCCAGGTAAAAGAGATTAAACGAGTAATGGAGTCTGCTGTTGAACTTCACGTTCCTACAAAATGTGAAGCTAAAATAGGTCCTAATTGGGGAGAGGCAAAATGAGAATTGTTTATCAAGACGGAAGATTATATGTCAGCTTAACTAAAGAGGAGATTCAACAGGCACAAGATAGTATAGGGATGCCCTTAGAATTACCTATTGGTCAACTGAAAGTATTTCAAGAGGACATTCACAAAGCCGCAATGGCTCATTGGTCAAAGGTTGAAGTGCCTCGTCTCGTAAGAGAACATCAGAGATCTCAAAAAAGCACACCTAAAAAAAGAAAATAACATTATATTCCCGGTCATGCCTGTATACACAGAACAAGACTTACAATTTATAAACGGAGAAAAATAATGTTTAACTTAACTAAAAGATCAATGAATCACTTCTTAAATTTCTTTATAAAAGAAGATAAAGACAAAGAAGTAAAAGAGTATTGCCAAGCTGAATACAAAAAAGATTGGTATGCTGCTTATATGACTTTCAAAGAAGAAGGTAAATTCCCCAACTTTATTAGAAGAACGCTTTAGTTAAGCGTTCTCCACAATTTCAGCTAAGGCTTCGCATCTCACAGGAGTTTGCGAATGCCACCTGGAATCTTTCATTTGAGCTGCTGCTTCTTTTTTATCGCCTTCTGATAATGCTTTCCACATTTTACGGAACTTAGATACGCCATTTTGGCCAAGCTGAAAAACCATTTCCACTATGACATGCTCAATGGCCGTCGGCAATCGTCGATCGCCCTTGTATAATTGACCAATTAATTGCTCTGCACCTGCGCAAGCTCTATTTAAATCTATTAAAAATAAGTCCTCTATTTCATCTCTTGAAATAGTTACTCCCTCTTTAAATCTTTCCTTTTCGTGTGGCTGTACCAAATGTCCTATCCCGACAGTGGGTAGGCCTAGCGAATCTAAATAGACGGTCTCTACACAACCCTCATGGTCACGAATTCTAGCCTTCAGTTCATCAGTAATTTTTATAGTGTTATTCATTTTCCACCTATTCCCCAATGTACTTCATGAGGATCTTTTTCCTTTCTTTTGAATAAGTATGCACTTATTAAGTTTCTAATGTGTATTAATATTCTCATATTATCTGACAGATAATATACCAGTTCCGTAAATATTGTTAGTCTTTTTTTGAATGTCACCTAATCTTTTTTCAATCATGCCGCCATTAGCAGCATATTGGCCTGTTGGTTGTGTTAAAGTTCCTTCTTTAATTTTTTGTATTTCATCTAAAGTAATATCAGGACTTATACCAAATACATCTCTCATTTCATATATTTGATCTGGAGACATTTTCTTAAATTGTCTTTCTGTTGAAATTTTATTTATATCTTCTTGAGAAGCATCAGCATATAGATATTGATTACCTTGTGGAGAAAATCTTTCCTTATCTTGATAGTAATAATCGTCTTGTTGTTGAAGATAGCCTTTATTAGGATTGTAAGTTGAGCTGGTTCCAAAAATAGAATCATTACCAAAAATTTCATTTGATTTATTGATTGCGTCATTCATTTGTTGATCTGTAATAACACTACCTTGTCCATTTTGAATTTGAATATTATTAATTCCTCCTGAATTTAAAGCATCTGCTTTATTCATTTCCTCTAACAAAGCTTTTTGTTCAGGAGACATTACTTTGAATCCTGGTGGTTGTTGAGGCATACCATAAAGAGTAGAAGGAACAATTGGTTTTATTGTTTGGCTTTCTACTTCACCAGGCATCGATGAACCACCATAAGAAAAGTATGTTCCGAAGTAATCCCTATTAGCTGCTGCCTGTTGAGCATTCTTTTCTAATTGATCTATGTTTACTAAGTTTGGTTTTTTTGAAGTGTAAGAATACTTATCTTTATTTTTTAATATCTCTAAGTCTATATCCGATAGTTTATTTATTTGGTCCCCAATTGCTTTTTTAGAGACATTAACTGCATTTGAAAATTTTTCATAAAGTGATTTAGCAATACCCATAATACCTAGTTCCCCTGCTGCAAACTTCTGACCTAAAGCAGAACCAATGCTTCGAATTCCGTAACCAATATCACTACCTATTTCTTTCAAAGTAGGCCCATACATTCTGGCTAATCTCATTGCTTCATCTGCGGTGGTGGGACCACCAGGTCTCACAGATTGTAGTACCCCTGATGCGCCAGCAACCGGTTTCATCTGTTCTTTTTTAAACTTCTCTAATAGGTCAGCTTGTATCTGCCTTCTATCTAAACGATCAGGAGTTATATCTTCTCTTCCTTTAAAAAAATCTCTACGAGTTTGCTCTCTTCTATCTTCAAGAGCTTTCATACTTTGATCTTCTGCTTGTCTAAAACTTACCATTTTTTATACTATACCCATTCTATTTTTCCTTGCAATATCAATTGATGCTAGAGATGGATCCTCTGCTATAAACTCAGCAGCGATTGCTTCGCCAGCAGGAGTTCTCGTTCCTGTTGCAGGTTGTCCGCCGACCGTCGGCAGTGGTTCAACGCCCGGTGCTACTTGAGGTGTGGTTGGTTGTTCTGTTTGGAATATCTCTGTTAAAAGGTCAAAAGGACTTCCGCCTCCAGGCACAGTAAAGTTAATATTTAATTCGTCTTTTAATAATCTCTTATCATAATTAGAATCAATGTAGTTGTAGATTTGATTTAATGCACCTTCCATAGGATCAATTAATGGTGCTCCTGTTTCTCTCGATAATCTGAGTGCTTGATCGTAGAATAAACTTCTCACTTCTTTGGAAGGAGTGTACGGGATATATCGACCATCCTCCACGGCTAATCGAAGTTTCTTCGGTAGACGATCTAGTTGTTTCCTTAAATCATCTTCTTTAATCCCTAATCTTTTTGCCGCTTCGATATTTTTAAACATTTCTTGGAATGCTCTATATCGAGAAATCTCTGAACCAAGATATTGATTTAAAACATCTTGAGGATCAATAGGACCACCTCTTAAAACATCACCTAAGAAAGTTGCTCTCGCACCAGATATTTTATTGTTAAAATCACCCACCATAAATTTAAAAGAGTTTGCTGGATCTACTTCAATATTTCTAAATCCAAAGATACCTGGAATCTCATCTGCTAAATCATAAACCTGACCATACTTATCTGCTTTTTTAAATGGAGATCTTCCGATACGCAGTGCTTGGTCAATTGAGCCGGGCGCAAAGGTGTCCATAACATGCATTGTTCCTTTGTAAAGTTTTTCACCAATAGGATCTTCTGCTCTAAATACTTCTCTACCATCCACTGTTCTACCTCTTCGAACAATTAAATCTGCCATAGCTTCAATATAAATGGATTCCGATAAAAATGGTTTAACGAGTTCTGACATACCAACAATACCACCATCGAGTAATCTTTTTGTCATGTTCTCGTCAGTAATTTCACCTTTAGCCATTTCATTGTAAACAGTTCTAAGAGGTCTTAATAAAGAGTCATAAGGATAGATGTAAGATAAATCCATGTAACTTATTTTTCCACTAGCTTTATCTTTTCCAGTTGGAATTAATAAAGAGTTCTCTGACCAGGAAGGAACAAACCTTCTGAGTGCTTCCATATCTTCATCAGTAAATTGAGATAATCCTTTTCCTAATTCAACAGCACCTACAGGTAAAGCGGCTCCTGTTCCAAGGACACCTGCCATTCTTCTCATACCAATTCCTCTAGTTTCTGCCATAGATATTTCCCTAGCCGCTCTTTGAATAGTATTAAACCCTGTCCTTAATATCTCTGCAGGGAAAGCAACGAATGTACCAAGTGGTAATTTACGAAGAGCTTTAATAGCATCGCCTACATAAGCGTAGTTAGGAATATTGTTTTTAGTTACGTCTGCAGAGATATTTTTAATTAATGCTTCAATAGCATCTTCTTCTACAGATTCCCCGCTTCGAATAATAGTTTTAGGTTGAAAGAATATAGGATCATTTATACTTACCTTTCTTCCTGTTACTTTACTAATCATTTCCTGTAATTGATTAAATATAAATTTTTCTCCCTTTTCTTTATCTCCTGTAAGAGCTTCTCCTCGTTTAACTTTACCAATTATTCTAGTTACCTCTTCTTTACTAGTATTTTTTGTTTCATAGAATTTACTAAATGCTTTTGTGTAACTTCCTTGTTCAAATCCATAGTTATAAATTTTCCAAAAATCATCTTCTGCCATATACGCATCTGTAATTTTTCTTCTTAGTTTTCCAAAGCCAGCACCTAAAGTTTCAATGGTGCTTTTCATTCCTAAATCACCGGTCATGTCTACGTTCTTACCAATCTTTGCACCTAGGTCAGCTAGTTCTCCGATGATTGTATTTGTTCCCACTATACCTCTTCTTGTGTAATCCAGGTATTGTTGGAATGCTGCTCTATCCTTCCCGCCCTTACTAAAAGCTTTAAAAGAATTTCTAAACGCTTCTACTGTTCTAGCAGGATTAATTAAATCTAAGTTACCATTCATTAAAGTAAAAGCTCCTGCACTTAATATATTTCTTAAGTGAGTGAACGGAGAGAAAA
>Ga0099848_1000475_pt1 | contig 18974 bp, 28 predicted proteins | sample CB_VirMetaG_3_FD_78179 | JGI IMG/M metagenome (GOLD analysis project Ga0099848, IMG submission 78179) | Freshwater to marine saline gradient viral communities from Chesapeake Bay - CB_1508_1S Viral MetaG | ecosystem: Environmental > Aquatic > Marine > Coastal | place: USA: Chesapeake Bay...
GGCAACACAATTGTTCTTCTGTGATTATCAATGGTTAGGTGTGGGTCGTTTGCGTGTAGGATTTGTGCATGATGGTGAATTCATTGTGGCTCATGAATTTGAACATAGCAATACATTAGCTACAGCTTATTGGAGTAATCCTAACCTCCCCATCCGCTGTGAAATTCGAAACACAGGTGTGGCTGTAGGCACCGCCTACATGGATCAAATTTGTTCCACCGTGATGTCTGAAGGTGGATATATTGAATCAGGTGTGAACTTCAGTCAATATGCTGAAAACATTCTTCTTGCAAAAGGAAGTCCTGCTGCTGCAAAATGTCTAATAGCCATTCGTTTAAAAGACACCTATCAATCATTGCCCAACAGAAGTGTTGTTCGATTAACAGACATGAACGTTTTATCTGATGGTGCCTCCATTGTGTTTGAATTATGGCGCCTTCCTGGAGATAGCAACATCACAGGAGGAAGCTGGGTATCTGCCAATGATAGTTCCGTCATAGAGTATAACACCACTGCAGACACTAGCTTCAATACTACAGATGGTGAATTATTTGCAAGTGGATTCGTAGCTGCCAACAATCCATCAGGAAAACAAGCCGCGGGCGGTAACAGCATTGCTGACCCCATCAAGGCAAAGCGTGCCTATCTCAGCCAAAACATCACATCTACTGAAAGTAACATTTTTGCTTTAGTTGCCAGAAACTTAAGCAGTACTGCCGATACCAATGCCTATGCATCCATGCAATGGCGTGAAACTCGTTAACTTTAACCGGAACAAATGTTGACCGATAAAATTAAATTAATACTTGGCATAGCCATTGCAGCAACTCTAGTGTTCTTTGTCATGGACATGAAACACAAAGATGAAATAGAGACCTATATTGAAAACTATAAGCAATTTCAAGGAGAGGCAGAAACAGCATCGTTATTTGCTGATAGTTTGAAAGCTGAAGTTGAGAAAAACAAACAAGAAGCCGATGTAGCACAAGCAAGAGCAGAAGAACTTGCATCAACTGTTGTCTCACTTCGTGCTCAAACAAACGAACTTCGTAATCGCAGAGAAGAAATTCGTAGTGCAATTGTTGACGGTGACACAATTACATTAGAAGTTGCCAAAGAATTGATCCCAGTTCAAGATAGTATTATTGACCAACAAGAAGTTACAATACAAACACAAGAAGTACAAATTGCAGAATTAAATACTGTAATTGAAAGAAAAGATTTGAGTATATTATTCTTGACTAGTTCTGTAGATAGTTTACAAACTGTTGTTGCTAACATGCCACCCCCACCGCCAAACCCAAATAAACTATTTGGTTTCATTAATCTTCCAAGTAGAAAAGTTTCGTTTGCTGTGGGCTTTGTAACAGCAATGGTAGTTACGATCCAAATTGTTAAATAAATAGTATTATGAACGAAGATTTAAGAAAATGGTTTAGAGAGAAGTGGGTTAACCTCGCCAAGAAAAAGAAAGGCGGTGGTTACGAGGAGTGTGGTACATCTGGTGAAAAGAAGGGATATGCCAAATGTGTTCCTGCTGCCAAAGCTGCTCGTATGTCTAAATCACAAATTAAATCTGCTGTTAGAAGAAAAAGAGCTGCACAGAGTAAGGCAGGACGTCCTGGAAAAGATCAACCAGGACAAGGCAATAAGCCTATCATGGTGAAGACAATGAAAGAAGAAATCATCACAGAAAAGAATAAGCCAACCAAGCCTCAGCTTTGGAGTCGCGCCAAGTCATTGGCTAGATCAAAGTTTGATGTTTATCCTAGTGCATATGCAAATGCTTGGGCAGCCAAGTGGTATAGAAAGAAAGGTGGTGGTTGGAGAAGTACAAATGAGGCTAAGGGTCCATGCTGGGATGGTTACAAACAAGAAGGTATGAAGATGAAGGGCGGCAGAATGGTTCCCAATTGTGTTCCAGTCAAGGAAGAATTGGGCAGAGATAATGAATGGGGTCGTCCTGAGTTAACAAAAAAGATGTTGGATGCTACACCAGGTCAAGGCAAGAACTTGAAAACCTTCAAGGAATTTGTTGATGTTGCTTCAGAGACAGCAGTTATACATCAACAATTAAATCCAGTCGCCTGGGACAATATGAATTTAAAGCCAGAAATTCGTAATGCTCTATTGCGAGTTGCTGATGACTTTGTTAAAACCTGGGACATGGATTTCCCAATTACTGACATTATTCTTACAGGCTCAAATGCCAATTACAATTGGACCAAGTTCAGTGATTTTGATGTTCATGTTGTTGTAAACATGGGCGAAACTGGTGTTACACATGATCTTGTTAAAGGTTTGTTGAATGCCAAGAAGAACTTGTACAACAATCAACACAATATTAAAGTTAAGGGACATGATGTAGAGGTTTATGCCCAAGATAGATCAGAACATCATGTAGCCTCAGGTCAATATAGTTTGAAGCATGATAGATGGTTGGTTATTCCAACTATGCAAAGACCAAACTTTGCTCATGGTAACATCCAAACCAAAGCAGGTGAGATTATTCAACAAGGCGAAGATGCCTTGAAGAATGAAGATTTGGCTGCTTTACAGGCATTGTTAAAGAAGATTGCCAAGATGAGAAAATCAGGCTTGGAGAGAGCGGGCGAATTCTCAGATGAGAACATGGCTTTCAAGGTTGTTAGAAACTCAGGTATGATTGAAAAAATTCGTCAAGGTATTACTCGTTTGTCAGATAAATTATTGTCAATGAACGGTGATACTGAGAAAATTGAAGAAGGTGTAACACCTGCAGGCAGAGTAAAGAAGCAAATTAATATCAGAAAGCATCGTTGGAAGCTAAAGAAATATGCTAAAATACGTACAGGCATTTCAGCCAGTAAACGTAGAATTGCACGAAGAACTAAATTAACTACGGTTCGTAAGTTGTATAAATCTTTGGCAGGAGTGAAAAACAGAAAGGGTTTATCAAGTACACAACGTTCTGCCATTGAAAGAAACATTAAGACCAAAGGAAAATCTTATAGAAAATCTTTGGCAATATCAACACAACCACAATTGCGTGTTGCTGATATTAAGCGTGTGACTAAGGCAACTAAATATAAGACTAAGAGAAAATAAAACAATGCTTACATTCCAAGAATTTATTACAGAAGCCACGCCTGCCTGGCAAAGAAAAGAAGGTAAGAGTGAGGCTGGTGGCTTAAATAGAAAGGGCATTGCTTCTTACCGTAGAGCAAATCCTGGTAGTAAATTATCAATGGCAGTTACTACAAAACCTTCTAAATTGAAGAAGGGTAGTAAGGCAGCCAAGCGCAGAAAAAGTTTTTGCGCGCGCATGAGTGGCATGAAAAAGAGATTGACATCAGCCAAAACAGCCAGAGATCCAGATTCAAGAATTAATAAAGCACTAAGAAAGTGGAATTGTTAGTATTAATTATTATAAATATAAGAAACATTTAACATTGAAAATTATGGAAAACTTACAAGAACAAGTAGATATGAATAAAGTAGAGGAATTGGTCCGTATGGGACTAATGCCTGTACAGAATATCCCTTGGTTAGCCCAAGCATTGAGACATATGCAGGGCGACGCATATCTTCCTTTAGTTGAAAGAAGAGTGCTTTATGAATTTGTAAGAAGAATTTTTGGTCATGTTTTCAATGATCCATTAATTTATCGTCTTATTAGACAGAGAACAGCTATGAACAAATACGAAGAATTTCAGCCAATGGATGAAGCCACTGGTCCTGATTTTAAAAAGACACCTGAAGGTATGTTAGTTTCTCTTGCAACACAGGCAGAGAGAAAAAAGAGAGCAGGTGGTAAAGTTTCTGATGAAGATAAGAAAATGGCTTCAAGGGCAAAAACAGAACTTCGCCGTCGTAGAGATGTTGAAACCAAGAAAGAAAGTTATCAAGCTGCTTTTAATCAGGCATTGTCTGATTATAACATCTCCAGTATTGGCGAGTTGGCTGAAACAGATATTAAAGATTTTTTAAATAAAGTAGACGAAATTTTCAATTCAAATTTAGGAGAATAAGCCATGTCAGGATGGGGCATAAAAGATAGCAAAACTGCTTCAGGTACAGTTGCAATTACAACTGGCGGTGCAGTTACAGGAACAAGTACAGCTTTCACAACAGAAGCTGCTGTTGGAGATTTCTTGCGTGTTGGTTCACAAGAATTCATCATTATTGCAATTGATGACAATACAACCGCAACAGTAATTAATGCCAACCCACAATTAACTTGGACAACCATTAATGCTGGTGCTTCTTACACACTAAGTGAGAAGCCAACTTCATTGGCAAGTGATCCAAGTATTCTTTCAACAAATGTGTTTGGTGTTGACACTAGTGAAACTGCCGCAACAGCCGCTGAGGGTAAGCCAGTTGCACATGCAGGCTGGGTTCTAAAAACAACACGTGGCGCTCGCACTACATATGAAACATTAGTGGCACTTTCCAAGAATGGTGCTTCACCAGCTAACATGGGTGACTATGAAGACGTTGAGTTTGAAGACGCATTTATTGAGATTACAACACAACCAGATGCAGCAGCAACGGCTGATGCCGGCGATGCGATTGCAACATTGGCTGAAGTTGTTGCAACAATTGCACCATCAACAGCAACCATTACATATCAATGGCAACAATCAGTTGATGGCGGTGCAACCTTTGCTAACATTGACCCAGCAGGCGGTGTATTCACAGGTGCTGATTCAGCATCTCTAGGTGTTAATGCTGGAATGACCGACACATCATCAGCTTGGAATAATGCACAATTCCGTTGTGTATTGTCAGCATCAGGTGCAGATAGTGTAACATCTGACGCATTAACATTAACTGTTAACCCATAATAAATCATGGCAGATAGCAAAGTAACTGCATTGACAGCAGCAACAACCGTTAACTCAGCGGATGTGTTGTATCTTGTACAATCAAGTGCTGATAAAAAACTAAGTATTTCTACATTATTAGCTAACCTGCCAAGTACATTGTTAAATGTTGGTGGACTATTAGCATTAGACGTTAGTAGTCCACAAACATTAACTAATGCAGGTGCCATTACTGTTAATCAAACATTAACGGTTTTGACCAGCGAAGCTGGCGCCTATGCTCTAACCATTGCAGACGGATCATATAACGGTCAAATTAAAATTGTTGTTTGTTCTCAGGCAGCAGGCACACAAGCCATAACAAGTAATGTAAAGCCAAGTAGTATAAGATTTACTGAAGTTGGACATACAGCAACATTGATGTGGTACGCCAGTGATTGGTGGTTTATAGGGGGATCGGCTACCGTAGTTTACTAATAAATACTAACATTATGAAAAATTTTGAATTAACTGAAGAAACGTTTTTAATATATGCCGCAAAAAATTATAATAATCCAGCATGTGCTAGTTTAAAAGAATTTCACGGCGATATAAAACGTTTCAAGTATATAAAAAGATTGTTAAAAAAATATAAGAAAACTGGAATATTGAGCGAACGTTTACTCTTAAATCATTTTATCTTATTAAGAAATGTTTTTGATGAAGCAATGGTTCCAATGCTATTTTTCAGATTCGAAAAAGAATATTGGTCTGAAATTAAAACTTTCTTGGTATATCTGAATTATCTAAAAGATAATTATCAAATAAATGATGATGTAAACGAAAGCTCAATTCCTTTGGAAGAAACCATTGTGGATAAGCTGCGAAAAGTATGAAAACTTTTAAACAATTCATAGATGAAATGTCTGTAGGTGGCGGCGGTGCTGTCCCTGCGAACAATGTTGCTCATACAGGAGCAACAGCAATTGCGAAATATGATCCTTTATTGGGTGCAAAAATGTTTCGCAGAAAATCAAAAAAGAAAAAGGAGAATTAAAAATTATGGTTAAGTTATTATTAGCATTGGTTTTACTTGCCTTTATTGGTTTTATTACATGGAGACAAATGACTGCCGAAAATAAGGCAGCTGTCAAGGTTGCTGCCAAGCAGGCAACCAAAGACACATTTGATATTAATGATGACGGTAAAGTAAATCTTCAAGACGTTAAGGCAGCTGCTTCTAAGGCTAAGACTGCTGTAAAGCGTGGTCGTCCCAAGAAGAATTACGGCGGCAAAGTAAAGGCCGAGAAGAAGTAATAAATGGATATTGAGACCGAACTCCTGTTATTAAAGAATGACGTTAGTAGAATTACTACGTTTTCTGAAAAGCTAGATGCTGCTATCGAAAGAATGGGAGATGTCTCAAACAATATCGCACGCATGTTGGCAGTACACGAGGAAAGATTAAACAAACAGGATTCCCTCGACGAGGAGTTATATGCTTTGATAGAAAAACGCAGAAAAGAAATGCAAGATGATATCAAAGAATTACATTCCCGTATCACAACAGTAAGCCGTGAATTATCTTCAGACATGAGTGAAGTTGAACAAAGATTGATGACTGCCATGACATATGGTATGAATGATCTTAAAAAGTGCATTACTGAAGATCAGAAAAAAATAATGGAAGAAAGAAAAGATTTGGAACAAAGAGTTGCTGAGTTGGAAAGATGGCGCTGGATTGTACTCGGCGGTAGTATAACTTTTGCAGCTTTTGCTAATCAAATCATAGAATTTTTATTGAAGTAACATCTTGACAAAATAGATGTCATAGTTTATCTTCCATGTAACTTCGGAGGATACTATGACATCTATTTTGCTATCTAAGCTAGATGATTTAATCATCAAAACATTTAAAACTCATGGACTAACAATGCTCAGAGTTTCTTTGGGTATTGTTTTCTTTTGGTTTGGGTTTTTGAAATTTTTCCCAAACGTTTCCCCTGCTGAAAATTTAGCAACAGAAACCATTAATGTACTCACGTTTGGTTTAATTGTCCCTACCTTTTCCATCAAGATACTTGCACTTTGGGAAACATTAATTGGGCTAGGGATGTTGACAAACAAGTTTCAGCGTACTACATTATTTCTTCTATGGTCGCAGATGGTAGGGGCATGGTCGCCTCTAATCATTTTTCCAAGTGAAATGTTTATTCATTTCCCCTTTGTGCTGACTCTAGAAGGACAATATATTGTTAAGAATGTAGTATTGATTGCAGCTTCTTTTGTATTGGCAGGTCATGTGAGAACAAGGAATACATAATGTCTTATTTTATTGATGTAAAATATCTGAATCAAATTGGTTATCGTCTACCTAATTTTGCAAAGAAGAAGCAGGATCTTTGGAATTGTAGATGTATAATTTGTGGTGACTCTAAGAAAAATAAAAACAAGTCCCGTGGATATTTTTACAGAAATAAAAACGATCTATTTTACAAGTGTCACAACTGTGCTGCTAGTCAACACTTTGGCACATTCTTGGAAAATTTAGATTCTACTCTTTATAAACAATATGTGTTTGAAAGATATTCTTCTGGCATGAACGGTCCTAAGGCACACAAAAATGCAGAGGACGATTTGGTATTTGAACAACCAGTCTTTAATACAGATCCACTTAAGAATGTTGCAGAACGTTTAGATAAATTGCCTGACGATAACGAGGCTGTTGTTTATTGTAGAAACAGAAACATCCCTGAAAAGAAATTTTCAGAGTTATATTTCATACCCTCCGTGAAAGACATTGTAAAAATTGCCCCGAAATATTCTTCAATCAAAACAGAAGAGCCTAGGTTGCTTCTTCCTTTTTATGATGAAAATGAAAATTTAGTTGGCGTTGCCATGAGAGCAATGCGAGGGGAAAATTTAAGATATATAAACATTAAGTTGAATGAAAATGCTACGTTGATATTTGGGCAGGATACTGTTGATAGAACAAAAACAATTAACATTGTTGAAGGTCCCATTGATAGTTTGTTTCTTGATAACAGTATAGCTGTTGCAGGAACAGGTTTCAATAAAATTGAAACATTGGGGTATCCAGAAGATAAAATCGTTGTAGTGTTTGATAATCAACCTAGAAACACACAGGTCTGTGATCTTGTAGAAAAATACATAAACTTAAATTATCAAGTTTGCATTTGGCCGTGTGATGTAATTGAAAAAGATATAAATGATATGGTAACGGCAGGTCATGATGTGGAATCTCTTATCAGAGAAAACACATATCAAGGACTAATGGCTAAATTGAAATTTACAGAATGGAGAAATTGTTGATGAATGTAAAGTTGATAAGTTTTACACAACCGCCTATACAAGTCCATAGTGATGGTATGGTACATGGGGGTGTAGAAAACGGCGGAAAATATTTAAATAACGACCTTATTAAGCTCGTAGCATATTGTGCGCGTGTAAGCAATCCTAGCAATCAGTATAATGATGAGACATCAGAAAAATTAATTAACTATCTTATTCGATGGAAGCATTGGAGTCCTTTTGAGATGGTTAACGTTTGTTTAGAAATTGAAACAACCCGTGACATTGCTCGACAAATTCTGCGGCATCGCAGTTTCAGCTTTCAAGAATTTTCACAAAGATATGCAGACCCAACTGCCGATCTTTCGTTTGCTCTCAGAGAAGCAAGATTGCAAGACGATAAGAATAGACAAAATAGTATTGATGTGGATGATCCTGTATTACAAGATGAATGGAACAGTATGCAGCAAGAATTGATTACACTTTCAAAGAAGACATATTCTTGGGCTATCAGTAAGGGAATTGCCAAGGAAGTTGCACGTGCAGTTTTGCCTGAAGGTTTGACATTATCAAGAATGTATATGAACGGAACTCTCAGAAGTTGGATCCACTTCTTAGAAATTAGAACACACAAATCCACACAGAAAGAACATAGAGAAGTTGCCAGAGCATGTGCCCAAGTAATTTCTGAAATCTTTCCAATGATAAATAACTTTTCACTTAGTGAGACAGACAATGCAGAATGACGTAAAAATATTCATGGAAGCCTGTGGGCAAGAAGTTTTAGACAGCCCAAGCTACGAAACCTCAAACGAGAATCAAGTGAACTTATACATGGAACTAATCCGTGAAGAGTTTGAGGAACTTAAACAGGGTCACGACAATAAAGATGTTGTTGAAGTTGCTGATGCTTGTGGCGATCTTATATGGGTAATTTTAGGACTGTGCAATAGTTTAGGTATCCCAATCAATCCTGTTTGGCAGGAAATCACAGCCTCGAACATGAGTAAAACAGTAGATGGCAAAGTTATTAAACGTGACGACGGTAAAATTCTAAAGCCAGAAACATATTTCCCACCCGACATTAACAAAGCATTAAACCAATAGGATAAGACAGAAATGAGAAAATTGGAGTTAACAACACAGATTTTATCAGATATTACCGTTTTCATGAAGTATGCGAAGTTTGACAATAAGTTGAATCGTAGAGAAAACTGGAAAGAGTTAGTAGATAGAAACAAGGAAATGCACATCAACAAGTTTCCTGAGTTAAAGAAAGAAATCAACGAGGCATATAAGTTTGTATACGATAAGAAGATTCTTCCTTCAATGCGTTCTTTGCAATTTGCTGGCAAGCCCATTGACATAAACAATGCGCGCCTATATAATTGCTGCTTCTTGCCCGTAGATCACATTGATGCTTTCAGTGAAGTCATGTTCCTTTTGCTTTCAGGAACAGGCGTAGGCTATTCTGTACAGCGCCATCACGTAGATCAGTTGCCCGCAATCACTAAGCCAACTGAGTTCCGTCGTTATCTCGTTGGTGATAGTATTGAGGGTTGGGCTGATGCCATTAAGGTATTGATGAGTGCATATATGAACGGAAAGGCTTTGCCTATTTTCGACTTTAGTGATATTCGTCCTAAAGGCGCAAAGTTGATTACATCAGGTGGTAAGGCACCAGGTCCTGAGCCTTTGCACGATTGTGTTCACAATGTCAAGAAGGTATTGGACAGAAAGGAAAATGGCGAAAAGCTAACTACATTGGAAGTTCATGACATTCTTTGCTATATTGCTGACGCAGTATTGGCAGGCGGCATTCGTCGTAGTGCCATGATTAGTTTGTTCAACATTGATGACGATGATATGTTGACTTGTAAGTTCGGTAACTGGTGGGAAAATAACCCACAAAGAGGACGAGCAAACAACTCAGCAGTTATTGTTCGACACATGATTGAAGAAGATGTATTCATGGATCTTTGGAAGAAGATTGAAGCATCAGGTTCAGGTGAGCCAGGCTTCTTCTTTACCAATGATAAGGATTGGGGAATGAACCCATGTGCTGAGATTTCTCTACGTCCTTTCCAATTTTGTAACCTAACTACAATTAATGCTGGCGACATCAAGGATCAAGAAGATTATAATGCACGTGCCAAGGCTGCTGCCTTTATTGGTACGTTGCAGGCATCATATACTGATTTCCATTATCTTCGTCCTATTTGGAAAAAGACAACAGAGCGTGAGGCTTTGATTGGTGTTTCAATGACGGGTATTGCAACAGGCGAAGCCTTGAAATTGAACATGAAAGAGGCTGCAAACATCGTTAAGGAAGAAAATGCCAGAGTTGCTGAATTGATTGGCACAAAGCCAGCAGCACGATGCACAACAGTCAAGCCAGAAGGAACAAGTAGTCTTGTTCTTGGAACCTCTTCAGGTATCCATGCTTGGCATAATGATTATTATATTCGTAGAATTCGTGTTGGTAAGAATGAAAGCATTTATCAATACTTGTTGGTAAATCACCCAGAGCTTGTTGAAGACGAGTTCTTCAAGCCAAACTTACAGGCAGTCATTCAGGTACCTCAGAAGGCGCCTGAGGGGGCAATTACTCGTCAAGAATCAGCATTAGACCTTCTTGAAAGAGTAAGTAAAGTTTGGAAGGAATGGGTAAAGCCAGGGCATCGTCGTGGCGCCAATAAGAACAATGTTTCAACAACTGTTTCCATCAAGCCAGAAGAATGGGAAGCAGTAGGTGAATGGATGTGGGAGAACCGTGATGATTTTACAGCATTGTCAGTTCTTCCTTATAGTGATCACACATACATTCAGGCACCATTTGAAGATATTGACGAAGATAAGTATAATGAAATGTTGGAATCATTGAATAACATTGATTTAGATAATGTAATTGAAACCGAAGACTTAACAAATCTACAAGGTGAAATTGCTTGTGGAGCAGGAGGCTGTGAAGTAACATGAAAAAAGTGATGAGATTTACTGCAAGCTGGTGTGGGCCCTGTAAGGTGCTCACACCAGTGATGGAAAAGTTACAAGAAGATTATGGTAGTATTCAGTGGGAAACCATTGATGTTGATCGGGCGCCACATACTGCCGTTGCATATGAGGTTCGCACAGTGCCAACAGTTTTGATACTACAAAATGATAATGTTATAAAAAAGTTTGTTGGGTTGAATCCTAAAACAACATATGAAGAAGCCATCAAGGAGTTAATAGATGCCTAAAATTGTATTGAAAACAACTGGACAGATAGATGAAGAGTATGATGTTACCTCTGCGGTAGGATTGACTGAGACTGGGTCTGGGATAGAACTCAGAGACGGAAATTTCGAAGTTACAGCTGGTAATGTTGAAGTAGCAGTTGGTAATGTACAGGCAGTTAATGGTACATTTTCTTCTGCTGTTTCAGCAGCAACTGGAAATTTCTCAAGTCAAGTAACATCTGCTCTAGGCACTTTCACAAGTGTTTCAGCACCGTTCAAGTTGTTCAATATTGAGCATCCTTCAAAAGAAAATAAGCGCTTGATTCATGCATGCCTTGAAGGACCTGAGTTGGGCGTTTATTTTCGTGGCAAGACCAACAAAAATGAGATTGAATTTCCTGATTACTGGAGAGACTTGGTTGATGAAAATTCCATTACAGTTCATTTAACCAGATGTAGTTTGAATCAACCAAGTCTCATGTGTTCAGGTGTTATGGATAATAAAGCATTAGTTCACGGAGCAAATGGATATGATTATTTCTTTATTGTCTATGGAGAACGTAAAGACCTTCCAAAACTGGATGTAGAAATAGATGCATAAGTTAATAGTTTGTTTGTTCTGCGAGGCAGAATACGATATAAAACATACAATGGATGAAGATCATTATGTAGTAAAGTTTTGTCCATTCTGTGGTGAAGAATTAGAAGACGCAGAAGAATATGACTTCGGCTACGAAGACGAGGATGAGGACGAATAAATAATAAAGTCTAAAAAGAAAGAGGCTTTATTATGTGGTTGCATGAAGATAAACAATTTGAAGAAGTACCTGAAAAAGCCGTTGGTTTTGTTTACATCATAACCAACACAACAACAGGGAAAAAGTACATTGGAAAAAAATTATTCACTAGATCCAAATCTAGACAAGTTAAGGGAAAACGAAAGAAGTTTACTGTTGAGTCAGATTGGAGAGAATATTACGGAAGTAACAAAGAATTGTTACATGATGTTGAAACCCACGGGAGAGAGTCTTTCCGACGGGACATTGTACATATTTGTTACTCTAGAGGACAATGTTCTTATTATGAGGCAAAGTTACAGTTCCAATATGGTGTGCTAGAAAACCCTGAATTATTTTATAATGATTGGATCATGTGCAGAGTCCATAGGAAGCATTTAAAATTATGACATTTCTTCTGACAATACTTTTTACCGCTTTGGTTATCAGTGGTGTAGCTGCCTTCTTTTCTGTTTCTGGATTGGGGAGCCTTTTCGCAGGTGCGTTTGTTCCTGTCGTAATTATGGCTTCTGCACTAGAAATAGGAAAGTTGGTGACTGCATCATTTTTAACCAGATATTGGAAAAGTTTATCTGTTTTGTTTAGAGGTTATTTTTTAATAGCTGTCGGTATTTTAATTTTAATTACTTCAGCAGGTATTTACGGCTTTCTAACAGCAGCATATCAAACAACAGCCGATCAATTCAATATTGTTAATCAACAAATATCCATCTTGGATCTCAAGAAACAAAGATTCCAAGAACAATTGGATTTGTATATTTCAGAAAGACAAACTTTAAGTTCAACCATTGAACAACTAAGTTCTGGTCTGGCAAATAATACAATTCAATATATTGACCAAGAAACTGGTCAATTAATTACAACCACATCAAGTGCAACAAGAAATGCTCTTCAACAGCAATTGAGTACAGCCAACGAAGAACGCTCAACAGTTTCTCAGAGAATCGAAGAATTAACTGATAGTGTTACTTCATTGGACATTCAAATTGTTGAGATCAATGCAAACAATGAAGTGGCTGCAGAAATTGGTCCGTTAAGATATTTGAGTAATCTTACTGGGTTATCAATGGACAAAGTGGTAAACATTTTTGCTCTACTAATTGTGTTTGTGTTCGATCCTTTGGCAGTCAGTTTAATTGTGGCATACAATAAAATAACATTGGAACAAAAACGTGAAAAAAATGCCATTGTTAAAGAAGATATTCAAGATCAAATTTTTGAATATCCTGATGAAAAATCAGAGTGGAGCAATGATTGGTTCCAATTTTTAAAGAAACCAAAAATTAAATAGCACTTGACAACAAGGCCTCCTAGTGTTATATTAAAGTGTAAAATACTCTAACACAAGGAGAACGATTATGTCTATCGTTGATAAGAATGAACTACACAGCAATTTGAAGTCTGGGATCGTCAAGGTAACGTTTACCAAGGTGGATGGTTCCACACGAATCATGACATGCACTCTCTCAGAGAATCTTATCCCTGCCCGGGAACCGTCTGAGACTACTCGCACAAAGAAGCCTAACGATAATGTTTGCTCAGTCTGGGCAACTGATGTTAATGGTTGGCGTTCTTTCCGCTATGATTCGGTTCAAACCGTTGAGGTGATTAATGATTAAACTTCATTCAGTTTATCCTCCCGCCTCTGAGGCAAAGTTTGTTGGGGATGAGCCTGTTTGGGATAATGTGGAAATCACGGAAAAGAATTATAAATCAGAAATTCTTCGTGGTTTAAACTGGCATGGATATTGCGCCACGGATAAAAATTACAAGAAATATCTTGAAGAGTGGATTAAGGCAAACAAGCCCACAGATGCCAAGAAGTTTATTGCATCCCTGAGAACACTTAAAAAGGCAAATCCTACTATTTCTTCTTTGGCAAGAATTAGTATGAGAAACTTTCCTCTTTCAGAAAAAGATGTTTTGCGTATTGAAGATTACCTAAATAGCTTGCAAACAAAAAAGAAGAGAGTTGTCAAGACGGACACAAATAGACCAAGTGTTCAAGATGCCATGAAGAATCAGTTGTCTGAAATTTTTTCAGAGATTGATCATTTGGTTGATGTATCCTTTAAAGAAGGCTGTGCATCAGCAAAGTCAATGGTAAATGTTATTTTTCGTAATGGTGAGAATATCAAGGCACCTCATATTCGGTTGATCATCAATTACATTCAAGAAACTTATTTGAATGAATGGCAGACAGCCTATGATGGTTCTGATGAACAACTCTCAGAAGGTTACAATTTTATGTCAAAAAGGACATTCAAGTCAATCATCAATGAATTTAATCTGTTGATTGATCTTTTGTCTAGGCAGGCAACAGCTGCAAAGACACAAAGAATTCGTAAGAAGAAGCCCTTGGATAAAAAGAAGATGGTAAGTAAACTTCGTTTCATGGATTCTTTTGATGAATTGAATTTGAAGTCACAGGACGCAGTTAATATTATTGGTTCTAACTTGGTATGGGTATATGACACCAAGCGTCGTAAGTTGGGATATTATGAGGCAGAGGTAAAAGATAGCATCTATGCCAAAGGTACAACAATTTATGGATATAAAAATAGCTGTGAAAAAATTCTGCGTAAGCCAGAAACACAGTTAGAAGAATTCATGAAACTTAGGAAGAATCAAACAAAGAATTGGTTTGATACAATTAATTCTAAGTGTACGGAAATGAAAGGTAGAACCAATGTAAATATAATTCTAGTCAGGATTGATTAAAAATGATTATCGTAGATTATAGCCAAACTGCCATCAGTACATTGATGGCAGAGCTTAGAGGACGAACTGATGCTGAAATTAGTTTACCTCTAATTAGACATATGATTATCAATGCAATTCGTAGTTACAAAACTAAGTTTGGTGATGAATATGGCGACATTGTAATTGCATGTGATAATAAAAATTATTGGAGAAAAAAGATTTATCCTTATTACAAGGCAAATCGAAAGAAGGCACGGGATGACTCTGGTTTTGATTGGCATGCCATTTTCGAGGCATTGAATCAAATTAAACTAGAGCTTTCTGAAAATTTCCCATATCCTGTAATTGAAGTTGATACAGCTGAGGCTGATGATATCATTGCAACTTTAGTTAAGTGGGCTCAAGAAAATGAATTGGAGCAATTTGGATTGGATTTTGAACCTCAATCCATTCTGATTCTTTCAGGTGACCATGATTTTGCACAACTTCAGAGATACAAGAATGTGAAGCAGTATAGTCCCATCTTCAAGAAATGGGTAAAGTCCAAGAACCCAGAAGAAGAATTGATGGAAAAAATTCTTTTGGGCGACAAAGGTGATGGTATTCCCAATTTCCTATCACCTGATGATACCTTTGTTGAGGGTAAAAGACAAAAGCCAATTCGTAGAAAAGATTTGTCTGAGTGGGTTAAACAGCCTGTTAGCTTCTGGGACGGTTCAGAATATGAAGAAAATATTAAAAGAAATATTCGAATGATTGACCTCAGAAATATTCCCGAAGACATTTCTGATGAGGTGATAAATAGCTATACACAACAAAAGAATGTTCGTGATAGAAGTAAATTATTGAACTATTTCATTGCCCATAAAATGAAGCATTTGATGGAGCACATTACGGAGTTTTAAAATGAATTTACATGCAAAATTGAATTTGAATGAAAAATTAGATTACATTGCTGAAGGTGAAACTCTTGAAGATCAAATTTCAAGAACCAAAGAAGTAGCTAAGATTGATCAATCTTTTGCTCCTTACATGAGAATGGCTGTTTTGGAAAATGAAAGAATTGTTGGGTTGCCTGAAGGCATGCCTGATACATACAAACCCGAAACAGATATTCCTGACGGCATTAGTTTTTCCACTGCCCGCCAAGAACTACGAAGAATTAGAAGTTATATGGCAGATGGTGCTATGCAAAATGTTCCTTCTCACCAAAGAGAATTGAAGTGGATTCAATTACTTGAAGGCATGCACTGGAAGGAAGCCAATATATTGGTTCATATTAAGGATCAAACTCTCTTGGACATTTATCCAAACATGAGAGAAGTATTGATAGCTCTTGGTGCAGACGTTAAAATCCCAGCAAAGAAAAAGACAACCAGAAAAAGTAAAAAGTCTTGACTTTATAAAATAAAGGAATTATATTATGGCAGATTTTCACATTCCAGACCCAGCAGGACATCTTAGACTTTCTTTAATTAAGAGTGGTTTGAGAATTGCAGCAGGTGTTGCATTTATGATGGCAGCAGTTACATTTACAACAGTTGCAGTTGTTGTTGGAGGGTTTCTTCTCATTCTTGCAGAACTTTTAGGAATTGCAGAAGAACTAGTATAAATATGATAACTTCGTTTAAAAATATTGAAGAAGAAATTGAATATTTAAAAGAACAGCGTGAATATTGGAAAAACAAATATCCTGTATCTGGTCTTATAAGTGGTTTGGTTCGTATGACCAAATTACAAATGATTGAAAATCGTTTAAAAGAATTAGAATGAAATTTATGGCTTGGAGAGTTGGCAGAACGGCTATTGCACCAGTCTTGAAAACTGGCGTCTGAAAGGACTTCTGGGTTCGAATCCCAGGCTCTCCGTCTCTATGTGAAACTATATCAAGGATTATATTATGGCTTGGAAAATTACAACAGTAAACAAGAAGTGTGTTGAAGATGTAAATTATTGGACTAAGATGTTAGAAGATGGAACTGAGATACAAATAAAGCAAAGCCATGGGTTTCGTTGGGGCTGGGCTATTGTTGAAGAATTCCCAATGAATCATGATTATCGTGAAGGTGCCTTGAATGTTTCTGAGTTAGATATTATTGATCATTCATTTGAAGATGGTTGTTGGACTGATAGTATGGTTATGAATGAAGAGGAAATTCCAGAAGAAGAGGAAGACCTTCTATCAGAGGCTGGACCTTGGTTAGAGGATGTGGGTTATGATTATAGTGACAGTGAAGTATTCTTTTATGGTCCTCTAGAAATTGAGGAAGTTGATTAAAAATAGTTGCGAGTGTCGTATAATGGTATTACCTTAGCCTTCCAAGCTAATGACAGGAGTTCGATTCTCCTCACTCGCTTAGGCCCATGTGGTGGAATTGGTAGACACGCTAGACTTAGGATCTAGTTCTTCACGGAGTGGGGGTTCGAGTCCCTCCATGGGCATAACTTACATAAGACTATGATGAATATAGTAATTCCAAAAGAATGCACAGCTATCTATCTACTCTTTTCGGGTGGGATGGATAGCTCTCTTTTGTTATATCTTATTGCAGAAAAAATACATGAGGAAAAATTAAACATTCCTATCTTTTGTGTGACATTTGGAACCAACTATAGCACAAAGGCAGTCAAGGAAGTTTTTGAGTATGTAAAAAATAAATTTCCTATAAAAATGCAAGTGATGCATAAAAAAGGAAATTTTCTCATCAGGGATATTACCAAAAAATTATTGATGGTTGATACTCATTATGTTTACTCAGGATGTAATAAAGTTGTGGAAAATGAATTTTTCCCTACAAAATACATAAAAAATGATACTCCACCAGTTCGAGGTGAGCCTTACAGTGAAAAACACTTACGTCCTTTTATAAATATAGACAAACGAAACATTTTACAAATCTATGTAGAAAAGGACATTCTTTCTTTATTAGATATTACACATTCGTGTGGGATAAGTAAAACTGAACATTGCGGTGAATGTTATTTCTGTATGGAAAAGAATTGGGCTTTAGAGGCATTTAATCTATTTTACGGAGAACAAAATGAGTAGATACAATCTTTTATATAATAAAGATGCAGATATAGAAGCACTAAAAAGTCAATTGATTTCTCTTGGTGCTGAAATTGTTAAAGAGTTAACAAGTTTAAATGTTATTGTTATTGACGCACCAAACACAGATTTTGCTGCTGTTGCTGATGTTATTTCTCATGAAGAAGATAGTAGTGTAACGCCTATTTCTTCAGCAGAATGGCATCAGCTAAGAATTGCTTCAAGAAATTTGCCAATGAGAGAACACTATATTCCACAAAACAATGGTGAAGGAGCAACTGTTTATTTGGTTGATTCAGGTGTTGATGCAACTCACTCAGAACTTGTAGATGCAAATATTGTAAATCTTCATTCATTTGACGGTACATTTACTGACACTATAGGACACGGTACTGGTATTGCCAGTATGATTGTTGGAAAAACTTTGGGTATTTCAACAGGTGCTACTCTTAAGTCAGTAAAAATTCCTCTTAATGATACAACAAGTTTGAGTGTTTTGTTAGAAGCATTTAATGCCATTGCAGCCGATCAAACCGATCCTATCGCAGTTATCAATTGTTCATGGCACATCCCAAAGAGTCAAATCTTAGATACTAAAATAATTGAAATGCAAGACTTGGGATTTGTTGTAGTTGCTGCAGCAGGTAACACGGTTTCAGACGCCGATAATCTTTCTCCTGTAGGTTTGAACAGTGTGATAGGTGTAGGTGCATCTGACTCTTTTGACCGTGTTGTTACATGGAGTGATTCTGGTGCAGGAAGTAACTGGGGAGAAGAAGTTGACTTGTTTGCTCCAGGTATTGATGTCAGTGTAGCTACATTGAATAATCAAATTGTAAACAACTCAGGAACTTCTATTGCAGCAGGTATTGTTTCAGGTATTGTTGTTCAGTTTGTTACAGCCAAAGAAGACTTCAAGGCTCAGTTAAATGTTGAGACTATCACAGCAGCTAACATTCAAGAGTTAGTGTTAGAAAACGCAGAAGCAGATGTTCTTTTCCGTGATGAAACAATTTATGGAACAACCCCAAACAAATTAATCATGGGGCTAACTAGAAATACATTCTTCACAAACGCTGTTCCTGAGAGCGTAGTCTTGGCTCCA
>Ga0099848_1000478_pt1 | contig 18912 bp, 22 predicted proteins | sample CB_VirMetaG_3_FD_78179 | JGI IMG/M metagenome (GOLD analysis project Ga0099848, IMG submission 78179) | Freshwater to marine saline gradient viral communities from Chesapeake Bay - CB_1508_1S Viral MetaG | ecosystem: Environmental > Aquatic > Marine > Coastal | place: USA: Chesapeake Bay...
GAGCTATTGGAAATTACATAATTTTTAAGTTCACAGACGGTACTACGCTAACTCTTGATAACGACATAGCTGATATAGATTGTGGAGATAGAGCTATTTCGATATATGAACTCAATCCATCAAGTATTGAAGGTAAAAATATTGAAAAGATAAGAGTTTCTATGTCTGAGTATTACGATGACAGAACTCCTATGGGTCAATATACTATCCAACAGCTACTTGATGCTGTAAAGTAATTAACACTAAAGTCAGGTAGCTTAGTGGTAAAGCCCAACCTTTTAAGTTGGAGACACAAGTTCGATTCTTGTCCTGACTACAAAAGGGGAGCAGCATCCTACACTGCAATAAAGTCAGGTGGCGGAATTGGTAGACGCATAGTGTCAGGTCTAATTAGACACGCTTGAAACAGAGCTCCACTATAGTAGACGTACTTACAGGTTCGAATCCTGTTCTAGCCTCAAAAAAAAAGTTCACATGTGTGAACTTTTGTTTTTTAAAGTTTAGTATTAAACTATCTTCTTTTTTTAATCATTAATGGTCCGTATTTGTCTACCCATCTCAAATACGTTTCTTTGCCACCAGATCCCCACCATTGTTCAATTCCAGGGTACTTCTCAATGAGATCATCCCAGTCTTCACCAAAAACGTCAGTGCTAAATTCATCCGAAGAAAAGTCTTGAAGATTACGACCAGTTTGTCTACCTCTAGAGTCTAAAGAACCTTTTTGGTGAATATGGCCACCATAGTACTCGTCTTGTTCTTTAATTACTCTCCTCACAAGTCTATATAAGTCAGATTCAGTGAGTCTAATCGTTTTGTTTGTTTGTTTTCTCATAGTTGTGTAAAAATATATCCCCCCCCCTTAAAAAATATCAAAAAATTTTGAATTTAATTTTTTTATCCTTAGATTTGTATAACAATTAACAAAAAAGGATATGAATGATTCACTTTTTAAGATGGTACCTGTTTTCATAGGACTTGTAATTGTTCTTTTGATGGTGGATATAACTCATATATCACAACGAATTATCGAGAGGTAAACGGGTGTATAGAATTTAAAGATGAGTTTGGCTTTGATCAACGAATCTGTGATAAGTATACAGTTACAACTTGGAAATAATAAATAATATAAATAATTAAAAAATATGCCAACATTTGTAAGTGAAGAAATTTATATTGAACCGGGTGAATTTGTTGACGCGTGTTCGAGTAGGGAAATTAAATCATTAATTGATTGTTTAATTGAGGATGGTCATATTGGTAGTAGTGAATCCATACACACCAATAACACAAATTACAATTTTTTGGATGAAATTTGGTACGAATACTGTCAAAAACTCATGTCATTAAGACTTAGAATGTCCAATGAGGATGAGGATATAATTAAGAGGATAGTGGATAAATATTAATTATGGGAAATGACATTAAAGATGAAGTTAATTCAATCCTTAAAGAACAGAAAGAGTTAAAAGATCGTTTGTCTAAAATTCAAGATGAATGCAGACATAAGAATAAAAAAATATCTTTTGTTGAATGTAAGGAAATTATGTGGGTTTGTGAAATTTGTGGTAGTAAATTAAATTACCCCACATCAGAAGAAAAGAAAAATTGGTTGGAGTCAAATACTTAATTAATTTTGTCATTTAATTTAATTTTATTAAATTTGCCACCATGGAAAATGTTGTACTATATAAAAAAGTGTTTGAAGTGTTTAAGGTTGGTAGAGTTAAAAATCACTCAACATACCCACGAATAAAACCACTATATGTAGCACCAGATATCACTGAAGATCTGTTTGAATCTTTGCGTTCAATCAATAAAATTAAAAAAAATGAAAATGAAAAAGTTAGATACAACCTAAGTGGTGTCAAGAATGTACCTCTATTTTATGAATTTGAACCCGTTAACATGGACACCAATGGTGATATATTTTCCGTTGTTGACGGTGATACATTTTTAAAACACATTGGAAATCCTTTTTCCCACGTAATTGTAAGAAGAACCACACTAGTTTTAACTAAATCTGGGGATAAGTTTAAACTGTCCATATATAATTTTCAAAAAGAAAGAAAAGTTGGTGCTAAGTATTTTTGGAAAAAAAGATACAACAAACACTACATTTTTAATGATAAATTTGGCAATTTTTTCACGGTAAAAAATGAACAATGTAGAGGTAAAAAAACATCAACAATTCGTCAAAATGATTTTGATTCACTCACTAATATTGAACTATTGATTAGGTCACATGTATTACCCGGTAAAATGAATCATGATGATGGAATTAAAGATGAAATCACCAAATTAACCAATATTTTATCATCACACTTGTTAGGTACTGGTAAATCATATGTTGAACTTAAACCTTTAGTTCTTGATTGGTTTATTAAAAAAAATAACATCAAACATCCAAATGATTTTGAGTGGTTATTTAATCACTATCCGGGTAAAAAAGTTTTGAAAAAATTTGACATGAATTTAGGTAAAACCGTATTGGTAAGTAATGGTGTATATTCAAAATACACTAACATGTTGATAAATCGATATGGTTATATTAATTTTGATTTATATAAACAATACCTTCATTTATTCGGTGACCACTCAATCAAAAAACTGGACATCAGGTTATTTAGAAAATTTGACAATTGGTTTAACGTACCCCCTAAAGATCAATTTAAACTGTTAACTCCCAAGGAGGTTGATAGGGTAATAAATCTATATAATTTATCTGTTGAAAGTATGACGTTACATGAAAATGATATCGCTGATCATATAAAGTTGAAATACGACTTGAAAGAATGTGGTATTAACGTAACTATTTTAGCTGATACTACAGACTTGTTTTTTGATGAACATCATCTTTTTTCGGAGGAATTAACCAAGGTTAAACGTACAATAGGCACCAACTTTTATTACCCAAATGAGTTTTTAGAATTTGTTGAATCACCTATCAGTTACAATGATGTGACATACACCCCCTATGTGTTGAAAACTGACTTAGATTATCAATTTGAAGGATCACACCAAAAACATTGTGTAGGTGGGTACCATAATAGGTTTGATTCGTATATTGTGTCTGTTAGGGATGATAATGATGTGAGAATGACAGTTGAGTTTAGATTAAATTCAAGTACTGAGTTTACAGTTATTCAATCTAGAATGAAATTTAACTCGTTACCAGAAGGTGATTGGGTTATGGTGGACAATATTATTCGTACCAAAATGAATCAAACACTAAAACTTAATTTATTTAAAACACCAAAAATTACTAAATATAATATTATTACTGGTGATGTGGTTAAAGTTGAACAGGAAGGTGGGGTAGATCCCGAAGACATGGACAAACTTTTAACTGATAAAAATTTACATAGATTTGATTATGATTTACTTTTTTAATCGATGGAAAAAATAACAAATATACAATTTTACGAACCAGTATGGGGTTCATATTTTCCCGACAGTAATTATTTTTACCGAGAACATAACTTTCTACCAAATACAGTTAGTTATGAGGGCAATTATTCTTTGGGGTTAGTCGACAAACTATTAACTGAAGGATTGTTAACCCATTTAAATAATAAGGTGACTTACTACGCTGACGGAACTTCTCTATCTGTTTGGGTTTTAGAATCAAAAAGTTACACCCCTTTATTGGTGACGTTAATGTCTAATTCTGGGGGTGAATATGTGACTAATGTAAATATATTGTACAAACATTATGAAGATATTATAAAGGTGAAAGAGATTATCGAATCACATGTCACACCTAAAAATATCGGTAAAATGTCTATAATAATAAAAGACGAATTTGGTCTTGATTTGAAAGAATATGAGACTAAATATTTGACTGATGTTGAAATAGAAACAAACTATAATGATGATTTTAAACCTATACACGATAAAATCGTTAAACGATTAAATACCAAACATACAAGTGGTTTGGTCTTATTACATGGAAAACCCGGGACAGGTAAAACTACCTATATTAAAGGTTTAACACATTTTTTAGATTCTAAAGTCATCTTTATACCACCATTCATGGTTAAGGTACTCGCTGACCCTGGTTTTATACCATTCTTAATGAAACACCCCAATTCAATTTTAGTCATTGAGGATGCGGAAAATGTAATTTTAGACAGATCTAGTTCTGGTGATAATGACGCGATATCGAATATACTTAATATTACTGATGGTATTTTGGGTGACTGTATAAATGTTAAAATTATCGCTACATTTAATATTGAAAAAACTAGAATTGACAAAGCTTTGTTACGAAAAGGTAGATTAATCGCGGAGTACGAATTTAAAGAATTGTCGATAGAAAAAACAAACAACATCCTCAATAAAATACATACCGGTGTTGTATCTGAACGTGGGTTAACGTTGTCGGATATTTATAACTATGATGACACTGTTGGGTTGATTAGTGGTGAAAATAAAATAGGATTTTAAAAAAAAATTAATATGGATAAAGTTATTTTGTATTCCATGGTAGGTTGTCCCTATTGTGTTGAACTCAAAGAGTTGTTAGACGATTCTGGGATTACCTATACTGATAGAGATGTGAAGGTACATGAAGAGGAGTGGGAATTAGTTATGAAAGAGACCAAAAATGAGTTTATACCCACAGTAATAATAATAAATGAGGAAACGGGTGAAGGGAAAGTGTTACTACCAGATGTCCACTTTGATGACATACCAGATTGTTTCACACAGATAGTGGAATACATAACTCGTTAAAGTATTTATCATTAAACTACATTTAAAATGAATAAAATATTTGAAAAAGTATCTAACGGTCTTTTTCAGGATACATTAAAAGAACTAAAGACCCAACTTAAATTTGTTGGGACTTTTGGTTTTGGCATTACTGGGTTGTATGGTAGTGCGTACAGTTTAATTCACCATGAACAAATCGTGATAAGTCGTTATGAAATTATATTAGTTTTATTAGCTATTTTGTCTTATTTTTTCATTTCAATTGTAGATGACGTAAAAAAAATAAAATACGATAGTATTGAAATCACTAACATTATAATTAATTTAAAGGTTAATTTGGTATCCACAATTAATTCTTTCTTAGAATTGGTGGGTTATGTTTTTGTTATGATACCTATAGTTGAGTTATTTAGAAAAATAATACTCAGTGAAGGGGTGGATTCTCTCACTGTCGCCTTATACGTACAGAGTGTTTTAATTTCACTATCTGTTTTTTACGTAAAAAATCTTATCAATAATAAACTAAGTGTTAAACATGGAAAAAAAACTAACTAATAAAACTAAAAAATCAAAAATTTTATACGATTTACTCATAAGTAATGAACGCAACGCTAAAGTAAGTCAAGATGAGATTTTAAAGTTATCATTTTATGATGATACTGAAAACTATGACCAATTAATTTGGGGCATAGAAAAAATAAATAGTGGTTTTTGGGTTGGTGTTGACTATTTTGCGGTTAAACACTATCTTGAACTTTTCAATAAATGGAAGAGTAAGTTAACTGTTGAAAATATTTTAAAATCTCTACCAGATGACTTAATTTTAAGTTCTAAAGTTCAAAGGATTTTAAAAAACCCACAAGACATCAACAATTATGACTCTACACATGAAATACACGCGATAATAAATACAATTAGAGGTAATTATCAGGATAGTTTTAATTTCGTACTCTCAGAATCCGATAATTCTTATTTACATAGAAAAGCTGAACAAGCGACAAGAAAAGTAGTTAAAGACATTTTAAACATTACAAAAACTAATGGGTTGGTAACTGATGATTACATCCTACCTGATTATTTTAGTGGTGTTGATGGTGATTTTTATACATTTGGTGACTTACAGTTTTTAGTTAGGTTGGATATGATTTTTGATCCTAACCAAACTGAAAAATTTACAATAATAGCTGAAGTTGGGAACGAATATGGGTACGAAGACGAAATTTTTATTTCGGTGATAATGGGGAGAAATTTTTCCAAATCAGATTACGAACAACTTCAATATTTTTTAAATGATTATGTTAGACATGAGATTGAACATATTGTGGAGTACTTAGAAACGGGTGAGTTGGTTAGAACTAACAATGATTTAACACCATTTGAATACTACACTCAACCATCGGAATTAAGAGCTCAGAAAAAAGGTTTTGGGAGAAGATCAAAATTGGAGAAAAAAAATATGTCTGATGTGGTTAGACAATATTTGGATTATAGAAATAATATTGATAAACTATCTGACACGGAGAAAGAAACCTTGGTTAAGTTGTTAGTTAGTGAAGAGGAAACTAAATTAAGGTACAAAACGTTGTATGATGGTGAAAAATACTCAATAATTATCCCTTTAGACGTTAACACTTTTTGTAGTTTAAGTCCTGAAAAATGGTGTCAACCATCGTATGAGGAATCGAGTATTAGTGAATTTGACGGTATTAAATATATCTTATATGATAAGGAAAAAAATGAAAAATTATTGTTGGTTGATATTGGTGTAAGACCTTTAAATTTTTCTGGGGATTATATGAGATTATTGGATAGTGATTTAAAGTCACATTCAGTACATAAGTATATGAAGGATGATTTAGAGATGCAAAAATTACTTAAATTGTCATATACTTTAAGTGAGAGAATGGAGTGGGGGATGGATATCCCAAATGAAATTCTTGAAGAGATGTCCAATAAAAATGAATTAACTAAAATTATATACAACATTATACAAACAAATACTGATGAATCCAGATCTATGTTAACTGAATTTCAGGGTGATGATTTAGAAGAAATGTCAACTGTACCCTATTATATCGAAGATAATGGGTATGTGATTAATGATAATAGTATTGAATTTGTAATTGAGACAGATCATTATATAAAACATATTCTTAACTTGAGTGACGATGAGGAATATTATTATAATTTAGGAACTGGTGGTGCGTACCATCATAGTTATGAATTAGACAGTGATGAAATAAACTATATTCACGATCTTTTAGATAGTGAAAGTTTAAATGATTTAAAACAACTAATGGTTTTTGTTGGTGAGTTGTTACCAAACCAAGAACTACCTAATTTGGATGATGGTTTTTTGAATAACTTTTTCAAAAGATATTTTGAATCTACTTGGGATAATCATATATGGGATATATTAGATCCTTTACAGGATGGTTTAACCGAAAATAAAATAAAGGACTTAGAGGGGACGATTGAAAGTTATATTGTTTTTGATCATACGGAAGAATCTGACGGGTACATTTTGGGGTTAACATACCCCCAATTGTTATATTTGGTCAATGATTATAACTGTGAAACCCTATCTGAACTGATGAAATTCCCAATAAATGAAATCGCTGAAGATTTGAGTGAAGTGTATCACAGCAGTTATGAGTTTGGTGACGAAGCTGTAGAAGAAATGAATGTCGAATTTCGTGAGGTGATTGAAAAAATTATGGATCAGTATGAATCTGATGATGAACTACAAAATTTAGTAACAAACGTTTCAGACTTCGAAAAAACGATAAAAGATTTAGGATTTTTTACTCGTTTTGGGAGATACGTGTTTAGTGACCCAAATAGTGGTAGAGAGGTGACAATTGTTAAATTTGATTCAAAAACGGGTAAAGTTAGTTATCAGATAATGGGTAACAGTGGACTCACCAGTCACATTTCAGACTTAAACACATTCATAAATGATGTGATAAGTGAACGTCTTTTTGAGGGGGTCACTATATTAAAAGAAGAGGTTCATGATCTTTTAAAGAAGCATTCATTTAAATTATTAAATGAATGGTTACTAGGTGAATGTGATCAAATTACACATTCTGATTATCCAGATTCCATATTTTTTAAAAGAAGAAGTGATGGAAAAATTGTTGCGGAGATAGATAAAAAAAATGAACTTTTTTTGTTACATTATAATGAAATTTGGTCATTTTTTGAAAAGCATTTTGAGTTGGAAAATAAGGAAATACGGGGGATTGCTCGTGACTGGCTGGAAGAGACTTTCAAACTGAGGGGGTATACACCACATCACGGTCAATTCCATCGTCACGGAAGCTGGAAGAGGCTTTCAAACTGAGGGGGTATACACCTACGACGAACGCGTACACAAGAAGAGTGAGCTGGGAGAGACTTTCAAACTGAGGGGGTACATAAAAATACTTTTTAAACTAAAAAAGGGGGGTTATCGACCCCCTTTTCTTTTAGTTAAAATTTCATCTACTATACCATAATTTAAAGCTTCTTCTGAAGATAACCATTTATCTCGTTGTGAATCTGACATTACTTGTTCTGGTGTTTTATCACAATACTCACCCAATAAATGGAATAAAGTTTTATTCACTTTCTCCCATTCCTCCATTTCAATTCTAGCGTCTTGGATATTCCCTACCGCACCACCTGACGATTGGTGTAACATAGTTCTAGAAAACCTTAGTGACGCTCTCTTACCTTTGGTTCCCGCACCCAGTAAAACAGCACCCATAGATGCGGCTATACCCGTGTTTATTGTCGAGACATCACACTTAATGTAGTCCATAACATCAATAATACTTAAACCAGATTTCACTGAACCACCAGGTGAATCAATATGCATTATTATATCATTATCACCTAATGTCTCTAAAAACATTAATTGTGCTTGTACCATTGTTGACATCCTATCATCAACAGAACCCGCACACCAAATAATTCTCTCCATCATCAATCTTGAAAATACATCCATTTGTGTGACATTTAACTTCCTTTCTTCCAAAATGTATGGTGTCATACTAGATTCAAAATCCCACAGTTTAGTGTTGGAAATATTCAAGTGTTTGTTAGCGTAACTAAAAAATTCGTTTTTATAATTCATAATTTAATAAGGTATAAATTGTTTTATTTGTTTTAATTTTTCCCAAGGGTAATTTACATCACCGTAATAACCATTTATCGAAACATTCGACCATTCGACTGTACCCAACTCTAAATAATCACTGACTTCTTTAATGTTAATTGGAAATATGTCTAATATCAAACTTTTCAACCATTTAATGTTAACAATTTCGGTATTAAAACAATTAATATCAACATTCATTAAATTACCAGACTCTAAATCCCAACTTATAGTAATCATACACTTAGAACTAAACCCACTCTTAACTATGTGTTTTGAAATGTTTCTAGCGTACAGGTTACCTAATTTTATTAGATTATTTGGGGATTTCCCTCCTAAATTTTGTAACATGTTAGAAAATCCTACTACGTTTGTTGTACATTCGACCCCATTTGTCCCTTGATGACTATCAGGTGTGATGTCTTTACTTTTGGTTAACACTATTTTTGATTTGTAACCCAACGACGACAAAAAATCCAATAAAAAATAATATATAGATTCATCGTATTGTTCCTCATCCAACTTTATTGTTATTATGTACACTTCATTTTCTACTCTCACAATTATAGACCCTCTATTAATGTTAAACGTGGTGTTCAAATAATTTGATAAACGTCTAGAAATGTAATAAGTATGTGGTGTGTATTCTTCAGATTCGTTACAGGAATAACCATAGGAACACACCAAACTTTGATTTTCGTCTTTAACAATATCGTCAATAAAGTTAAGATGTCTGATATTTTTATAACTGAAAAATTTAGTATCGGATGTGTAACCCAAAAATTCAGATATATTTGAAACACATTCTGAGGTGTCCACATTCAACTTGGGTACCACCATCCCAGAAGAAATAGAAATTTGATTTTTTAAGATGGTGTTCACATCTATGTTTGATTCTTTGTGTTGTTTCAAACAAACATCCACAATTTTTTCTGATATAGTGTTTGACACCCTAATTGGGTGTGAAGGTAAAAGGTATTCTATAATCTCTCTACTCATAAACTTTTTTTTAATTCTACAAAAAGTTTATGACATTATGTATAAAAAAACGAGGATTATTTGTCCTCGTTTGTTTTTTTCTCTTTGTATTCAGAAAAAGTTTTCATCGCTTCCTTGATTTTTTTTTCTTTTTCTTCCTCACTAATAGTTTTTACTTTTTTGTTTTTACAACCACAACCCATACCGTTTAAATTACAAATTCGTTGGAACTTAACATTTAAGACCCACTTATTACTTTAAAAAATTGACTTTTTAATAATGTACATTTACAATCTATATCACAAATAATAAGGTAAATTGATTGTTTGTGAATACTATTCATTTATTATAAATATGGTAAACCATTATTTAAAACTAAACAATTAGTGTGTAAAATATATTTATAGGTATGAAAGACAAGATTATCAGAATATTGAAAGAAGAAACCAAGACCCCAATGGAAAAAGTCATTTTTTTTCTTCTAAATAAATTTTTAATAAATGAAGATGTTGAACAAATATTGGACTCGAACGGCACTATAAGATTCGTATCAACGTCAGACAATACTGTTTTAGCGAGGTACGATAATTCTAAAAGGTCATTAATAGTTGAATACAGACCAGTTTGGTACTTTATTGATGAAAATCTTAGTTTGCCTTATGAGGTGGTACAAAAACATATATCCGATTGGTTTAACGAAACCTTTGATTACCCTAATGTGGAGGTATCAACCACTGGATCTGTTGAGTATAATCACCGTCAAAAGCTACGAAAAATTAGGGAAAGACGTAAAGCGGAAGAACGTAGGTCTAATGACGAATGGGCGGATTACCCACTACCGTTCGCGTTAATGGAACACCTAAAAAATGAAGGTGATTGGGAAGGACCTTCAGATGATGAAGTTGATGATATGAATTCTGAATTGAATTTGTTAAGAGATGAGTTGGGTAATTTGGATCCAGAATCTGACGAATATGGTGATATCGAATCTCAAATTGAAGAAATAGAAGATAGACTATCTGAGGTTGAAGATGTGTACAATATTATACCAAATGGACGACCATCATCCACTCACGGTTACTTCAGCTACGGTGGTATGGAATTTCTTGTCACGGATGATGATACCGCGGATGAATTAGCTTTCGAATATACAAAAAATTCAATCGAAGAAACGGGTATTGACGCTTATCCAGAATGGTTAGTTCAAAATAATATAGACACTGATTATGTTGAAAGTTTTTTTAGGGACTATTACGATTCCGACATACGTGAAAATCCTGAAATATATCTAGACGATGACGATAGGGAGTTAACTAGTTCCGCGGAAAGGAGAATACGTGAAATAGAAGATGAGATTTCTGAATTGAACGATAGGTTAGAAGATGAAGATGAAGACCATGATGAGATTAATGAAGAAATAGAAGAATTACAGAGTGAATTAGATTACATTATAGATGACGACGATAGTTACGAATATAGTGAAGATAAAATTGATGAAATGATTGAAGATAAACTTTATGACGTTAAACGTAACCCTTTAGAGTATTTAAAAGAATTTGGTCAAGAATTAACTACGGATATGGTAGATTTGGATGGTTTAGCTCAGGATATATTAGATTCTGATGGCAGAGGTCACATGTTAGCTTCTTATGACGGTAGTGAATATGACATTAATTATGATGGTACTTGGTACTATATATACAGAACCAATTAATGTATGTCTTTAACAAATTATTATGACATAGCGTTATTTGGGAAAGCGGAAACGAGTTTAAAGTCTTACGGTAATAAATTTATTTTTCACTCATACCCCACGTTTAGTTTCGAGGATTATAAACAAGAATTGGAAAATGTTTATTTGACTGGGAGTTCTGAATCTGAGTTAATTTTAATTGAATACAGGACTAGAATTTTATCGGATTTTGTTACTGGTAACACCGTTAATATTTTTGTTAGTGGAGCGTCCGTAAATTGTGGTAATAATATTGTCACTTTCACGAACACGAGTGGTGGAACGTTTGATGTTGATTTAAGTTGTCTGTTTACTGGTTCCACTGGAATCACAGGCCCAACTGGACCTACAGGACCTACTGGATTGACTGGTCCTACAGGACCTACTGGATTGACTGGTCCTACAGGCCCAACTGGACCTACTGGATTGACTGGTCCTACTGGATCTACTGGTGCAACTGGACCTAATGGAATGGATGGTTCTAATTCAGGTAGATGGTTATTGAGAGGAACTAGTGGTGCAATCTCAGGAAATGGTCAATTTGCGACTAATAATGCTAATCCAGCATCAGTCACCACACTAAGAATCACAGACTTAGCTGCAAATTCCGCAGATTACTCATCATGGTTATCGGCAATTAATACTTTACTAAGTGCTGGTCAAACACCATATATTCAAATATATGAAGTTGATAATTTCAATGTAATGGGTATTTGGACGGTTAGCAGTATGACCGACGGTGGCACATATTGGGATTTAACCGTAAGTAATGTGGTTGCTGGTGGTACACTGACCATACTTAGAGATTATGTAATATCGTGGGTTACTAATGGTTCTAATGGGGCAACTGGAGCTACAGGTCCAACTGGTGCAACAGGACCAACTGGCCCTCCCGGATCCGGTGGAGCAACTGGATATTATGGGGCATTTTATGACACAACTGACCAACCAATTGCAGTGATTAACACACCACAGACGGTAACTATTAATAGTACGACAATCAGTAACGGTATTTCAATAACATCAGGTAGTAGAATTACAATTGCAAATCCCGGCACTTACTTTATGGCGGTGGTTTTGCAAGTAGAAAATGTTTCAAATCAACCGGAAGACTTGACATTTTGGTTAGAGTTAAATGGAACAACTTATCCAAATTCTGGTCATTATTATACTGCGCCGGCACAAAAAAGTGCTGGAGTTCCATCAGAAACGACTATTTCATTTGGTTTCGTAGGTACTTCAACTTCACCAGGAGATTATGTTGAAATCATTTGGGAGGGATCAAGTACAAACTTATCATTAAATTCTGAGCCCGCTGGATCACCACCACCTCTTGCAGCTAGTGTGTATGTTAATATATTCCAAGTAGCATACCAAGGTGCAACTGGTGCAACTGGTCCAACTGGAACTGTTCCAATTACACAAGTGACTGGAATAACGGTTACTACTGGTGGTTGGTCTTTGGTAAGTGGTCTATATGAGTATGACATATCTGACGCAAATATAACTGCATCTTCAATTGTCGATGTCATACCTGATAACGCTGATTATGCAACAGTCGTTGCTGCTCAGTTATTACCAGCAAATTTAAGTAGCTCTGGCCAAGTTAAGATTTTCTCTGTAAATTTACCAACAGCTAATTTTGATGTAACTATAAATATTCTAAATTAATATGCCAGTAGGAAGAACATTATTACCAATTGTTTCAGGTGGATCTTCACCAACTAACAGTGGTGTTTATGTATTTGAAGGACTATCAATTGCTGGTGCGTCTATAAATGATGTTGGTGCATTAAATGAAACACCAAACAGTATTGTATTTTTGGGTGAAAAGGCAACCACTTATATGACTAGTGTTGGTTCTAGACATGGAGCAGCAATTAAAAACTTTGTAGGTGGAACTGGTGGAGAATTATGGGTGTGGGGTAGAAACATTAACGGTGCAATCGGAGGTTCAACTGAATACCAATGGACACAAATAGGTGTGGATTCAGATTGGGATATGGTTGTTGCTGGAGGTAACGTAACACTTGCAATTAAAAACGGTGCTTTATATGGTACAGGTTTGAATACCAGTGGTCAACTTGGTGATGGTACAACTACTAGTAAATCTGTATTCACCCAAATTGGTGTAGATACTGATTGGGAGTTTATCGAAACTAATGGTGTAACATCTATCGCAATAAAGGGTGGTGATTTATATGCTTGCGGAAGCAATGTCGATTATATGACTGGTAATGGAACAACAGAGGCTGGTAATACTACAACTTGGACTTTGGTTAACAGTGCAGAAACTTGGACTTATGTTGCTGTTGGTAGATACGCTTGTATGGCTGTTACTTCGACTGGAAAGTTATATAGTTGGGGGAATAATATAAACGGAGTTACTGGACAAGGAACATTTGGACCAAGTGATACTACATCACCAACACAAGTAGGTAGTGATACTGATTGGTTACAGTGTGCAGTTGGTAACCAAACTTCATACGTTATTAAGACTAATGGTGAACTTTGGAGTACAGGTCAGAGCAACGGTAGTGTTTTGGGGTCTTTTACATCTGTTAATGTGATGACTCAGGAAGGTTTAGGTGATACAGATTGGGCTTACGTAGATTGTGCTTCTGCTAATGGTGTATTTGTCATAAAAACAGATGGAACTCTTTGGAGCAGTGGTCTTAACACTGTAAATATGCAATACTCAAACTTAAACACATTGACTCAAATAGGTACTGATACTAATTGGAAACCTAATTTCAGAATGAACACTGCTGGATTTACAGGTGAAAATTGCTTTATTAAATCTTAATGCTATGAGAGTACAAAATATACAAACTGGAGAAATATTCAAAGTAGTTATTAATCATTCAGATGGTTATGAATTTGAAGGGTCTTCAATAAGATATAATAAAGAAGATTATGAGGTTTTACCAGAACCTGAAGAGGATGAGTTTTTTCAAATTTACGGAATGACACAGGATGAGTATTTCGATGCCTTTGGAGAATTACCAATCACCTAAATTTAAAGTTTCATGAAAATTTCAGCAAGTTTAATCGTTAAAAATGAACAAGATCACATACGTACTTGTTTAAATTCCATAATTGGAGTCGATGAGATAGTTATAGTGGATACAGGTAGTAGTGATGATACTGTTAATATTGCGAAGGAATATACGAATCGTGTTTACCACGGAGATGAGTATCTGTGGAAAGATGATTTTGCACATTCTAGAAATCAATCATTGAATCTTTGTACTGGGGATTGGATATTAATTATCGATGCTGATGAGATATTAGAGGAAGGTGGAGTTAAAAAACTTAGGGATTTAATTGGGAAAACTGATAAGACTGGACTCTATTTTAACACTATTAGTATATCCAACTCGACTCAAGTACATAAATCAATACGTGCATTCAAAAAGGGTTCAGCTTATTGGAAGGGAAAGGCTCACAATTATTTAGTAGGGTTAACTACTGAAGATACTCAGTTGAATCTTTATTATGGGTACTCAAAAGCCCATGAATTGGATCCGGATAGAACCCTAAGAATACTTAAGAAGGCTTGTGAAGAGGATGGGGGTTTAACTAGAGAACGATATTATCTGGCTAGAGAATACTGGTATCGTAAGAATTATGATACTGCGTTATATCACTGGTCAGAATATGTAAAATTGAGTAAATTCTTGGCTGAAAAAGCAGATGCATATCTTATGATGGCAAGGTGTTCATGGTTAACTCAACGAGGGGACGATGCTAGAAAATATTGTCTTGAAGCCATTAAATTAAATCCTGACTTTAAAGAAGCTCTCTTATTTATGAGTGAAATTCATCACGAACCTTGGAAATCAAAGTGGATGTGGATAGCGAAAAACGCGACAAATAAAGACGTTATATTTGTAAGAGTTACGTAAAGTAAAAAACTTCACATGGTGGTACGAAAATTTGACACACTAAATGAAATGGAAATCTTTTTCATTAACGAAAAAGATTTCATATACCGATTGATGTATTATCGAATTGAAGAAATGTATTCTAAAAACTTGGACGAAATCACTATAATTGAGTGTTTCAGTAAAGATGTTTTAGTCTCTATTAACTTAATACTGTACAAAGATACGATTGGTGAAGCTTTGAACAGAGTTGAGGATTATTTTTCAAAAATAGAAGAGTATGAAAAATGTTCTAAAATTTTAGAGTATAAAAAATACTATGAACTTGGATTTTGAACTTTTTTAGAGTATTTATATAACTCTAAAGTCATTCATTATGACAAATTTAACCGATTTATTAGTTTAAAAACCCCGTGAGTATTTATTATATCGTGGGGTTTTTTATTTTTACTTACATGAAGAATTCAGCAGGTATATTAATCAGAGCGTTAGACACGGGAAACATACTATTATTAAAAAGGTCTAACAACCATGAAACATATAAAGGTTTATGGTCTATACCCGCGGGTGGTATAGAGGATGGTGAAACACCCAAAGAAACAGTGGTAAGGGAAGTGTGGGAGGAAACGAAAATACGGGGTTTATTCAATATTAAATATTTGTCTAGTATTATGAATAAAGATTACAACACATCCTTTAAAGTTTTTTACGGTGAAATAGAAAAAGAAGTAGAACCAAAAATGGATGATGAACACACGGATTATATGTGGGTATCATCAATAGAAGAATTGCCAAGACCCACAACTAAAAATTTTCTAAAAATAATCAAAGACAACATAACATTTGATGAGTGAACCTCTAGGGTATAACACATCTAAATCGGGTACTGATTGTACTTGGAGTACCGCTACAGATCTTTGGTCTGAAGCTTTTTACACTTGGTTAGACGCTTGTTTTAAAGAAGGTGGGGGTGGAATCATCTCTAAAATGAACGCTATCAAGAGGGGTAGTAAAGAACAACAGATAAGATTTTGTAAATTAGTATGTGAAATAAAGGGTGAAGAGTACGAAGAAACTAAATATTTTAGACCTAACGTACATATAACGGTTTCAGATGTTAAGTTAGTGGAAAAAGAACTGAAAAAGGTTAACTTGAATATATTTATAGAAAAAAGGAATTAAAAATGTATCAATTATATTCGGACAAACTAAATAACTTTGAATGTCAGATACAACTTGAAGGTTGTAGTTTAAATGACGCTAACGCTAGATTAATAGTAGAAAGTGACGATAATTCACTAATATTTAAAGGGTCAATCAATAACGATGGTTACTGTGTAATACCAATTAAAAAACTTAAAAACATGGTTAGTGAGAGTGGTGTTATGAGATTGGAAGTTATAGCTGACGATATGTATTTTTCACCATGGGAATCCGAATATAATTTAGTCCAATCAAAGAAAGTCACAGTTGAAGTTAAATCACAGACAAATCAAAACATCATAAAGGAAAATGTGAAACCTAAAATGGATGTTAAGGTTAAAAATGTACCAAACCAACAACGTAATCATACAATAAGTGAAGAAAAAAATTTAACTAAAGGTGACCTTAATATGTTGTTGAAAAGATTAAGAAGATGATTTACTTTCATCGTTATCTCTGTAATTTTTAACCATGGCAGATTTATCAAATCAAAAAATTTCTGACACTTATGGTAGGGTTTTACAGAGGGATGTTGATAGTGGTGAAATACAAAATCTTTTAGGTCAAAACCCTAACAATATAATTTTCAATGGTACAACCATTAGATATGTTGACGGTAATCAACAAGATGGTTATGTTTTAACTTCAGATTCTATCGGTAACGTTAGGTGGGCACCACCCTCTGGTGGTGGAGGTAGTTCAGTATTGATTACTGGTGGTTCATTTGATAAATTAACCGAAACATTAACTCTAACGGATTCTACTGGAGGTACAGTTAGTATCACTGGGTTTACTGACGTATACGTCAGTGGTGTAACATACAATGATTCAAATCTGTTAACTTTTTCTAGAAACGATGGTACTAACCTTAATGTATTAGTGGATACTGTTTCGGGATGGACAGTTAACGGTAATTTAAACGTTAGTGGTGATACTCTAATTGACGGTAATTTATCGGTAAGTAGTATTTCCGCGAGTAGTTATGTTAATTTACCTAATTTTATATTAAGTGCGTATAGTGGTGGTGACGGGATTTCCATATTATCTGGTGTCACCGACAGTAACATTGGTTTAAAAAGTTTTAGTGGTGTCAATATTTCCATTATTGACTCCACGGATAAACTAACTTTTAGTGGTCAACCAACTAATTTAAATTCTGGCACCGCGATATCAATAACTGGAACTTACCCCAATTTTACAATAACTAACACGTCTCCAGACCAAACAGTCTCATTAGTGGGCAGTAATGGGATTTCAATAACGGGTACGTACCCTAATTTTAATATAGATTATACTGGTTCCACGTTCTCTTTAGTTGGATCTACAACTGACGGTATAACTACTTACCGGACAAGTACCTCATTAAATGTTGAAAGTAATCTAACTTTTAATTCCACAACAAGGTTACTTAACGTCAGTGGGTTTGTGAGGTATAATCAATTACAAGTTGATACCAATAGATTAATATTAGGTTCTTATGGTGATGAAGGTAGTGAGATTTTATTTGCTAGTTATACCGACACCACTACTGGGGGTACCATTTACTACTCGAATAGTGGGGGTACATTGAGTGTCGCGGACAATACTACAACCGCGACATCAATTAGTTTATTGTCAATAGCGATAAGGAATAACGCTAAAACAAATGGTATGTTGTTGAAAGGTTTGGTACCAATACTGTCTACAAATATAAGTGGGACCCCAATATTAGGTAACCCTGTGTACCTATCCACATCTGGTCAAATGACTTTTACCTTACCCACTACTAGTGGTAGTGTTGTTAGAATTATGGGTTACTACATTGAAACAATAAATGATGGGGGAGGAAATGATTATAGGATTATTTACTTTAACCCAAGTAACGATTACATAGTTTTAGCATAATATGATTACACGAGCAAATTTTAGAGCTATTAGAGGCGGTTTTGGTATATACGATGAATCCAATAGACTTCTTACCACTCAGGTTACGGATACTGTAAGGAAAGATGATCCTCTTATAACGGCAAGACCTGATGGTTCATATGATGGAATATATGATGACGTTGCTAGAAAGTTTATTCCTGATTATGAATATGATATAGAAACAGGATGGTTTTGGCCTGGTAATGAATTGGATTGGTCAGCTTATACTGATAACGGAAGATGAGAAAGATAAACAATAATGGCTAGCACATCGGCATTAGGACCTTTATCAAATTTAACTCCTGCAGGCAAAACTGCATGGGTCAGGGCTGTTGCACTACACCGAGACC
>Ga0099848_1000481_pt1 | contig 18843 bp, 13 predicted proteins | sample CB_VirMetaG_3_FD_78179 | JGI IMG/M metagenome (GOLD analysis project Ga0099848, IMG submission 78179) | Freshwater to marine saline gradient viral communities from Chesapeake Bay - CB_1508_1S Viral MetaG | ecosystem: Environmental > Aquatic > Marine > Coastal | place: USA: Chesapeake Bay...
CTACAAGCAAACTAAATCTCATTTAGACAACGATGAGATTAACTTTTTAATTGAAGACAGTTTTGCTTTTGATGAAGATATGGATGAGGAGCGAGACATCCGCAGAAAAAAACTTGCTTACAAAGAAGAAATTGCTAAGGCTCGAAATTTTCTTACTGATTTAAAGGGTAAATATTACGAAGAAGTAAAGCTTACTTCTCGTTTAGCCCCAGAACAAAAAGAAGCAATTGAGTTTTATGACAATTATAAAAAGGAACAGGAAGGACTAACTGTTCAACAGCAAAAAGCGTCAGAGCATTTTGTAAAACAAACTGATACTGTTTTTAACGAAGAATTCAAAGGTTTTGATTTTAAAGTAGGTGAAAACAAATACAGGTTTAAAGTACAAGATGTTCAACAAACAAAACAAGCGCAAAGCGATATTCTAAATGCATTTGGGACGTTCCTAGATGAAAACAATATGCTAAAAGATGCGCAAGGTTACCACAAAGCTTTATTCGCTGCAAGAAACGCTGATAAAATAGCAAATCACTTTTATGAACAAGGCAGGGCTGATGCAATTAAACAATTAGAAGCAGAGGCAAAAAACATTAACATGGATCCTCGTAAAGTTGAATCTGGCTTTGTTGATGCTGGCGGTATAAAAGTAAGAGCTGTTTCAGGCGACAATAGTTCAAAACTTAGAGTTAAAATTAAAAACTAAAAACAAACTAAATTTTTAAAACATGGCAACTGCAACTTACACTGCAGGAGGAAGTTTGATTCTATCAAATGCCGCTCCTGTAAAACAAACACTTGCTACTAACTATGTAGACTTTACCGCTTCTGGTACTGCTGGTTGGGCGCAACAATACTTACCAGAGCTATACGAAGCTGAAATCGAAAGATACGGTGATCGTTCTGTTTCTGGATTCTTAAAAATGGTCGGAGCTGAAATGCCTATGACTTCAGATCAAGTTATCTGGTCAGAGCAAGGACGTCTTCACCTTTCTTATTCAGCTGTTTCTTCTGCTGCTGATTCAGGAACTGCTGGATCTCAGGTAAACGTTGTTACTCTTGGTTCTGGTCACGCTGTGCGCACTAACCAAACTGTGGTTGTAACTGACGGTACTACTATTTGGAAAGCTTTAGTTTCAGCTACTACTGATACTACTGTTACTCTTCAAAGCTACAGCTCAGATGGTTTCGGATTTTCTGGAGCTACTGACGTAGATCTTTTTGTATACGGTTCTGAGTTCGCTAAAGGACAAGCCGCTATGGCTGGTGCTGTTGAGCCAGATTTCGTATCTCTAACCAATAAGCCTATCATCCTTAAAGATCACTATGAGATTTCTGGATCTGACGCTTCTCAAATTGGTTGGATTGAAGTAACTGGTGAAGCTGGTCAAACAGGTTACCTATGGTACATCAAAGCTGAAGGAGATACTCGTAAGCGTTTCGAAGATTACTCTGAAATGGCATTGGTTGAAGCTGAGAAAAAAGGCGCTGCTGGTGTTGTTGGAGTAGACGGTACTGAAGGTCTTTTCTCTGCTATTGAAACTCGTGGTCACCAATTCGACGGATTCGTTGGAGGTTCAGCTACTGAGTCTTTAACTGATTTTGATACTCTTCTTAAGAAACTTGACAAAGAAGGCGCTATCGAAGAAAACATGCTTTTCGTTAACCGCGATATTGCTCTTTCTATCGATGACATGCTTGCTGCTCAAAATTCTTACGGAGCTGGTGGTACTTCTTACGGAGTATTCAACAACTCAGAAGATATGGCGCTTAACTTAGGTTTCTCTGGTTTCCGTCGTGGATCTTACGATTTCTACAAAACTGACTGGAAATACCTTAACGATGCTACCACTCGTGGTCTTATCGGTGGTGTAGAAGGGGTTCTTATTCCTGCTGGTACTTCTTCAGTTTACGATCAAATCCTTGGTAAAAACATTAAGCGTCCGTTCTTACACGTACGTTACCGTGCTTCTGAGGCTGATGACCGTAAGATGAAATCTTGGATTACTGGTTCTGTAGGTGGCGCTGCTACTTCAGGCGATGACAAGATGGAAGTACACTACTTGACTGAAAGATGTTTGGTAGTACAAGGAGCTAACAACTTCGTACTTTTTAACTAATAACTATTAGTGTAAAGATTACCCCTGGCAATAGCGCTGGGGGTAAATCTTTACTTTTTTACTTTTATATTTTATTTTATTATGGCAAAACAAACTACAAAAGCAGAAGCTTGGGCAATGAAGGATAGACTTTATGTGCTCAGAAATGGTAAAAAACCATTAACATATACAATCAAGTCAAAAAACATATTTTGGTTTGATGAAGAAAAAGGGTATGAGCGAGAGCTGAAATACACCGTAAATCAAAAAACACCGTTCGTTGACGAATTCAACGGAAATGCAAGATTAGAACACATCGTATTTGAAAACGGTATTTTACTTGTACCAAAAGAAAAACAAGTACTTCAAAAAATGCTTTCTATTTATCATCCTGATAAAGACAGAGTTTATGAAGAATACGATGCTGAAGTAGAAGCACAAGAAGATCTTGAAATTATGGAGGCTGAAGTTGACGCCTTAATTTTAGCAAGAGAGATGGATATTGACCAAGCAGAAGCAATTATGCGTGTTGAGCTTGGTTCTAAGGTATCTGAGATGACTTCTAAGGAGCTTAAACGCGATTTACTAATATTTGCACGTAATGAGCCTAAACTATTCATAGAGCTCGCGAATGACGAAAACGTAAACATTCGAAATATTGGCGTAAAAGCCGCTGAGCAAGGTATTATCAAATTATCTGATGACCAACGTTCATTTAAATGGGCAAGCAATGGTAGATTACTTATGACCGTACCATTTGACGAAAACCCATATTCTGCACTAGCAGCATGGTTTAAAACCGATGAAGGTGTAGAAGTTTATCAAACAATTGAAAAACGATTGAAATAAAAAGCTCGGGGGTCTTAACGGGCCCCCTCTTTTTTTAATAACTATAACTAATGGCTATAAACGTAAATAAAGTTTACAGGGTTGTTCTAGCTATCCTAAACAAAGAACAGCGCGGTTACTTAACACCAGATCAATTTAATAGACTTGGAAGACAGGCCCAACTTGACCTGTTTGAAAAGTCTTTTTATGATTATAATAGACACTTAACAAAACGTAATATTCAAGGTGTTAATAGCGAATATGGGGATATAGCCGACAATATTGAAGAGAAGATTGATTTGTTTGCTAAATCTGCAACACTAAGTTTATTGGGTAACGCAACAACCGTTGCTGCCCCTAATGATCATTATAGAACAATACAGATTGTAACTGCTGATAGATTAACAGAAATTGAAAAAATAAAAAAATCTGAGTATTCATATTATTCATCGTCACAATTAAGCGCACCTTCTACATCTTACCCTGTGTACTATTATGATAATGGTGTATTCAATATTTTTCCTATAACTATAACAGACCCTGTGATAGATTATATTAAAGTGCCCGCTGACCCTATTTGGGGGTTCACTGGCGGTGGCACAAATGCTTATGTATACGCGTCAGGCTCTTCAACAGATTTTGAACTGCATCCTTCAGACGAAACAGATTTAGTAATTAAAATACTTGCTTATGCTGGTGTTGTTATAAAAGATCCTACGGTTATACAAATAGCACAGCAGCAAGAAGCAAATAATGTAACTTTAGAAAATTCTTAATAAATGGGACTTATAACTGACAACGCTTATAATTATTACGCTGGTAGTCAAAATTTCATTGGCGATGGCAGTACAGTTGCGTTTACAATAAATTTATCTCCACAGCCAGTTGGCGAGGCTGATTTTTTTGTATTCATAGATGATTCATTACAATTAGAAACTTCATATACTTATACTAGTCCTACACTTACATTTAATACAGCTCCGGCTGATAATGCTCAAATAGTTGTAACTATTAAGGATAAAGTATATGGAGATTATAGATATACATCATTAGCTGATATAGTTACTAATTTTATAATTGGCTATGTAGGTGATGGTAAAATTATTAATCGCGCTAAAAGAAGAGACGTTGTTTTTCATGCTAAGCGCGCTATTCAAGAATTTTCATACGATATTACAAAAGTAGAAAAAATACAAGAAATGGAAGTTGGGCCTAGCCTATCAATCCCAATGCCGCAAGACTACGTAAATTATGTAGCCATTTCTTATGTAGATAAATATGGTATTGAACGACCTATACCAAGAGGTAATATAACATCTAAACCTTCTGAAGCTATATTGCAAGATGACCAATTTAATTATCAATTTGATAGTGATGATAGTCTTGCTACATCTTCAGCATTGACAGATGAAAGATTTAAGAGTCTTGATTATAAAAACCTAGCAGGTTCATTTGCGGATGATGATTATTTCTATAATTCTGATTATCCAGCTGAAAAAATGCTTGAGGTTGGAAAACGTTATGGCGGTGATCCAGGATTAATGAACAATAACGGTTTCTTTGTTATTGACGAGAAGAACGGCACAATAAACTTCACAAGTAATTTATCGGGATATCTAATTACATTGAAGTATATTTCTGATAGCATGGGTACTGATGAAGAAATGAAGATACATAAATTTGCGGAAGAAGCTATTTATAAGCACGTAGCACACGCTTTACTATCTTCTATGGCACAAGTACCAGAATATATTGTAAACCGCTTTAGAAGAGAACGTAGAGCTTCTATGCGTAACGCTAAACTTCGCTTATACGATTTAAAACTACCGGAACTTACTCAAGTTATGCGTGGTAAATCTAAACAAATCAAACACTAATTAAATGCCAGAGATTAAAAACACTTTCCTTGCTGGAAAGATGAATAAAAGTCTTGATGACCGATTGGTGCCTGAAGGCGAATATCGAGATGCGTTAAATATACAAGTTACTAAATCCGAAGGAGCTGATGTTGGTGTTATTCAGAATCTAAAGGGTAATACTAATATTAGCAATTTAACATTAACAGGCGGTTCTAAAGTAATTGGTACCTGCTTTGATGAACAAAACAACGATATATATTGGTTTGTAACAAATAATACCGCATCGTATTTGTATAAATATAATAAGGACCTTGGTGATGATCCTAGTAATCCATCTATTATATTACAGGATACAGATAATGATATTCTTAATTTTAATACAGACGATTTTATACAAGCTAATATTGTAGAAAATTATTTATTTTTTACAGACGGTAGAAATGAACCAAGAAGAATAGATGTTTCTGATCCTTCAAAATATACAAGCTTTGCAGAAAGCGATATTACGGTTGCTAAATTAGCTCCACAGTTTGCTCCTGATATTACTGTTGAAGAGGTAGATTCAACTGGTGCCGCAAACTATATTGAAGAAAAGTTTGTGCGTTTTGCTTACCGCTATAAATTTTCAGATAATACATATTCTGTATATTCTCCATTTTCAAATACTGTTTTTGCAATAAATAGTGACACTTTAACAGAGTTGCAAATTCGAGATGCATATTCTAAAGGTACACTTGACTTTTTAATTAATACAGCAAGAAAGATAAATATACAGCCTAAAACACCTATAGGCGGCACAACAAATTGGAGCACATTCGATATTCAACAAGTTGATATTCTTTTAAAAGCGTCAGATTCACCTGCTGTATTATTAATTGATAGTATTAAAGACACTGATTTAGATAGCGCTTTTGTATATAATTCTGAAAAGCCAAAATTTGCATTACCAGAAAATCAACTTACGAGAGTTTTTGATACTGTACCAAAATCTGCTATCGCACAAGAAATTGTTGGCAATAGGGTTGTATATGGTAACTTTAAACAAGGTTTTAATATTGATACAACTACAAAACTACCATTTACATTAACCACAGTAGATAAAACAATTAATACAGACGGCAATTCTTATTTAAATTATTTAGGTGTAAAATCAAATAGAACATATGAAATAGGTATTGTTTTTTCAGATGATTATGGAAGAACATCTCCTGTTGTATTTGGTCAAAATAAAGCTGTTTATTTAAATAAATCTGTACAAGAAAATTACAATAAACAATTAGCGTTAAGCTTCACAAATAATTTACAAAGTATTATAGATGCAGGATTTAAATATTATAGTGTTGTAGTAAAACAATCAGAACAAGAATACTACAATGTTTATACACCTGGTTTTGGTAGTGTAAATGGAAGAAGTTATTTTGCATTGTTTGGTGATAATATTAATAAAATACCAATTGATACCTCAACATATAATACTGATACTAATATTAATACTACAAGTACAAGAGTATATTTATCTTTAGAAAATCAAGCTTTAGTTGATGCAGGCGCAACAGTCACAGATACATTTGATTTAGAAGCCTTTGAATATACTTTTGAATCACAACAACAATACACAAGATTTATATCAAATATAACAAATGTAATAGCTTATACAAATACAAATACGCTTATACAGAATATAAATGGCACTGACCATAATACCGGGCAGAGCACCGTAGATGTTGATCCATCAAATCCAGCTGTTTATACTTTAGAGGTGCCTATTGGAACAAATCCTCATAATGTCATAAGAATAACCGAAAGTCCGGCTGGCTCTGAACAAATTGATATAGGGCTTACATTAGCAGAAAATTCTGGTATTGATTTATATGTAGATGGTGTTAAAAAGTCGCCATCTATAGATTATATTTATGATAAAACAGCTACGCCTCTGCCGACTATAACATTCACATCTGGAAATATTCCAGAAAGCGGACAAGAAATAGCTGTATTTCTTAAATACAATAATTTAACAATACCAGAAAATAGCACAAATAGCTTTTTATCACTTAGTGATATAGGTGGGACTATATCTATAACAAAAGAAGTTGGTTCATATACAATAACATTGCCAACTTCACCACAAGAATTGCCTTTTATTCCACCAACAACACCATTTGCTGCAGGAAATCTTGATGAATTAAAAGTAACAGGTATTTCTATTAGGAATAACTTTGGACCATTAGCTGGAGAAACGGGAGATATACAAACAAATAGCGTAGAGGATTTAAATGGTATTTATAAAATAGACAGTAATTATCTTTTAGCTGAAATTGACGGGCTATATGGCGTACCATTTTATACAGCGGGTACTCCAGATGAAATAAAATATGCAGATTTAGCTATTCTTGAAACAAAACCGTTTGAGTCGACTATTGATATTTATTATGAAACTGCAACGCAGGGATTAATATCAAGTTTAGGTAATGGCGTTGAAATACCTATAAATTATTACAATTGCATTAACTTAAAGGCTCCAGCGAGAGGAGCTGATACAAATATAGTTTGGCAAGAATCAAGAATTAAAGGCGGTTTTAATGAGGCGAGCATGGACTACGGTGTTCAAGCTTACTTGGCCAATGAAGACTATGGGCTTATTACTCGCAAATCAAGTTTAATTTATTCTGGTATTTTAAATAATAATACCAAAGTAAATAATACAAATCAATTTCCTTCTGGCGAAAATATAGTTAGGACATTAGATCCGGTATACGGCTCAATACAAAAGTTATATGCTGATACTGATGATTTACTTATATTTCAAGAAGAAAAAGTATCACAAGCATTAATTGATAAAGATGTTATTTACACAGCTGAAGGACAAGCATTAACAACGGCTGGTGTAAATGTAATTAGCCAAGTAAATGCTTATGCTACAAACTACGGTATTGGTGTATATCCAGAAAGTTTTGCGGTCTATGCAGGCAGAAAGTATTTTGTAGACAAACCAAAGGGCGCCGTACTTAGGCTATCCCGCGATGGTATCACTGAAATATCTAATTATGGTATGCGCAGTGAGTTTAGAAATATTCTAAGTAATGGCAATATAACTGGCATTGTTGGTGGATGGGATATGTACAATAAAGAATACATTGTAAGTATTCAAGGTTCTACATATTCAGCAAGCGAGTATGGTTCAGCTAATATAACACTCGGTTATGATGAATCAAATAATGGCTGGACGTCAAGATATAGTTATATACCTGAACTGGCAGGTAGCTTAGACGGTGATTTTTATACGTTCTACCAGGGCAATTTATACAAGCATAATACGAATGCGCTTCATAATAACTTCTATGGAACGCAATACGCATCGTTTGTTGATATTATATTTAACCAAAACCCTTCTGCAAATAAGAATTTCTTAACTATTAATTATGAAGGGTCAGAAACGTGGAATATAAATAATGTGACAACAGACACAGATTCTGGTCAAAATATAGCCGCGTATAGCATTGCAAATGATGACCTTATCATATCCGGATTCAAAAAGTACGACAACAAATACTTTGCAAATATTATCAATGCGGCAACAAGCGTAAATAGTAATGAAGTTGTACTTGGTAGTAGTATGTCTGGTATAAAAGGTTATTTTGCAAAACTACGTATTCAAACAACAGATACAGGTTATAAAGAATTGTTTTCTGTATCTACAAATTACAATGTAAATTCTTATTAGAATGGAAGATTTAATACTTGAATTTTTATTTGGCAGCAGGGAGTTACAACAAGCCTTTCTGCCATTTATTGCCTTAGGGTTATCGGCTATTGGCGCCGCTACGTCTGCAATACAAGCAGGTAAATCAAAAAAACAAGCGCGCCAAACAGGTAGACAATTAGAACTTGCTGAACAGTCAAGACAAGAAATTATTGACCGGTATGCGGGTGTTACTGATTTGTCCGGGATGATAACTAATCCATTCCAAAACCTACAAGTTGCAACACAAGCAGCAGAAATGCAGGCTGCAGAAACAGATATATCATTAGCGGGCACATTAGATATTTTAAGACAAACAGGCGCGGGTGCCGGCGGCGCTACAGCATTGGCCCAAGCAGCCGCAAGAGCAAAACAAGGTATATCTGCAAGTATTGAGCAACAAGAAGCGCAGAACGCGCAATTAAGAGCTCAAGGGGAAGCGCAGGCGCAGCAAATGCGTATGGCCGAAATGCAAAGAGTGCAACAAGCGCAAGCGGCTGGCCAACAATTTATGTTTGGCGCAAGAGAAGAAAGAGAAATGCAAAGACTTAATAGATTGGCTGGATTACAAGCAAACTATATGCAACAGCAAGCGGCCGGGAGATCGGGCATGGTCAGCGCGTTAGGCTCAGGGGCAATGGCAATTGCTAGTATGGATTCAGAAGGTTAATTGCTAAAATAAATTTAATAACATGGGAGCATACGAAAATCCACCTTTAATAATTCAACCTAATTACGGAGAAATATTTGCGCAGAACGCGCAAAATATAATGGCTATTGCTGAACAGCGTAAGAGAGAAGCCGAGCGCAAAAGAAAAGAAAAAGAAGCAAGAATTTTACAGGCTGGAGAAAAAACATCGGCTTATGTCAGAAGAGCTAATAACATTAAAGCAGGAGCGCTAACTGAAAATATTACACAAGCGGCTCTTGGTTTTGGTGATAAAAAGTTTGAAATTGAAGACGCTTTTGCTAAAGGGCAATTGAGCGCCGAAGAATACAATGAGGCTAACTATAAATTAGAGGCAAGCTTAAATACTTTAGCATCGGCAGGCAGCGCTTTAGTGCAATTTGAAAATGCAATAAAGGATTTAGATTTAAGTAGCTACCAAACTAACCCAGAAGTATTTGGACTTATACAAGCTTATAAAAACGGAGCTATTGATTTTGAAATAATTGACGGTAAAGTTGAACTTCATTATGAGGCTGAGGGGCAGAAAATTGAGGTTGATGAAGCGTGGCTTTCAAATCCTAACTCTTGGAATGTTGTTGAAAAATTTGACAGTGATACTATAACAAGCGGCTTAGCTGATGTGGTTAAAAAGCAAATAACTGAGCAAGCATCTACAACAATACAAACAGACGATGCTAAGGTAACAACCACTGAAGAGCGCTATTCTAAGGCTTACGGAACATTTGATGACCGCATAAACCAATTATTAAATAATCCTATAATTACAGGATTGGACAAAGAGGAATTAGGCTCTTATTACAAGGATAGAATTGTTCCAAATATGTCCAAAGATGTTAAGAATGAATTAAATAATATTTTAAATTCAGAAAATTATAAAAATTTATCTGAAGAGCAAAAAAAAGAAATTACAGACAGTGTTACTGATGGCAAATGGTTAAATAAAGAATTTAATATTAATGGGACCACTGTTAAATCTTCTGATATATTAGGGTTGCTTTCTAAAACGCAACTTGCTAAAGAAGCGTTAAACAAAGTGCCACCACCAAGAAAATCAGTTGCTACAGCAATAGACAGAACGGCGCCCCCGGTTACTACAACACAAAATATAGGCGGGGTTATTTTAAATGATATTGAAGCTGCAGGCGAAAATGCTAAACTGCAACAATTTACAGGTAAAACAATAAGTCTTGGTAATGTTAGCGGTAAAGTTGTTGGCGCAACAAAAAAATCTGACACAGACTTTTTGTTTTCAGTTGAGATTGGTACAGGTAAAGAAAAACGTACTGTTCCCGCCGAAATTAGCATTGCAAGAGAAGACGGTAGAAATGCGATGAAAGAACTAATGCGCCAAGCTATTGCTGGACAACAAGGTATTTCACAAAAAGCAAAAGAACAATCTTTAGCAATGTTTGATGAGCAATTTAATGCTTGGTTACAACCTAAAGTTGAAGATACAATGTTAAAAGCCCCAGCCCCTACTGCAGCTGAGCTTTTAGAAAAATATTTACCAAAAAATCAATAAAATAATATTATGAACGAATTAGAAGCTATTGTACAGCGTATGATTGACGCTGGCGAATCAGAGTCTAATATTGCCGCTGTTATACAAGAATATAGCAAAAGAGAAGAAGCGGGAAAGATACAACCGCAGGTAACGGGTGCGCCTGTGGAAGAAACTGCAGCACCCGATATGGTATCCAATTTGGAACCACCTTCTTTGGATTTACAAGAACAAAAAACAGCTGAACAAAAAGAGGTTGTTAAAGGTTTTTTAAGAACGGCGGCATCAGGCGCTCCATTTGGTGCGAACCTATTAGCTGAAACAGATTTCACAAGATCATTAGCTTCTTTTGCTTTACGTACCACAGCAGGTGTTGTAGATGCATTTGAAAGAACAATATTACCGGCAGCCGAAGGGGCAACAAATCCTATCAGGCTTGCCGCATATCTTTCTGCTGAAAAAGAAGAAAGAGATATGATGATAAAAGAAGCTGGAACCGGTGTCGATATGTCACCTATTACTGAGCTTGCTGATTTTATTGATAGCGCAAAACCTGTATATACGGATGAAGAGGGCAATCAATTAAGAGCTACTGATTTAATGCAGCGCGGAGAATTTGGAAGAGCCGTTGAAGTAATGGCTGGAGAATTAACTTCTGCCGCGCCATCTCTTGCCGTTTCTTATTTAATGCCGGGCATTGGTAGCGCTATTTTAGGTATAAGCACTTATGGCAATGAATTTGAAAATGCTTTAAAAAATAGACCTGAAGAAACTGCTGAGAAACTATATACTGCGTCAGGATTAAAAGGGCTTTCAGAGTGGGGATTTGAATACATAGGCGGAAAAGCATTTAGGGCTTTATCTGGTTTAAAAAATGCTAATGCCCCTGCTGAATCATTAAAAGACTACGCAAGCAAGTACTTAAATCAAGTAATGTTAACTTTTGGGGCAAACTTTGCTCAAGAAGGATTAACGGAAGCGGCTACAACGGTTGCACAAGAATATACTGATCAGCTTGTTTATGGTGATGAAAAAAATTTAAAAGAAGTAAGTAAGCAAGCTTTTAATGATTTTTTAATAGGCGGTTTATTAGGAGGACCCGTAGCAGGCGTTACTCGTGGTATACAATTAAAACAAACAAAAGAAAATAAAGAAGAAGTTTATCTATATGCTGCTCCTAAGACAAAACAAGAAGAAATATTACAAGCAAGGGAAAGAGCCGCAAAAGCAACCGAAGATTTTAATAATGCGCCAGAGCCTTTAAAAACACAATATAAAGAATACAAAGACGAGGCTGATAAAACTAAAAAAGATTTAGAAAATAGGTTGTACGAAAGGTTTGATAACCTAGATAGGAGCGAATTAATAAATTATGCTAATAATTTAAAAATAGGCGTTGCTCAACAAAGAATTGCGCAATCTTCACAAGATCCTGAAATAAAACAAAAGGCTAGAGAAAAAGCGCGTAAAGCTTATGAAGAAAACGAAAAGCTTATAGGCGATTTAAATTTTTACGATGCCAAACTTGAGGAAGCTCTTGGATTAAGAAAAGCCAGGTTAGAAGAACAGCAAAAGCAGTTAAGAAAAACTACGGGTTTACAAAAAGATGATTTAAAAATTAAAAAGCTTTCTGCTGCTGAATTTGAAAAAATACAGACTCCAGAAGGATTGGCTAATAAAGGGGCGTCTGGAATGTTTTTAGATGCTGATGGAACAATATATTTAAATAAAGATGTCATTCCAACAATAAAAGATACAAATGTTTTGGGGCATGAATTGCTGCATTATATTATGTCAAGGCAATTTAAGGTTGATGATGCGTCAATGGAGCCGCTTATAACAAGTTTTAAAGACTATTTAAAAGAGAATCAGCCTGAAGCATTAAAAAGAATAGAAGACCGCTTAGAAGGAGCCTATAAGGGCAATGCGCCTCTTGAAGAATACTTAAATGTTTTTTCTGATTTAGTAAAAAATAAAGGTATTGCTTCTCTTAAGGGTATTGATAAAATTAAAAATGAAGTAAATAATACATTACAATTATTAGGTTTTCAATCTGCAAGATTAGATACAGGTGAGGACGTATTTAATTTTATTAGGAATTATACTAAAAATGTTAATTCCGATAACATGTTTATTGCGAAGCGTGCCCTTGAGGTTAAATTAAGAAGTGATGTTTTAAAACAAACGGCGCAGACGGAGTCTGTAAAGTACAGCTTAACAGAAGAAGAAAACAATAAATTAAAAGAAGTATTTTCTGAAAGAAAAGAAAAAATATTAAGTAACTCTATTGCTTCCAAAGTAATACAGAAAGTAGCAAAAGCTATCACTAAAAAGTATTACGACCCAATTGCGGCAGATGCAAAACGCGGTGTCACAAGAGATGAATATGAAATTTCTGCTATTTCAGATTTATCATTAATTGCTCTTGAATGGGACCCTGCCAAACAAGACTTTGGAAAGTTTTTGGCTAATAGGGGATTTTTAAGATTATCTAATCTTGCCACAAGACTCGGTATTGAATCTACCGAAGCTTTTGGAGGCGTTGGCATTATGGAAAATGTTGAAACATCAAAAGAAGTACAGGAAGAAACAGAGGAGCAAGTAATTGAAATAACGCCAATAGAAGATAAAGTAGAACGCCCTACGCTTTTAGAATCTTTAGATTTAGGTTTAAAAATTGAAAATAAAGAATATAAAGAATATCTAAACGGTGTTCTTACTAAAGCTGTAAAACTGGGTGTTTCAAAATATAATGAAGAAATTTCAGCTAATAGAACAGTAACACCATTTGTTGGTTTTATTAAGCAATATATTTCTGAAGAATTAAGAAAAACTACTAAGCAATTTATTAATGCATATCCCGGCGGTTACGAAAGCTTTTTAAAAGATAATAAAAAAGTTATTTTATTAAACTTTACTACAACCTACTTATCTAAACATCCATTATTCAGAAAAGGCATTGAAAAGTCTATCGGCGGAACAATGGGTACAGACAACACGGGTAAAAAAGTATTTGAACCAAACTGGACATTGCCGCAAGAGGTTACTAAAAATAAATTTGATTGGGTAGATGCTAAAGGCAATAAAGCTAAAATTGATAGAGATAATGCTGGTGTTAGAGGTTTAACTTCTGGTCCCGAAATTATGCGACGTAGTCCGAAAATAAATTCTGTTATTACGGATAATGAATTTATTGATTATCATTTTCAAGATGGAGCCTTGCGTAAAAAGAAAAAACAAAATCCTGAAGATGCCTTAGCTATGCAGTTAGCATCGGAGCTTGGTTTTGAACTATTAAAAAATGACTTTAGCTCAAATGGCCCTTTGTCTGAACAATTTGGTGAAATAGCAGAATTAAAAGGGCAAGTTGTTGGACAAATAGAATTAGAGCAGATTGCTAAAGATATGGATAGGGGAACTGTTAAATACAGTATAGCGCCTGCGCATATTGAAATTATAGTCGAAAACAATTTATATGGCGATTTATTTGATGCCTGGAAAGCCGGTGAATTAAAAGAAAGACTACAAGAAACATTAAGTATACCAGAGCCATTAGCAGCTAATTATGCTGAAGCATTTTCTGATTTGTTAGAAAAACGTCTGGTTAATGTATATGAAGACTTACCTGAAAAAGATATAAAAAACATAGGCGAAAAAATAATAAACAATTCTTTGTATAACAGCCTTTCTTCTATAGACGGCGTATTTTTACTTTCAAGAAAATTTATAAATTTTAGAAATGCTAAAAATAAACCTTCAGAAGAGGCTAAAAAATTTACCAAAAGTTTTGTTGATGAAGCATCAAATGCAATAAATAATTTAGAAACGAAAGAAGCCAAAATTGAATTTATTGATAATTTAATTATTTACGATGCTAAAACATTTACTAAAGGGGAAGCAAAAAATAAATACCTAACAACAAATAGTGAATTATTTAATAGTATAATTTCACCATTAATTAAGGCGGGTAAAATAGCCGATATGTATAAAGCCCCCGTTGGTAATGGTCCTATTAGAAAAAAATACTCTGATGGTAAATTTAGAAGAATTAATAGACCATCAGAATATGACTTAAGCTCTACTACACTACAATTAAAAATTGCTAATGATCCTGTTAAGTTTAATTCGTTTGCTTTACAAGCAAAAAGCCATCTTTTAAACGTTTGGGACTTTATTAAAAAATCAAATAATATAGAGCTTGCTAATGCATATTTGACACTTAGCTTGGCTTCTGAAAGTTCGGCACTACGTACCGCTGCATGGCTTAAATACTCAGATAAAAACGCGGAACAAAAGCAAAATGCTTTAAATGAAAAAATAGCCAAAGAAGGAAGATTAAAAACAAAAAAAGATGAGGTGCTACGGTGGGAACACATGACTCCGTCTTCTCATGTTGCAAGAGCTATGATTTCTAATTTTATAAATGAAAATTTTGTAAGCAACGAAGAGTTAAATAATATATTAGATAATTATTATGCTGCAATAATTGATATAAATTTAGATAAAAAGATTACTTCTAATGGCCTTTCAAGATGGATGGGTAGGGCTTATAATGAATTTGGACTAACTCCTGAAGAAACAAGATATAAAGAAGCGTTAGGCAACGATTGGAAAATTGATGATTATAATCAATTTAATAGCGCAGGAGTAAAAGTAAGATATAGTTTAGCTGAAGCGGATATTGATCGTATGAATGCTATGATTTCAGAAACGGGTAAAGTATCTGTAAATGAAATCAGTGAAGTTACAGCAACAAGATTGGGTGCTACTAAAGGTAAATTTAGATTCTTTATTCCGCCATCAGCTGACGACTTTGTGGGTCTTATGTATTATACGCTACGCGAAGGAAAACAAGGTGATGAAGATTTACAGTTTATAAAAGAAAAATTACTTGATCCATTTACAAAAGGACAAGCAGCATTTGATTCTTATAAATTAAGTACGCTTAATCAGTTTAGAGCATTTAAAAAATACATAAGAAAAGTACCTAAAGCAAAGCTTTCATCTAAAAATGATTTAGGTTTTACAAATGAAGAAGCTGTAAGAGTATACATTTGGGATAAAAAAGGCGTTGATATTCCTGGTATTTCTAAAACTGAAATAAGTAATTTAGTTAAGCTTGTTAATGGTAATAAGGATTTACTTGCTTTTGCAAATAATATAACTACTCTATTGTCCGCGCAGGGCGGTTACCCTGATCCGCAACAAAACTGGTTTGGCGGGTCTATTACCATTGATGTATTAGAGCACATTAACGAAATTAGCCGTAAAGAATTCTTTGCTGAATTTAGAGAAGCAACAGATCAGTTATTTGGTAAATTAAATAACCGAGGTGAAATTTCAGGACCTATTGCGAATAAGCTTAGAGCTGCTTATGGCGACAACTACGTAGAAGCATTAAGCGATGTACTTTACCGTATGCAAAATGGTAGGGGCCGAGAGTTTGGTAAAAACAAGTTAATGAATCAGTTTAACAATTGGATTAATAACTCTGTTGGGGCCGTGATGTTCTTAAACGCACGTTCCGCATTGTTACAACAGGTTTCACTTGTTAACTTCATTAACCTTACAGATAACAACCCGATTAAGTTTGCGGCGGCTATTGCAAATCCAAAACAGTACTGGGCAGATTATTTAGAGCTTATAAACTCAGATTATCTTGTTCAGCGACGCAGTGGGATTAAAATAGACGTAAACCAAGATGAGCTTGTAAAAGCTGCTGAGAGTGGCCGAAATCCAGTCCAGAGCGTTATATCACTCATACTTAAAAAAGGATTTGTACTTACAACTTGGGGTGACTCCAATGCTATTGCAACAGGTGGTGCGGCGTTCTACAGAAACCGTATTAATACATACTTAAACAACGGTTTATCTGAAACTGAAGCTAAGGAAAAAGCATTTAATGATTTTAGAGAATTAGCGGAAGAATCACAGCAATCGTCAAGACCTGATCGTATATCACAGCAGCAGGCAAGCACGCTGGGTAGAATTATATTAGCATGGGCTAATACACCAATGCAGTATGCGCGTATAACTAAGAAAGCAGCGCTTGACTTGATAAACAACAGGGGCGACTGGAAAACTAATATGAGCAAGCTCATTTATTACGGAGCGGTTCAAAACCTTATGTTTAGTTATTTGCAAGCTGGATTGTTTTCAATGATATTTGACGGCGAAGACGATGAAGAAGAAGATATGAAGAAATACGCATTCACATTTAATTCAATGGCCGATGGTTTCTTGCGCGGTTTAGGATTTGGTGGTGCTATAGCCGCTACAACTAAAAATATGGTACTTGAAGCTATTGACCAAGCAAAAGGCCGTGGTAATTATGATGAGGTCGTATGGGAAGCGTTAAAGCTTTCTCCACCGCTTGGCTCTAAGATATCTAAAGCAAGAGCAGTTGGCAGAACATTTGGCTGGAAGCAAGAACGTGAAAAAGTATTTACTGAAGGATTTAGTTTAGATAATCCCGCGTTTGAAGCTGTTGGCAAAGCCGTATCTGCAACAACAAATATACCACTTGACCGTGTTGTACGTAAGCTTGACAATATAACTTATCCTATGCGCCACGATGTTGAATTCTGGCAAGCTGCGGCATTATATTTAGGCTGGGGTCAATGGGAGCTTGGGCTTAAAGACGTTGAAAAACGTAAAAAAGAAAAAGAAAAATTAAAAATAAAAGATAAAAAATACATTTTATAGTTATGGCTAAAAAAGATGCTTGCTACAATAAAGTTAAAAGTCGCTACAGGGTATTTCCTTCAGCATACGCCTCTGGAGCAATAGCTAAATGCCGTAAAGTTGGCGCTAAAAATTGGGGGAATGGCCGTAAGAAAAAGTAAAGAGGGCGCTTCGCTAAAACGCTGGTTTAAAGAAGAATGGACAGATGTCCGTACAGGCAAGCCTTGTGGCAGAAGTAAAGGCGAAGGCCGGGGCGTCCCGTATTGTAGACCTAAAAAACGTATTTCATCTGCAACGCCTAAAACCATTTCTGAAATGTCAGCATCGGAAAAGCGTAAAAAGATAGCGGAAAAAAAACGCCTTGGACAGCCAAAAGGTAAGCCTCGTCGTGTAAAAGCTTTAAAAAGGAAGTAATAGTATAACTATACTAATTAACAAAAAACAATGGATTTGCAAGACTTAAAACTATACCTAGTCAATTCGCTAAGTCTTATTATATCTTTATCTAATATTGAAATGACTCTTAAAATTGTCCTGTTGTTGGCGTCAATAGGATATACAATCACGAAGTGGGTTGAAATTTATAAGAAGAAAAATAATGACGGTACCAAAAATTAATGATGACAGCGCGCTTTCTATTAATATTAAATGGCTGGTGCAGATTGTTATACTTGTTGGGACTGCTGTTTACCTCTATCTCGGGCTTGAAAACCGAGTTAAAGAAAATGAAAGCGAAATTAAAAGTATACGCTATAATCAAAACACCTATATTTTTCCAGATATTAGAGTATTAGAAACAGAAGTTATAGAATACAAATTAGAACGTGAGCGTATACGCAAGGATATTAGCCGTTTAAATGAACTTATAAATGAAATTAACTGAACACGTAACTTATAACGAAGCTACGCACTCTTATACAGCTAAAAGACTGGGTATTAAAAATATACCTACAGAAGATCAAATGTTCAATATGATAACTATTGCAACGGAGATCTTCGAGCCACTTAGAAAATGGGTTGGTGGTCCTGTAAAAATAAATTCGTTTTTCCGAAGCGAGGAATTAAACAAAGCTATTGGGGGAAGTTCAACATCACAACACTGCGACGGATGTGCAATGGATTTGGACGACGTATACGGTCATAAAACCAATGCCGAAATGTTTGATCATATTATCACCCATCTGCCCTTTGATCAAATTATATGGGAATTCGGTGATGATACAAACCCCGATTGGGTACACGTCAGTTATATATCTCCTGAAAAAAACAGGCGAAATGTTTTAAAGGCAACAAGGGTAAATGGAAAAACTGTGTATAGCAAGATGTAATAAAAAAGGGGCCGAAGCCCCTTTAATTATTTCTATCCATCACAGGATAAACAATCTGGATCCATTGCTTTAGTTGCAATATCTCCTCTTAATACAGATTCAGTACGCATGTAATAA
>Ga0099848_1000485_pt1 | contig 18766 bp, 15 predicted proteins | sample CB_VirMetaG_3_FD_78179 | JGI IMG/M metagenome (GOLD analysis project Ga0099848, IMG submission 78179) | Freshwater to marine saline gradient viral communities from Chesapeake Bay - CB_1508_1S Viral MetaG | ecosystem: Environmental > Aquatic > Marine > Coastal | place: USA: Chesapeake Bay...
CTGGTCATGACAGTGGAGTCGATTCTGCTCAATCACCTTCGCCCGTGTACATAACTAATATATACACAGGAGTACAATACAAATACGATAACGGTCAATGGACCAAAAGTTTTGAAGGTGAATACGAAGCAGAACAATGGCGACTAGTACTATAAAAAATGATATAATTTGTTCAGGTGCATTATTCTTTGCACTTGACACTCAACGATTTTTATTCTTACAAAGAACTAAAACTAAATCAGCGGGACAATGGGGTTTGGTTGGAGGTATGAGCGAACCGGGTGAAACTCCTTGGAAAGCACTTCAACGAGAAATAAACGAAGAAATTGGTTCAATTTTAAATATTAAAAAAGTGGTTCCGTTAGAATTATATACATCAAACGATGAGAAATTTTTCTTTCATACATTTATTACTATTGTAGACAAAGAATTTATTCCTTTACTTAACAGTGAACATAGTGGCTATGCATGGTGCGAAATTGGAAACTATCCAAAACCTTTGCACACAGGATTACGCAATACACTACAAAACAAAACAAATCAAATTAAGTTAAAAACTGTTGTTGACATTGTTAACAGCATCTAGTATAATTTAGGTATGATAAGAGTTATTGGCGACATAATGCTTGATAGGTGGATTATTGGCTCGGCAGATCGCATGAGTCCAGAAGCACCTGTACCGGTATTAAAAGAAGATCATCAAGAATACAGTGTTGGCGGTGCTGGTAATCTAGCACTTAATCTTGCGAACTTAAATGTTGAATTATCATTGTATGCCGCAGTATCCAAAGATAAAGAAGGATACAAAATAATTGAATTATTAAAAGACTTTAACACACTAAACAGTAATATTACATTCGATAATACCGTAACAACAACAAAAACAAGACTAGTAGGTCAGGGTGGTCAACACATTATGAGATGGGATCGCGAAGACAAATATCAAGGAAATCTAAAACAAACAATTAATTTAGACAGCGATTATTATGTTATTAGTGATTACAATAAAGGTGTTATTGATTTAGAATTAATGAACAGTCTTAAGAATAAAAAAGTATTTGTGGATCCTAAACAAATGCCACAGATGTACAGAGATTGTTTTGTAGTTAAACCAAATATGTCCGAATATCGTGCATGGTTTGGTGAATTTAATATTAAAGAGGCCCAGGGAAAAATCATAGAGTACCATTGGGAATGGTTAATAGTAACCGACGGAGCCAACGGTGTTCATGTTATAAACAAGGATAAGTATTGGCACTTCAAGGAAGAAGCACGTGAAGTTGCAGATGTAACAGGTGCAGGTGATACATTCTTGGCGGTGTTAGTATATGGATATGCAATAAAAAATATGTCTATACCAGATGCTTGTAAATTAGCCTGTTATGCCAGTGCAAGAAATGTTGAAAAAAGAGGAGTTCATTTAGTTTCTTTTAATGATTTAAATAGAGGAGTTGTTTGGACTAATGGTGTGTTTGATATACTACATCCAGGACATTTAGAATTATTAAAATATGCAAAAAGTCTAGGACAAACACTTATAGTAGGTATTAATGATGACACCAGTGTTAAAAGATTAAAAGGCGAAGGAAGACCAGTTAATAATTTTTTAACAAGAAAACATCAATTAGAAATGCTACCGTGGGTAGATGAAGTAATTGTATTTTCTGAGGATACTCCACAAGCAGTATTAGAACAAGTACGTCCTGACATAATTGTAAAAGGTGGAGATTACACAGTAGAAACAACAGTTGGTCATGAACTTGCCGAAGTTAAAATATTTCCAACAATTGAAGGACATTCAACAACAAATATTATCGAGAGATTAAAACAATGAAAATTTTAGTTACAGGGAACGAAGGATTTATTGGAAAAAACTTATGTGAATATCTAGTTAAAAAAGGTCACGAAGTTATAGGTTATGAATATAAACCGAATGTTCTACCAAATCCAGAAGGATATGATTGGGTAATACATTTAGGTGCTATTGCAAGTACAACAGAAAAAGACGTTGATAAGGTATTGGATCAAAACTTTGATTTTACAATGCGTCTATTACAAACCTGTGATCATTATGGTGTTAATGTACAGTATGCTAGTTCAGCAAGTGTCTATGGTAATCAAAAAGAGTTTAAGGAAGATGGACCTTTTTATCCACAAAGTCCGTATTCATGGTCAAAATATTTGGTTGATAGATTTATAATGCAGGCTAATCCAGCAGAGTTTAAAGGATTAATTCAGGGTTTTAGATATTTTAATGTGTATGGACAAGGTGAGGAACACAAAGGTGATCAGCGTTCACCAATAAGCAAGTTTACAGAACAGGCTATAAAAAATAAAAAAATTAAATTATTTGAAAACAGCAACAATTATCGTAGAGATTTTATTTGGGTGGGCGATATTTGCAATGTGCAAGAACAGATGTTGCATAAGGATATTAGTGGAATATTCAATTTAGGTTCTGGAAAAACAGTATCTTTTTTGGATGTTGCTAATTCTGTTAAAAGCAAGTATGGTGGAGAAATTGAAACTATTCCAATTCCAGAAAACATTAGGTCACAGTATCAAGAATATACCTGTGCAAACATGGACAAATTAAATAGAATAGTTAGACACACATATAAAACAGTAGAGGAATACATTAATGAGCAATAGATTATCAGGAAAAGTTGAAAAAGGTTGGGGTTACGAGTTAATCTGGGCAACCAATGACAAGTACTGTGGCAAGATTATGGTGTTTACCAAAACAGGTAATAAGTTTTCAATGCATTTCCACAAAGAAAAAGACGAAACTTGGTTCATTAATAATGGTAAATTTTTGTTAAGATGGATAGACACCAAAGAAGCAAAATTATATCAGCAAGAATTAAAAGAAGGCGATGTTTGGAGAAATCCACCATTACAGCCGCATCAATTAGAAGCACTAGAAGACAACAGCAGTATTACAGAAGTAAGCACTCCTGATAGTGTCGAAGACAACTATCGTATAGTTCCTGGTGATTCTCAGAAAAAAGAAAATCCTGCTAGTTAAAAATTACGCTTGTGCTTCTGACCAACGCAAGATAATATTACCTTTTACACTCGTTCCTGAAGATTTATAAACGTTAATCGCAAGTACGTCTGGACCATTCGGGAACGTACCTCTACCACCCAGTGTGGTATTGGTCAATTCTTTAATAGCACCTAGATCAATAGTTGAACGTTCTCCCGGGTTTGCAATGAATGAGAAGATCGTTTCGCCTGGTTGAGCATAAGGCGGGTTACCAAACTTAAATGTAACTGCGGTGCTGGCATTAATTGTAGCCTGTGAAACCTGCGTAAAGATAACCTTGTAGTAACTTGTGCTACCAAATGTGTATGGTCCCTGAACGCTCGCAACCGATGTGCCTGGTGGAAATTGATTTGCCGCTTCAGATGTTTCTGTACCAGCAATAGCACCCAATGCCGACCAACTTGCTGATGTAAAGAACAAGTAGTTTGTTCCAGATAAGTTACCACCAAAGTCCAATGTTAATGTTGATCCTTGACTTTGAGTTCCTGTTGAGTTTGTGCTCCAATAAAGAATATAGTATCTATTGCTGTCATTACCGCTACCGTACGGTCCGTTAATTTGAGTTAGTGTTGTTCCTGTAGAAAATACTTGACCCTGGGACACTTTCACACCCTGCAAAGGTGAGTTAAAATCTCCCGGTGTGTATGCACCCGATGCTTCCCAACTTCCTTTTGTAACATAAGAATAATATGCGTTACTGCCCACACTGTATCTATGTGTAACTGTGGTTTGCAGTGTACCAATAGTTGTTGCTGTGGCTGTTGTTGTTGAACCACCACCGTTCCAGTTCACAGAACCTCCCGGTGCAATCTGTGCGAAACTTGGCTGTCCACCCTGTGCTAGTCCTGACAAACCTGTCCAACCAACGTCACTTGGGTTAATTGGATAATTCTGTGGATTCAAAATACCCTGAACAACGATACCACCTGTGCTTGTGTCAGATGTGATCTCTAAACCTTCCAATAGCAACTGTGCTCTGTTTAATAGTTCACGCTCGCCTAGGTCACCAATGATAGCGTTTGATACTGACGGTGCCAAACGAATCATGAATGTTGTTGCTTTTGTTGTGGTAATATCAATACCTGTGGAAGCATAACTGAACAAATATCCTCGATCAGAATCAAAACCACCGTCTGTAATAAACGCAGAACCCCAGTGACTAATAATCGGAGTTGTTGTATTACTAATTAATACCACTCCTGTTTTAGCGGTATGTGTCGCCGCCGCACCTGCTCTGTATGTTCTTGTTGCACCAGCATTAAAGTTAATCAAGTTTGCTGATCTTGTACAACCTGTTAATAAATTCTTGTTTGTTGACGACTTACCTGTGTATGTAATAATTTCATTATCAATATACAATGTTCCTCCCGTGTCTGGGAAGTTTTCGGCATTTTCAAGTTCAATTGTTGTGTCTAACAATCCAATATTGGATTTAGTTTTACCAACAGCACTTTCATTGATAATTTCATAACGCACAGGCATATTACCTGTTCTCATAAACGCTTCTGTGTTGATGTTTGAGTTTCTCATTCTATGGAACATAACAAAGTTACCATCCGAACCCCTTAACATATAATCAATAAATCCAGCACCGTACCAACTGTATTGAATACCAATCATCTGCATTTTTGATATATCAATGTCATATCCGCTTGGACCATGTCCATCTAATGTGTCTAAATTGAAATCACGTTGTATAACTCTTTTATCAATTACTTTAGCAACCTTACCACCTGTTACGTTTGTAACACCGCGGAAGTCTGGTGAAACATCCATTGATGTTTGTGATTGAATTCTAGTTACAACGTGTGTCATACCTCTAATAACAATTCTATCACCCACAGCCAATTGATCTAAAAATCTTGTACCTGATCCTGTTACAACGTTTGAATCAACAAAAATATTTACGGTTCCTGAAATCTGGAATGTTGCACTTCGTTGTACAACAGCAAAATCTTGACCATTGTACTCCATAAAAATACCATTCTGATCATCGTATGCACCCGCTCTAACAGTTGCACCATGCCACGATAGTGTTGACACCTGTGGATTATCAGAAAGTGCTGGTGTTGTGCTACCTAAATAATATTTTGATCTTACAGTAAATCTTCTCTCGTTGATAATAGAATCAACTCTGTAATCACCATTATAGCCTCCGGTGTTAATACCGTTAATTCTAACTTCACCACCTACCTGTAATCCATGGTCAACGTCGTCGGTTTCAACTGTAATAACACTGTCATACCCTGTACCATTTGCAGTAATAGTTAGAATGTCATATGAAGGTGCAAATAGAGCACCTGTTGTGTACATAATACCTTTACCTGACTGATATCTAATATATTTTTTACTCTGTCTAATTGCTTGAGCACCGTGTTGTGGTCCACCTGTTCCTAACTGCACACCACCATCAAATGGTCTGTGAATAAAGAAACTGTCTGGTCTTGGATAGATTGTTCCTAGTAAATCTGTTACTTCGTCAATTGTACCAACTGATCTAGCCTGGAATGATAAACTATCAACCGACGAAATTTGTGTTGCAATAAAAGCACCGGCCGCTAAATCATGATTGGTACCTGTGGATTGAATTGTTGTAATAAATGTTGATCCAGGAACCATGCCGTGTGCGGATGGAAAATTAACCGTAATTGTTGCAAGTGCTTCATATGTTACTGTTTCACCTGCCGCAATAGCCTGAACTGTGTTATCACTCATTGTTACAGTTGAGTAGAATGTAACTATATCTCCCGTATTTGCCGCACCAGTATATGTAATTCCTGTTATTTCTCCGGTGACACCAACGGTAGCAATAGTAATTTCAATATCGTGTGTGGGTGTCTGTCCACCAACTTTTGTTCCTGTAATTAAAATTCTATTTCCGTCTTTGTATCCACCACCTGCTGTATTGATGTTTACAGTATATACACCACCATTTCTTAAAATAGTGAAAGATCCAGCGTTACCAATCGGTGATTGGTTGTTGCCTGGAATGTCTGTGTATGTTCCAAATCCAGTGTATGCCGTACCTGTTGCATTAACTCCTGTAATATTTCCTGAAGCACCAATGCTCGAAACTGTAAGAATACAGTCGTTGGTACTTGATACTCCACCTAATGCACTACCATCAATAACAAGTGTGTCATTTAGAGAATAACTATTACCGCCGTCTGCACCACCGTTGGCTACTGTAACACTATAACTTCCGTTAGCAGTGCTAACATCAAACAATGCACCACCACCAACAAGATTTGAAACTCCCTGTCCATAACCTAAATCTTGATATGATTGTCTGTTTAAACCTGTACCTGATTGGCTGAATGTTAATATTGAACCGTTGCCATCAACTGTTAAAACAGTGATGGTTAAATCGTTGGCAGGTGAAGCACCATCTAGTTCATCACCAGGAATAACCAATATGTCCGATGCACTATATCCACTACCACCAACGTCTAGTGTTGCTGTATAACTTGTGGCTGTTTTTAAAACTTGGAATGCCGCACCAAAGCCTGTACTAGCAGTTGTAAATAATGGACCGATGTATGTGAATCCTGCATCTGTCGCTGTACCACTAGCGGATACTGATGTAATTTCTCCTCCAGTACCAACGGATTGTACAGTAACCAAACAGTCGTTGTTTGGTGATGAACCACCTAGTAAATTGCCTGGAATATTAATTCTATCGTTTACAGAATAATTAATTGAAGTATCTGGACTATTGTTAGAAACAGTGTATGTACCATTTTCTTTTACAACATCAAATAATGCACCCGATCCAGTACCACCTTGAACGTTAGCACCTTGAAATGTATAAGTTGCCACACCATCAAATGCTGTTCCAGTTGCAGTAAATGATAATATTGTTCCTGGAGTGTCAGCACCTGTTACTTTAATTTCTATATCGTTGGTTCCGCTCATGCCACCAACACTATTACCACTAATTTTTATGTAATCGCCGATTTGATATCCCGAACCTACGTTGTTAATTACAACAGAATATGTACCTGAAGTATTTGTTACATCAAATGTCGCACTATTACCACTTGGTTGTACGTTGTCACCTTCAACAGCATTATACGTAATATTGTCGCCTGATAGTCCTTGACCTATATTGTCGTGGAATGTAACATCACTGCCAACAACACTTGATACAAAGAGTGTAGAGCCATCACCAATATCGCAGGACATTCCCTGTGCAATACCAGAAGCATTGGCTACTGAAATTGTACCGCTACCTGCTGGAAAATCTCCTGAAACAGAAGCAGTAAGTTCTGGATTTTGACCAGTACCAACAACACCCGTTACCTGAGATCCAACCGGAATAACATCTAATAATCCTGTTGGATTGTACACCAACGGTGCACCTAATTCTGGCACTGTTCCTGTAAATGGTAATCTTGTATCATTGCTGTATGCTGACAATGGTAATATAAACGATCCAGACGATCCGTTAGATGCAACAGTAAAATCTGGGTTTTGAGAAATGTTCGCACCAGTATAGAATCCACCTTTACGCAACTGTGTATAGTTTGTTGACAATACCTGTCCTGCTGATGTACCAACTTTTGCTTTTGCATAGAATGTAAATTGATTGTCTTGTGGAACAGTTGTAATAATAAACGAACCTTCTGCTCTCGCCGCACCAGTAATTGAGTTTTCTAATGCTTTGATTGTAATAGGAGTACCAGGATCAAATCCGTGATTACCCTGTGTTGTTACAGTAATTAATGATTGACCAATTCCGCCAGTTCCTGTTGAAGCATCTGTTACCACACTGATAACTTCTGTGTCTGTTCCAGGTACTTCATAAATTGAAGGATATCCTCTTAGTGTACCAATTGCCTGCCACTTGGTAGGCTGTAATCCGTATTCAAAGTCAGCGTCAAGCATTGATAAGGGAAATGCAACACGATGTCTTTCAATAGCGTCAGTACCAAAGTCATATGGTCTAACTCTTAATTCTTTATCTTCAACAAATATTTGCAGACCATCTGTTGAATCCATACTTGATGTGTCATAATAAAATTTAATTTCAGATACATAATCACCTACCTGTAAAAATTTAGGAAAGTCTGCATCATATCCTGAGTTTAGTTGTTCGTTTAAAAATCTTCTAGCCGACGGATCAACTTTTTTATATGTAACTTCTGCAACTTTTTGTGGATCGGTGAATGTAAAAATATTTTCACCTTTGGTTACGTTTGTAATTAATAGTAAATCTTCCGGCAATACTCTTTTAGCAACCTTAACTCTACCATATGTGTTTTCAATGATAGTAGGCAATGAACTTAAACCGTTTGTAATAGTATCAATAACAGCATCAAACAAACCAGATACAATAACTTTTGATCCAGCAGTAACACAATCATCAACAGCACTAACAAAAATATGCTGTGAAGTGTCTGATGAAATACCAATATTAACTGTAATTGTTGTATCAGTTACCGCGGTAATTGGAATAGTTTTATTATAATATGGATCAGTTCCTGACGAATTAGGAACACCTGATGCTCTAGGATAAGCGTGAAGTGTTGCATGATTGTCTTTTGCACACGTAAACACAATACTTCCAGTAGCAATTTTAATAAAATCTCCTACCTTAAGTGCGTGTTCTCCAATGGTCATTCTCATAACACCTGTTGTTGGTGTATAAGATATCGCTGTTGGTGTAAAACTATATGCTTCAGCAGTGTATGAGTTGTTAGTATATTGTGGTACCGCTTGTTGTTGCGGAATACCTTGTGTTTGATTATTAAAAATAAAATCTGTTACCAGTTGTTGTAAAAACTGATGTGTTAAAATTTCAGGATCTCTAGAGCCGTCGACCTGTGCAGTTTCATTATCCCAATAGTGGTTAGCAACATAAACTGTTTGTTCATTACCACCGTAGCGAAGATCGTTTTCAACAGCATTAATTACATAGTTTGTATCTCTTACACATTTTTCATAATTGTAAGTATATCCACTCCAAACTCCTTGACCTAACGTTACATTATTAGACAAGAAAGCCATTGCTTCTGCAAGAATAAAGTCTTTATTTTTGTTGTAAAGTTCAAAAGCACTGGGGTATTTTTTCGCCAGATATGACATCCCTGGTCTAAAAACATACATATCAATTTTCTTTTTTGCCATTTAGTAAATCCTGTTTTATACCTATATATTTACCTATAAACCAAACGCTACCGCTAGTGCTGTGGCTGTGGCTAAAACATAGTCTTTTCTTGTAGCACTATTGTCTTTAGTAGGTGCATTGTTTATTGTTACATCAGTAAAAACGCCCTGTGCAGGGGTTGTTGAACCGATTGTTGTTCCATTAATTGTGCTGTTTACAATATCTGCCTGCAAACCTGCACTTGTAATTTTTATTTCTTTTTGACTTGCTGTGACTGCATCAGCACTGGCACTAACAAATGTATGTGCGGACTTGTCATTTGAAATTCCAACATTAACTGTAATTGTTGTATTTGTTACAGCAGTAATTGGAATAGGTTTATTGTAGTAGTTGTCGGTTCCTACTAATCCATTTGGTACTCCCGAAGCACGTGGATAAGCATGAGTTGTTGCATTTCCATCTTTTGCACAAGTAAAAACAAGACTGCCAGCCGCAAGTCTTATGGCATGATTTGTTGTTAATGAATGTGTGCCGATTGTAAGTACCATTACACCGGTTGCTGGATTGTAATCAGCATTGGTTGGAGTGTAGGTATAAGTGTTTGAATCGTTTCCAATTCTAAGTGAAATATAACCTGTTGCAGAAACTATTAAGTTACTAGATGAACTTCCGTCGTCGGGTGCTCCAATAGAATTAGATTGAATCGTAGTACCGTAGATATTGTCACCAGTTATATCACCAATAGATTTAAAATCTCCGCCGACATTTAAATTTTTAACAATACCAACACCACCGTCGACAATTAAAGCACCATTTGTTGGTAATGTGGATTGTGTTGTGTTATCGGCATTTAAAATTCCGCTAATATCCATTCGAGCATTAACAGTTGTTAATCCTCTTAATTCTGTTTGACCTGTAACTAATAATTGTGTGAAGTTACCTTCACCAGTAATTTCGGGTTCTAATAATTCTATTTCACCTGTAACACTGCCATCGACATTTGAATAATACATTCCTGATGGAGCATTACTAGGAATAACCCAAGTCATTGTTCCTTCTGCATTATTATGAGCAGAAGTTCCTGTTAATGTATTTCCGTTGGCATCAACAAATGTTACACCAGTCTCATAGTCATTTCCTTGTGATGTTCGAATGCTCCAAGTAAATGCACCTGTGAGAACAATATCAAACTCGTATGTTTTTGTTTTTGTTAATGTAATCTTAGGATTCTGTGCTGTACCATCAATTTCAAAACTTCCACCACTATCACGAACTTCAAACGTTTGTTCAGCACCACCTGCATTATTGTCAACAATAGGAACTTCACTTGTAATGGATTTTACAGTAATATTACCGTCGGAATCCACAGAGAAACCCGGCGAATTAAACCCGTACTTGCTGTAAAATGGATTGGTGGTTATTGTCATATCAGTCTCCGTCCATAGTATTTATCAACGGGTATCAATATAAGGAAATACCCAATTTTTACGGTATAATAGGATTTAACGCTTGGAAATAATCTGCTTTAAAGATAACTTTTGTTTTTGTCCAGTCAATGTTTTGACCGGTTATAGGAGTAACATTAATGTCTATGTAAGACTGATTAACCACAGCAGACACCGTAATTAAACTGTTTCCTAAATCTGCTTTTCCGTAGATTGTTAAGTCCGCTTTATCCGGGCCTGCTATAACAATACATTTAATAATTTCTTTGTCTGTATTGCTGAATTCTGCAACAATGGTGTATTCGGCGGCCATAAAACTGCCCATATGCCAACGATCTAGTCTAGTTGTTGTACCATTGATTAGATAAACCCACGGACCAGAGTAAGAGAACTGGGAACCGTTCTTCATCTTAACGGTTCCTTTTAGTCCACTTCCAAAAAACTTAGTAATATCCATACTACTATTTAGCGTTTGGAACTTTAATTACTTTTCCGTATTCAGGTAGGTATAGATATTCAATATCGCTCTTTTTAAGTGTGTGCAAAGCATCATCTAATGTTTCTACTAGAGGGTCTCCACCTAAATTAAACGAAGTGTTAAAGATAATTGGACATCCTGTTTTTTCTTTAAATGCCTTAATTAACTTGTAGTAGTGTGGGTTTTGATCTTCCGTAACAGTTTGTATTCTGCAGGTTCCGTCAACGTGAATAATTGAAGGAATTTTTTCTTCAACACCTGGTTGACAGTTTACAGCATACATCATGCTTGGAGATTCTTCCATGCCACGTAGATCAAACCATTCATGAACATCTTCTTTTAGAATAGTTCCTGCAAATGGACGGAAGTATTCACGACGCTTGACTTTGTTAACAAAGTCTTTACCGTCTTTTTCTCTTGGATCAAATAAAATACTTCTGTTACCTAATGCTCGTGGCCCGTTTTCACTGCGTCCTTGAAAGATTGAAACAATATTTCTGTGAGTTAGTAATTCAACAACCATATCAGTTGATGCTTCTAACACATCTCCGCCGACTGCTTCTGCTTTTGCTTTAATTTCGTCTTCTGTGTAGCAATATGCTGGACCTAAGTATAAATTATCGTTCCAAGTTTTAATTGTTTCGTCTTGTGTTATACTTCTTTGAATAAACATTGCCGCACCAATTGCTGTACCTGCATCACTTGAAATTGGTTCAACATATAAATTAATATTATTCTTTTTAAGTGTTTCTAAGTAATGATAGTTTGCAACACAGTTAAGAGCATAACCGCCTGACAATACAACATTTCTTTCACCAGTCATTTCAACGGCTTTAAGAATTAATTTTAAAACTTCTTCTTGTGTTTCTTTTTGTACTTTGTATGCAAGGTCTCTTCTATTTTTTAGTCTTGTGTAATCTTTTCTTCCATCGCTATCACCTGCAATGTCTTCTCCTTCGAGTTCGCTAAACATTAAAGCATTAATCATAGAACTTTGAGGATAGTTAGGAACGATTAAGTTTCTGTTTGTAACAGTTACTTTGCCTTCTCGATAGAATAAACTTGGGATTTTGTCATTAGGCTCACCATACGGGAATAGGCCCATTGTCTTTCCAGCCTCAATTGAACTAAATCCGCAATATTCAGTAACCGCTTCATATGCTTTAGTAATACCAGCAGTATCTGAAATCACGCATTCGTGTTTACCGTCTTCATTGTACATAGAACTATCAAAATTTGGATTGACAGCACCAATCATTGGTCCACGTAAGCCAATGTGTTTGTATAATGTTTTAAAGTTGCTTGGATATTCACAACTAAAAATAGTTTCGGTTTCCCAACCAACTGTTTGATCTCCACCAAAGTTTAAAGGAATAAATGTTCCTGCACCGTCAACAATTACTCCTACCGCTTTATCAAATCCTGATCTATAAAACGCACAAGCCGCGTGTAATTTATGATGTACAAAACTTAAATCAACAACTTGACTGTGTTGATAAGGATTGTCAGTTCTGTTAATTAAACCTAGTTTACGTGCAAGACCTGTATAGACATTATCACCTGTGTAATCAATTCTACCTGCCGAGTCTTCTAAACTTTGTGTATGTGCTATTACTAGATAATCTAATTTATCTGTGTAATCTAAAATTTTAACCATTGAAGCAAAAGGACCTCCATCATATTTTTGACGTGTAAATCTTTCTTCTTCAATAGCAAATACTATTTCACCATCCTTTAATAGACACACTCCTGAATTGTGTCCTCTTGCAATACCTGCAATCCATACTGGTTTCTTAGACATAATTATTTTACCTCCTGCTTAGGATTCATAAAAGGTGGAAGATTTTTTGCTCCGCCTGATGGTCCAATACCAAACTGTGATGGTGTTGATGGAGCCATTGCCGCTGGTGTTTGTGGAACCATATTAGGCATTGGCATTTGTTGTGGATGATGCATATGGCCGTGTTCGTGTGCTACTCCATGAACTGGACACACTTGTTGTTGAGGTTCACCTCCTTTTAATTTTGCCATTTTTGGTTTAGCAGTTTCTGGTTTAGGAAAATTTTTAACCAAATCTTGTACAGCCTTAATAACATCATCTTCTTGTTTTTCTGACATTGCAGATAAACCGTCATTCATTCTATCAGTATGTTCATCTGGAGCAATTCTAATAGGTGCGTATTGTCTATCTCTCTCACCTAAATCAATAATCTTAAATGTTTTTTCTTCAGGATATGAAATGTTAACAGGATATGTTGATGAAATAACTGAAACTGTCGGAGTTTCAACAGCGTATGCAATGTGTTGACCAACACTATCACAACCAATAAAAATATCTGCATCTTTGATTAGTCCTGACCACTGTCTTAATGAAATACCTTGTGGTTGAGGAATAGGAACGTCAAATTTTTCTCCGCTAAAATCAATTTGCATTTCTGCCATGATCATTGTTGCGAAGCCTTTCTTTTGCAATTTTTGAACTAAGGAAACTAGATTTGAATACTCAATGCTTCGTGATGTGCTGTCGTTAAAAATTCCATCTCTGAATTCAATACCTCTACCAAAAGGTTGAATAACAGCAACTTTATCTTTTCCAGTCATTTGCTTAACTTCATTCATTGTAATAACTCCATTAAGCATTTCGTCTCTGCTTAATCTCAAAGTAGGACGTGGTAAACTTCTTGGTTTTTCTAGGTTATTAAAAATAATATCAAAAGACTGTGCTAGACTTGCTTCTTGATTGTAATAGTGCCAAACTCTATATGGCTCTGGACTTACGCAATTTCTTTGTTTGATTTTGTCTTGGAATAGATTTTTGTGCCATATGTCATAAGCACGTTTATCTAAATCCGGATGACCTTTGTAGAATTCAGTTCCGCCTTCACAAACGATAATAAAATCATCATCAGGATTTTCTTCTCTAAATTTTTCAAATCCAGGAATTGACGTAATAACCCTACCAGCACCACCGTTAATAAAAAACGCTGTTGATCTTTTCATTTTGTTCCTCTAATCTTTCATTGCAAATAGTATATACTAGTATACACTAGAATCGCTTCTAATGCAAGAATATTTAATTACAACAAAAGACTGAGGTGTTAAGTCTGGTTTTAGGTATTTTCTGAAGTATCAAGTGCTACGTTAGCCGCATTTGGATCTACGGGTTCTGGAGCATTATCAACAGCAGGATCCATTGCACTTGCTAGGATTTCAGCCGGCATAATAGGCTGTTCTACCTGTAATTGCCCTGGAGGTGGATCATCAGGATTTTGAACTGTTTGTGCTCTTGGATCTTGTGGGAATGGAATCATCCATGGATCCCATGTATCTCTTGGAAATCTTGTTACTATATTTTCTAGGTCTTCTTTATATGCTGTCATTTTGGTAACCATATCTGAATTACCTTGTTCTGTATATGTAGTAATACTAGCGATAGCATCTGTAACCATAGACTGTGCCGCCGCATCTAGTTGCTCATAAGTCATATGTGGTTTTTTCCAAGGAAAAGGTTTAACCCATTCGTTGGCAACAAAGTCAAATTTGATTTCAGAAACTTCGTAAGTGTGATCAGGAACAGGAATAGTTGCTCTTGAATAGTACACTGTATTATCTGAAGGATCAATATCTTCTCTTGTAAATTCTGTTTGTGGATAATCTGCTTGGTCAATGTCCATCCAAAGCAGTGTTGCTAATAATGGCTCTGATCTAGCGTCGACTAAAATAGCCGCTTCTGATAATCCGCCCTGTGATGTTAATCTGTCTGCTTGTTCAGGCTCACCTGTGTATGCTTCTACATCATAAGTTGGAAGTATACAATTAGTTTTTCTATCTACATAGCACCAGAATTTTGCTGGACCCACATATGTAAAATCGGCTGTTAAACCCAAATTATTGGTATCATAAAGATACTTGTCCGGCATATTGTAAGTAAAATCTATTTCAATATTTGGTACATTTGTTATATTTGATGGCATACTAATATTTCTCCTTCAACCTATTTACTGTTGATACCATGTGATTCGAATCATTCCTGGAGCACCGTAAGATCCACAATGGCAGTGTCCTGACCATGAGTAGAATGTTACTCCACCAAATCCTGGAACATACTGTGGTGATAATCTTGACCATCCAATGTTGTTTGCCGCGGCACAGTTTACGTAAGTATCAAAGTGTCTACCACCTACACCTACACCTACTGTTCCTCCGCATTTGTTAACTAATCCACCTGGATATGGAAGATAATGTTTGTAACAGCAGTGATCCCCGCATGATCTGTTAACCCACCAACCACGCACACCGCACATATTTAAATCGCCACCGTAAGCACAAGCAGTGCCTGAGTTTTGTTGACATCCACAGCACCATGAACGGCAGTTACAGTAACCTGAAACATAACAACCGTAACCTGGGAAGCAGTATGAACATCCTTCAATACCACCATCAGCACAGAAGTTACTTAATCCTGGACCATTAATGGAAGAACGACATCCTCTGTATCCGCCTCTACCGTTGGAACAACAAGCACCTTCACCCATACACATATCATAACAGCAACCTGGAGTTACTCCGATAGTTTTACGTGCATAAGCACCCGATCCACCCGGTGAACCGCCCATACAGCAACAGTTTACACCGCCACCGCCGCCTGAGCCCCATGCTTCGAATGTTGCTCTTACAGCATCTGTTGGCACAATAAATGCAAAACAGCAGTACTGTTGATAGTTACCGAACGAAGGACAACTCCAACAAGATGATCTCCAAATTAATTGGCAACCTCCCGGTAGATCTGTAATATCGTCTCCGCCTTGTACTACTAGTTCACTTACATATGATGATAACTTTGCCATATCAATATTTACCTTAACAACAATCGTTCCAAGTTACTCTGACAAAACCTCCGTTGCCAGGATAACCATAACAGCATCCTCCACCGCATGATGTTGCTGATTGTCCGCCAACACCTGGTGTTAAGCCTGATTCACCAGTTGCCCAACCAATGTCAAATACACATCGTGCCCAATCTGAGAAACAAGCATTACCCATGTTTCTAACATGAGAGTGACCGCCGTTTTTGTTAACTAATCCACCAGGGAAGTGATGCCACAATCCCCAATAACATGGTCCACAGTTACATTGTGCCCACATAAATGATGGTCTACCATATGTTCCTCCGTCTGCACCATAGTATGGTTGACAGCATAAGCAACAATATTGTTCTGTATAATAATATCCGCAGTTGTTACCTTGACAGTAACCATAACCCCACATAATGAAACAACAAGTTTTACCTGGAACTCCGCCTTCAACGCAGAAGTTGTTTAATCCAGCACCTGAAATATAACCTTTACATCCTAAAATACCACAACAGCATGAAGCACAGCAAGTTGCTGGTCCTGGATATAATTGATAACAATCTCCAGAACTATAATCTGATCCTACAGTATTTCCTTTTAAGCACTTGTAAGCATAAGCACCTGATCCGCCTGGCACACCTTGTTGACAACAACAAGCACCACCGCCTGATCCGCCACCTGCCCAAACTTCAAATTTAGCACAGTTAGCACCGCTTGGCATACACCAATACAAATAACAGTTACCAGAATAATCTGAGTTACAATAACATTGACAATGTGGGAAGAATACCATTTGACAGCCAGGGTTTAACGGTCTGACGTCATTTGGACTAACTGCTCCTATTAATGATTTTAAATTTGCCATTTCTTCTCCTATGGATCCAACGTTATTCTTACAAGTCCAGGTCCACCAGGTCCACCGCAATAACAGTTACCACCTAATGCTGAGCCGGAGATACCTCCTGCTCCTGGAACTTTTTGGTGTGATCCGCCACCACCAATTAAACCTTGTCCAACTCTACATCCGTCGAATCCACCTGGCATATTATAAGCACAGAATCTATGCATATCCCAACGCATACCACATACACTTAAATTTCCTGGTAGTGGAGTATAGTGTTTATACCAACAAGCGTTGTTGTTCTGACAGTGTGTTGCGATACCACCAAGTCTACCTGGGATACCCATATCACCACCAAACCAACAAGCACAACAGTTTGGATATCTTGGATCTAAACAAACACCGCATCCAATACAGTTAAACATAAAGCAGAGCGAGCAACCTGAGTTACCACCTTCTGCACAAAAATTCGACCACCAATAATTATTACAAATCCATGTTCTGCAACCTCTGTATCCACAACTAAAAACTGGTGAACAACAAGAAGGTGGGCCAATACAAATTTGTAATTCTTGGTTACAGGCTTGATATCCTGATACACATTTTCTTGTGTATGCTCCAGAACCGCCATCGAAGCCCCATTGGCAACAGCAAACACCAGCGGCACCACCGCCACCGCCCCAAAGTTCGATGGTCATTTTATTGACTGAAGGATCTGGGTTGAAGCAATGTTCATGACGACATTGATCAGTGTTGTAACTAATACCACAGTGCTGAGTAAACGTTACTTGGCAAGTGTAGTATTTTCTGCAGGGAGTATTCGGAGAGTTCGCGTCGAAGTCTTCCGCTGTCGCCCTGTCTAATAAACTTTTTAAGTTAGCCATCTATATCGTCCTTCAATCCTATTCCTAATTAATTGTAACTGTATTTAATCTAAAATTAGATCAAAATCCAGCCGTAAGTTGCTCCGCTGTACATCATTGTAACGGTTGCGTTTTGTAAGTTTAAGTCCAAATTTTCGTTTAAGTTTTGAATTTTTGAACCATTTCTTGCAACTGTTAAATTGTATGTAGCAAAAGAGCCAGTTACGTCAATAAATTGGATAGTATCTCCAACGACTAGACTAGCATTCGCTGGTAAAGTTACCGTAAAAGCACCGCCACTAGTATCAGCAAGTACTCTGTCGTTTACTTTTGCTGAATACGTAGAGTTAACTTCTTTAATAACTGCACCGCTTGTTCCAGTTGTTGTAATATATCTTCCCATTTTTCTGTTCCTTAACTATTGTTATTTATCTATGCCAGCGTTTCGATGCCCATTACGACTACACTCATCGCTGGTGCACTAGAATACGCCACAATTTTTTTACCTGCATCAAGCACTAAACCCGTTCTTTCTAAAACACCTTTTGCTTGGATTTCTGTATCATACTCAACCCATTCAGCATCTGTAGGTGAATCAGCGGCCGCCACTGCTAGTCTTACTGCCGCCGCGTTATTCGAACGGTTGCACATTGACACAGTGACAACTGAATAAGTGCTGGCAGGTACTGTATACACAGTGGTATTAACACCCTGTGTCATACTTGCCGCTCCTAATCTTCCTGTTGCCATATTTTTTCTCCTTTTACTTTGTTACCTGTTTTACCATTACGATAATAACATTCTTTGCAACGCCACGATATCTCCATCAACTCCGCCTAAGAAATTCATTTTGGCTTTAACTTTGATTTCAACACCGGTCGTAGTGTCAATTTGATCTTCTTTGATCTCAATAACACCTGCGGTCATTATATTTACGTTCAATTCGGAATTACCACCACCAATTTGGGAGTTGATGTAAGTTCTAATTGCACGTTGCGTTGGTACTACACTATCTGAGTTAGCCGCAAATGTACCATCTGTGCTAAACTCTGTGATTACCGCACCTGTACCACCAAGTTCTACTGAACCCAATGAAAGTTCGTTCAATCCTGCAATGTTAAATGCATC
>Ga0099848_1000486_pt1 | contig 18752 bp, 43 predicted proteins | sample CB_VirMetaG_3_FD_78179 | JGI IMG/M metagenome (GOLD analysis project Ga0099848, IMG submission 78179) | Freshwater to marine saline gradient viral communities from Chesapeake Bay - CB_1508_1S Viral MetaG | ecosystem: Environmental > Aquatic > Marine > Coastal | place: USA: Chesapeake Bay...
CTAGTCTCAATCATCTGACAGAAGCTAATGCCTGCTTTGTCGGGAGCATGAGTAGCAAAGTGTTCAATCATCGGTTCACCAAATGCTACCATGTCGATAGCAGGTACAAGTTCTTTAACAAAATTGTACACGTTTTCTTTGCTTGTTACAAGTTCTTTATCACAAGCGGCACAATCAAACATCGCGTGATAACCCCAGTATGCCATTTAAAGTTTTCTCCTATGTAAAATGACATGTATTGGTGGGCACACTAGGATTCGAACCTAGGACCAATCGGTTAAAAGCCGAATGCTCTACCTCTGAGCTACGCGCCCGAATTAAAATATTCTAATCTTTTTCTTTACCGCACTTGTACGAGCAGTATATCACAGAAGGATGGTCAATTACAACCTTAAACTTCTTTCCACAAACTACACATTTTTTTATTTTAGCCATCCGATCCTCTTGCCCGAATCAACGCGTCTTTGATACTCTTCTTCAGAGCCGGGATATCTCCAAGCCCAGACAAGCCAGAATAACATAAAGAGGGCGATACTTACAAGTGCAATTGGCTTCAGTGCAATGTAGAGCAACCAAGCGTAGCTGGCGGCGCAACACGTGAGCATAATATATTTCGCACGAGTCGGATAGATTCGCTTGTGAGTCCAATCTTGGACGTAGCGCCCAAACACTGGATGTTCCCAAATCCACAAACGAAGCTTCTCTGAACTCTTGCTAAAGCACCACAAAGCCAATACGAGAAATACTGTTGTAGGAATTCCTGGTACGATTACACCAATATATGCACAACCGACAAAGAACAATCCTGCAATGCGCCACAAAAATTTGGTCATAGTAATATCTCGTAATCCTCATCAAGCTCGACTACGACAGCATTTTCACCCCACAACTCAGCGTGTTCGCGGGCTTCGTCTATCGTGTCAAACAATTTGATTCTAAGTTTGAATTTAGTATCTCCTTCGGTTACAAACAACATATCATCGTTTTCGCTACCGAAGGGAACCTTGACTGCATATTTAGCGTTCATGTTTCGGTTCACCAATCGTTGCAAAGATTTGATGTTCAATAACGTTCTCAACATAAATCGATGCATGAGGCAAACCAAGATATTCGCCCATTTCGACTAAAGCATTACTATACTCTTTGGCGTGAGCCGTTGCACATACTTTCACAAAGTTATATAAGTGCTTCAACTTAATTGAATCTTCGAAAAGACTGATCTCATCAATAACAACATCATCGGGTACACGGCTCATTCGAATCACAGAAATCATTACAACTCTCCAAACCAGGGCAGAAATTCATCGTAGGCGAATTTTTCACCAGCAAACATTTTTACAACAGTCAAAGCATCGATCACGTAGAACAGATCACGGACCTCTTCACGAAAAGTCTCGTAGAACTTAGGATCGTATTCGCGAATGGTGCTGTAGTTGTGCCATACGTCCATCACTTTGATGAATCGCACAATCTCAGGAGCAAGCTTGAGACGGTTGCGATCATGCATCTTGCGCACGGCGCGATTGCCCACGAACACAGGAGGCTTGGTCAAGTACCAAACGTACTCAGCTACTCGCTCACCAAACTTCTCGACAATTTCTTCAAGGGTCACGTCAGTGTCTTCGACAGTATCGTGCAAGAGTGCCGCAACAATGGCGTCTTCGTCATCAACGTGAGCCGCGACTGCCTCAGAGACAGCAATGCAGTGAGTCACGTAAGGCTCACCGGTGTACTTTCGAACTTGACCCTCGTGAGCCTTCTTAGCGAAGGCTAGGGCTTCATCAGTCATAAATGCTTTTGCTTCCATTGATCCATTCTCCGTTGACATAGGCTCGAACGATCCGCCCGGCTTGTCTCAGCACCGCAATCATGCCGGTGTCGCGCACATCATAACCTATTTCGCGATCCAATGCAACAAACGCAGACTCAGCATCTTTGAATTTGTATTCTCGCTTCGCACCATTTTTAGAAACAATCACTTCGAAGTCTTTCAGCGATTCCATCTCTTGTTCTTCGCGAAGATACTCGGCGATAATCTCATTACAAACCGAGAGCGGAACCTTAGAGACGCGCTTCTCAAGCACCTCATCAAGAATGATTCGACGGAACTTAGCAGGAATATCCAAGTGGTTTTTGTATTTCATAACGAACTCCTCTCATCAACCAACAAAACGATTATAGCAGGATTGGACCCAGTGTCAAGCTTTTTTTTCAATTTTTTTCAAGCCGCGACAGCAAAGGTGTAGATGGTGCGCCCGTCGTACAGCTTGACACTTTCATCCGTCAACTCTTCGTCGTCTTTGTCAACGTCAATCACCACAGCGCTCTTGGAACGCTTCGTAGCGGCGAAAAGCTTCACACCCTTCATCTTACCCAACTGAGCCCATAGCTTGCGCCCACCAGCGCTCTGGCACGTTCCAGCCTGCAGAATGATGCCGAGCTTGCGGAGCAAGAAAGCGTACAGCAAGGGAGCAATGCCGTGACCCTGATAGCGGTCAGATACACGCATCAGATCGACATGGTACGCACCCTTGCAGTATTCAGTGGAGAGCATCAGGTCAGCAATCACGTTGTGCATGCCGTTCGCTAGCTCTTGGTCGCGGTAGACCCGAACCGTCAGAAGATCGTCACCGACCTCACCCTCTAGATAGACCAGCATACCGCGAAGTTTACCGACGAAGGTGCCTTCGAGGTAGTCATTGCCAAGGCTAACGCGCTTGCTCATATCAATGCGATTCATTCTCATTCCTCTCTCAAGTCACATGTGTATGGTAGCAGGTCCACAGAGAATGTCAATGCCCGTTCGTCGGCTCGGTTAAAGCTCCCGAGCGAAGAAATACTTCAGAACCTCAGGGTAGACCGGAGTACCCCAGGTAGCAATGTACCGAACATCTTCTTTCTCATCGAAACCAGCGCCGTGACCCATGTAGAACTTGTCTTCGCCGACTTCGGGACGAACACGGACGATACCGACATTGTTAAACCAAATGGAGTCAACCACATTGTACTCACGCATTGCTATTCTCCAACTCATTGATTTGCTTCTGGATTTCTGCGATACGCTCTTCGATCCGAGCATTGTCTTCGGGAGAAAGTTCGCCTCGCACTTCGCAGAGGCAGATTAAATCATTGTAAAGATCACCAAGATTAGCCATTGTTTTTGACCTGTTCAATCAATCGTTCGAAGTCGCTAACCATGCCTTCACCGGCACGAATCGCATTTTCATCACCCATTTCAATGTACCGAGCAAGGTTTTCCTTGGCCGCGGCGAGGTAGTTTTCAAGAATTTCAAGCATTTTCAAACCTCTCTCTCAATCAACAAGCGTATTGTCTCACGGATCCTGACGCTTGTCAACCCCTAAAAACGCCCGTTCGTCGGCTCGCTAAGTGCTTGATTTTATTGAACTTGGGATCGTGCCCATGCGTGGCACTGGTGTACTGTGGACGCTCTGAGAAGCGGTGAGGGAAGGGTAGATTGGACTGCACGGTTCATACAGGCTTCGCGCAGGTGTCGCACCTGCGCGTTCTGAGCGCTCTTCAGCGCGTCAGGCGTAGCGCATCCAAGCAGTAAAGTGATCGAGGCGAGGGTAAGAAATGTTTTCAAAATGCAACTTTCCAACTAACACCAATGTGATTATTATGTATTACAGTGCCTAATCTTACAGCATTAACACCCCACATTAATTTAAGTTGTTCATTAGGTTCACTAATTCCTAAACCATAATAAACAATAGCTGTTGTAACTGCACTATAAAGATATACTTTATCAACATGTGGTCTGTCACCAAATAAAGGATTACCTTCACTATAACATTTACAAGGGTGACTTAAAGCATATCTTGTTTGTTGTAAATCAATATATTGAATCGTATTAAAAGCGGTAAAAGCCCATTTTTCTTTTTCGGTCCATTCATCCCAATGACGAAACTCTGCCTGCGCGGTTGACGACAGGCAGAGTAAGAGCGTTATCTTAACCGTCAGAAAGAGGGTTATCAAGCGCTTTCTGTAAAGTCTCTCTAAGGTCTTCATCCAGTTTTTCCATTTTACTATCGATACGGTCTTCTACTTCTCTCATAGTATTACGAACGTCTTTCTCGGATTCACGACTCAAATCTGATAACTCTCTCATGCGTTGATCTATATCATCTTGTACGGTTTTAACTCTATTACTTGCACTTTCAGCCACTCTTTCTACCCTAATGATATCATCTCTCAAGCTATTTTTAATATCACGGGTATAATCAATTGCATCATCAAGCTTACGCTCAATCGCAACGTTACGAGCCTCAACGGCATCAATATCTAATACTTCAAGTTTCTCTGCTATTTCTTGAAAAGCTTTGTACGATTCAAATACACCATATAAAGCACCTAGAATTGAAGTCAGCAGTGCAAATGCCGCACCAATTGTTGTTGGCGTCATCGTGATACCAAACAACTTCATTTTAGTGTTCTTTAAATTTTCAACCTCTTCTTCGAAATTATCTAAGCTTTCACCTAAATCTTTCTCTGACATTTCTACTCCTAGTTCTCAAATTGCAACCTCTTTAAGTTTTCTATTTCTTGTCTCAACTTCATCACTTCAAGACGCTTTTTCTCAAGTTCAAGTTGATATAAAGTATTGCAATTTAAGCGTTCTTTTGGAGCACCAATAGGTATTGTTATTTTACCATATACCCCAACATCACGAATAAATCTATCCGTGTTGTAATTAAAACTAGGATCCGACATAATAATAGAGTTGTTATTAAATGGGTCATTTTGATTTAATATGCCCACCACACCAAACTCAACGTTTGTCGATGATCCTATAGCCATTGAACATTCAATGTTATCAGACGATCTAATTCGATCAGACTGAAAACTTTGAGGCGATTGTGGCAAAGCTAAGTTCAAAGAACTTGATTCCGCATATGCCACACGACTCATCAATAGCATTAATATAACAATAAGCAATTTCACATTCACGACGACTCACTTTATTTTAGAACAAATCCTAGTCGATATCATCGTGACCTTTGATTCATTCCCTATTAGTTTAGACTTCGAACAAATATACACAGCCCTATTTACGTCTTTATCCCGAATGTAGATGTTTAGACTTTTTCTTGTTAAATACGGCACATCTACAATTTGTGCTTCAGAAGCAAAACTTACAGGCTCCCATTTACCATCAAATACACCCAATTCATAATAACGTGCATCGTTTCTACTATTAAACAATTCCATCTTCGCTACTTTTACACCGTTCACAAACGATGACTCTAACTTTGGATAAGTTGGAGTAAATTGGTGGGCACTCACGTGCCCACTCATCAATAGCAAAAATGTTATTAAAGCGCGATACACTCAGCGCTCACAATTGCACGATACGTGCCCGCAGGAAACGCCTTGTCAAAGCCGTAGTCTGCCTGAGACTCAACTTTAAACCACGTGCTTCCAGCTACAGACAGGTCAACTTCAATCACATTATCGTAGTTGATCTTGTTCTGGTCGTATGCAGACATTAGAGGATCAGTTACTTCAGCAACAGTAACATCGCCCGTCCAGTTAACTACATCAGAGAGCGCAGGGCTTTCTGAAAACGAATTTGGATACGTAATGACTGCTTTATAATAATCAGCACGAATAACGTCGAAGCGAACAATAGGCTCGACACCAGCATCAGCCGCGGCTGTACTCAAAACACTGGGCGTAGGGTTACCATAAATCCCCACAGTATCTGTCGTCACAACACACTTAGATGCCACCGTTCCCGTAATAGGAACATCAGCCGCACCACTAGACATGGCGAAAAGCGCAGTAAAAGCCGCCACAATTTTTTTGAACATTTCGTTCTCCTTATTTTAATTTTTATTATATTGTGAATTCACCATTTCTTCATGCAATACTTGTTGAGCAAAACTTACTCTCCTTGCTTTAGGATTGTCAGGTAGCTCCTTGTCTTTAAGTTGCGTTGTTTCTACGTATGTCCCTCCTGGAATTGAAGCATAGTAAGACTGTGGTATATAGTTCATTGCCATCAACTCTGCATGCTTCGCGGCCGCATCAGCCGCCAGCAAAGAGGTGTTGACAATTCCCATAAGTGATTCTAGCCTTGCGTCAAGCTTTTCCTTCGCAACCACTCTTTGGCGCTGTCTGTCTTCTTCATCTTCGTCTTTTAGATTTGCCTTTCGATCAAGCTCGGCTTGAATCAAATCGTCATCTAAAGGATCTTTGACGTTAATGTCGAAGCCCGGAATATCAAACGGGTCTTTGTAGCCCGGGCATGTTGGGCTACTCTGCGGATCAAAGCACGGATCGAATTGATACGTGTAGATCACAGACGCACCTGATACTTCGCCTTCCCCTTCAACTTCAATCGACCCGTCACCCCAAAACTGAATGGGTATGTTCGCTATGGGTACGACCTTGTTAATCGTATTTCCCGGAACACCAGACCAGTCGTCTGTATTTCTGAAAACAAAACCACCGTTAATCGCGTCTTCGTTTTGAATATGAACTAACATGTCGTCACTGGGATCTTTTGTCGTAGTGTATCGATACACCATCCCGTTGACTTCAAGCCCCGTTTGCTGAGGCAGAATATTAGTCATAGCCCAATTGAAGCCGTTCGAGGCCGCGTTCTGTGTCGACCCGAAGATTTCTTCAGAGTAGGAGTAAGAAGAGCAGGCTAGCAATGCCAGCACCGCCAAGAAGTGTCTTCTTATCATTACTCATCTCCTTTTCCTTTTCAACGCCTGGTTGCTTTTCAGCGTTCAGTTCCCATGCCGCTTTAGCATCGGTACCGATCATACCGTCATACGGGCAAGGGGTACCAGCGTTCATCATAGCGTCAAAGACTCTCCTGTCTTGACACATGACGGACACAGCCGCTACCTTCATACCCATGTCATACAACGTCTTGGCGTTCTTCAGTCGCTCACAGTTCTCGTCCGTGACTTGAGTACCTGTGGAGATGCCGAGAATCTGCGTTTGAATTGCGCCGGCAACACCAAAGGTACATAGATCAGAATTCGAAGTGTTAATCGTCGGCGAAATCGCAGAGGCGGGCGGCGACTTTAACGTAGTTGTCGTATCCGATCTAGTCGTTACGGTACTGTTTGTAGTCGCTTCAGTGATGATGGGCGGGTTCAGAGGATCAGTCTCATCCTGTGCGTACGCCATCGGAAATGATAAAGAAATAATAAGAATTACGAATTTCAGAAAGTACATAAAATATTCCCATACGTGTGTGTACAGGAATATTTATATGTTTTTAGTATTTAATGTTTGAAGTTTTTATGACTGAACTTCGACAGTGCCATCACGGCGAAGAATGTAAAGGTAGTCCCAGAGGAAAGAACCTTCTGTATCTATACCCCAACCAGTGGTCGTGGACGGATCAAGGTCGAATTCTTCTTTGACAGCAAAGGAAGAGCGCATCAACTGAGCCATCTTGTAAGCAGGATCGTCACCACGCTCACGAGTAAAAGTAGAGTTGAACTGCTGAAGCCAAGGGAGCGTACCTGAAGGATAGCCATCGTAGTGCTTGTACGCTTCAATACCACCCAAACCTTCAACACGAATCACAGCATTAGTAGACATAATATATTTCCTCTCTATTCACAATCAAATTCAACAACTTCGTAGTCTTCGTAGCCAGCGCACTCAGCGAATTCTTTCGCGGCCGCTTCGCTTCCAAAAATTAGATCGTCAATCAATTCTCCCTTCACTCGCAAATAATACACATAATCATGCAACATCATAGATTCCTTACAAAAGCTTACAAACCTCATCCCAAATCAAATCCAACTCTTTTTGAGAGTCAAAACCGTTCTCATGGGCAAAATGCCAAGCAGAAGAACAACGAATCACCGAAGCTGGTCCACCGTTCTTCATAATGCAATCAGCGATCATGAAGGGGTTCCGATACGCCGCAACGAACTCGTCACCCTTGTAAAGCTCAACCAGACCTTCGCTCACAGAAACAAAATCAATCATCATTCATCTCTCTTCTCTCAACCAACATGTATAGTGTCTCATGTTTTGAGAACATCGTCAACCACTTTTTGATGTTTTTTTTAGACTTTTTTGTTATAAGAACATAACGAAAAAGCATAAAGCTAGGGTCACACTTTGTGTGACCAGACAAGGTAGTCCTTTAGACCAGAAAGCTTCAGACGGATTTCAAGTCTGCGCTTGGGAATGTAGAGATAAGTCTTGCCAAACTGAGGATCGATCATAGGCACACTTACGCTTCGCTTTGCGTCCATGTACATCTCTTTTACGAAGTTTTTATTATCACGCTCTTCAACTTTTAAGAGAGTATAATATACATCGCCAGTTTTCTTATTTCGAATAGTTGCGATAATATACAAATTGTCCGTTGACAATACTTTATTAACAAGTGGTTTAACAAACATATCAGTTAAACCAGAATAATCAGCACTCTCAAATAAACTGGCAAAGTTATCATTCTCCAACTTATTGTTTTGAAGAATACTTGCCTCGGTCGTCATGCCATTATCGCTATTACAACTTAGCCCTTTAACGTCGATGTTAATATGTTTTGTTTTAACATCAACAATATTCTTGCCAGCGCCTATCCATTCACCGTCGGGCAATGCGTCCGCTACTGCATACTCCCACGATTCTTTAGCGAGTTGAATAGGTCTGCCTTTGTTAGAGAATGGAGAATAATAATTCTCCATCTCCTTTGCCAGATTTGAAGCGAAGTTGTCTCCTAACAACTTCGCGTGTTCAGAAGGGTGGACTGGGGCGTAATAGATCATTACGCCGCCATCTCAACTGCTAAGTTCATCGCACGGACCTTCTTGGCTTGGTTAGCACCGAACCAAGCGGACTGCATCCGAGTATCAGCAGAGCGCCCTAGCTCGTGGTCAGTGAGATAGGTCACTGCGTTAACAGCGTTCCACCAGGTACCCATGGCGAAGTTCGCACCAGGCTGAGTCTCAAGCACGTCATACGCTTGCTTCGCAGTACGGCTCAGGTCAGCGTACTCCTTGACTTGACCTTTGCCCGCAATCGGGAACACGTTATTGAAGTACTGAATGAGGTCCTCATTCTTAGCCCGCTTCTTGCAAAGGAATCGAGCCATCTCTTTGTACATCGCAAACTTCTCATGAGCGATGCCTAGTTGCTCTTTGACCATGTTGGGGTCAAACTCACGACGGTGGTTCAGCGTCACTTCGTTCTTAGCGTTCTGGCTCAGAGACAGAGTGAGCGTGTTGTTGCACACCACACGGATAGGCGTGAAGCGAACGTTCAGCGACTTGCCGTACTGGTGAGGGTTAGAGAAGAGCAGGTAAGAGTCAACCCGGTCTTCGCCAAGCACGTCGAAAGACTCGTTCACCTTAGCAAGAGCCCAGACGATCTTGCCATCAGCAAGAGAGCCAGCGGTGTGCATTTCCATGTCACCTGCAAGGCAGTACTCAGTAAAGAAGTCAAACGCTTCTTCGTTCTGAACAGGGTTCCAGTTGCCACCGACGTTGGTCAGCACCTTGCTGTCCGTCTCGCGAACCAGTGCTTTCTGACCAGTCGAAACTTTCGTCCCGTTCACGTCAGCGTAAGTCGGAACCAGATTGACGCGCCAATCGACGCCTGCTTTTTCCATCATCTGACGAGGAGTCAGATCAGAAGGGACTTTTACGCCAAGACCGTGCCAGGGAAGCTCGCCTGCGTAAGCCATCGTTTCAACCATATGAGCCATAATATAATCTCCGAGAAGAAATGGTGGGGAGCGTCTCTCCCCACCTCACAAATACAATAATAGACGATTTCAAAACAAAATGCAAGAATTTTTTTAGAACATTTTGCACTAAGAAGCTGTTGCCATATAAACCTTTTTGAAATCATCAACCGACATAGAGCCCATCATTTTGTTGTACGTTGCTCGCACCATCGCAAGGTTCTCATAGACGGTACGCCCGCCTTGACTGTGAGCCTTAATGTGTGCACCCTCGGCTTCGGAGAGGTGCAAAGGCTCGTTGTCAATAGCGCAGAGAAACCCTTGATCCGCCAGCTTGGCTTCGCGATCAGAGCGACTGAACAGACGATCCTTGTCCTTGATGGTGATCAGATTTTCGATCTTCAGTTCAGGGCGCTTCAGCAGTTCAAGGATAGGGAACTCAACGTGTTCTACTGTGTCGTATTCGTTGAGAGAGTCGTTAAACTGCTTACCGATGGTCTTCGAACCGTCAAAGGGGCTCTTCTTCTGAAGCGCCGCGATTTGAGTATCATAAGGCGTCTTAAAGAACGGTGTGTAAGCGGCAATGACGGCTTTACCGAACTGCACCTTGTCAGTGATCGTGTAGTCACCGAACTCGCTCTCCATGAACATATAGAGACGTTCAAAGACACGGAATTCTTTCTCAGTCAGCCCGCGCTTGAATACCATATTCACAACATTAGCCATGTCAAGAATGAATGACAGACACTTGTCAACTTTCTTTTTCAGCTTGAGCATGGTGTCCATGTCAGGATACGCGTTGTACATCTCTTCAAGATTTTGTTCAGTAGACACACCAAGCCCACCGCCAACGTAGTAGCGATAGAAGATGCGAGCGACCTTCTTATCAATCTTGAGTCGAGAGTTATCGAAGTTCAGATTATCAAACTTCACCACACCTTTCTTTATGCTAGTCTCAAAGAGAGGGTGACAGTCATTGTTGACACCCGCCACAGTACGAGCCGTCTCGCGAATAATCTTAGCGACAGGGATCACATTGTACGAGTTGAGCATCTCCATGTGGTTAACGTCAGTAGACTTGTTAACTGACTGGAAGATGAAAGCTACGTCTTCAGGATTGAGATCCTGGTAAACGATCACCGTCAACTCGGTAGCAAGGAACTGCGCACGTTCTGCATCAGTCAAGTCTCGGAAATAACGCCCGCAGTAGAAGAGAGGGAATTCGTTGTTGATGAAAGCCTTGATGGCTCGCTTACGGTGACCACCATCGACAGACTCAAAAGCCCAATTCGGATTAGCGCTGGTGCAGAGAATGATAGTGCCGAGATCGATTCCCATGAACAGCGACTGAATGATGCCTTGCGCTTTCGAAGGCTCACTGACACCGATCATGTTCGGCTCGGTCTCAAGGCGCTGACCTTCAGGAGAGCAGTCAATCTTAGGCAAGTAATTGAATAGGAAGTCACGAATGGTGACAGCGCGAGGAGCCCCTGGGAGGGACATAAAGTTGAAACGATTTTCGGTATTAACAATCATGGTATTACTCCTTTGTGTGAGTCATCATTGACTCGGATTATGAGGCATCTATACCTCGGTTTTTGTAACTTGCGTTACGAATAAAACTTACACTTCACGAAACAAGGTTGTGAGAAGCATGAAAAGGGAAACAGCATTCAACATAATCAGCGCACGATCTTGCCAGATGATCGACACCCACAACCAAAGGGCGATGCCAACAGTTCCGATGCTGAGGTCATAAATTCGATACTCTGGACCAGCGGCTCGCATTGCCAAAGACAACATGACAATGACTGACGCGGCCCATTTTAGATACCAGTCGAAATTCGCTGGATACCATTTCTGATCAATCTTTTGCTTCACGCATTTTCTCCATGCGGTCACGAGCCGCTTTCCATTGTTCATAGGTGAGTGGCTTACGTTCTTCGCCACACGCTAATTTAGCTTTCTTGAATTCTGCTTTCAGAGTGTTAGCCGCATCACGACCCATGAATCGAGACACTAATGCAAGCAGACACTTGCGGAACGAACGACCATGATGCATGTGACCAAGACAGTGCGCCAGTTCATGAAGCAGAGTGTAAACGTTAAGACCGACTTTGGTGTCGAGAGTCACAGTGTAGCCGTTAGTGTGACCAGCAGTTCCTCGACCAGACGACCGTTGCTTTGCAACGATTCCTGGGCTAGAAGCGAGCAATCGTGATACATCACGGTTAGTGCCCTCGGCCCACAGTTTTTCCCAAGTCTTCGACTTGTAGATTTTCTTGGCGTATCTTTGAGCTTCAGCCAAGTCTTTGAATTCTTGAACATCGCACTTGCGCTGAAACTCCCACTCACAGCGGTAAGTCTTCAGCCGTTCAGAATCTTGAGTGTAATTCGCACCCTTGTTCTGTTTACGGGAATGCTTTATAAGGTAGGTTTGGTATTCAAGTCTAGACATAAAAACTCCTCTCTCAACTACAATACAATGGTATCACAGCCGAGAGAGGAGCACAATAGATGTTTTGAAAATATTTTAATTTTTTCAGAACATTTTGTTATATGCTTAGAACTTTTGGATATATCACTCGCACCAAGGAGCTTTCTTGCCACCGTCGTAGGGAACTGCTAGCCCACGCTCAATCTGCATCTGAGCAAAGTTCTCGCCGTCTACGAACACGTCAGCATCGATACGCCCGCCAAATTTGTCCCATTGCAGGACGTTTACCTGGACAACATCACCAACTGCGATTACAGACTTAGCGAACTCAGTAGCCTCAGCACCGAGAGCGGCTTCTGCTTCGCATTTAGCGCGGCCACCCTTCTCAGGCGTATCGATGCCCATAATACGAAGGGCAATGTCGTCACCTAGCTCAGGTAGCAACCAAGGGGCTTCGACGCGAATGGTATCACCGTCAGTGACTTTGGTCACTTTCATATCATACGGATTGGCATATGCAATAGAAGCAAATCCAAACATAGCCAAAACTAGTGCAGTTTTTTTCATTTATTAAATCCTTTTATTTCTAATACTTCTTTCTTTGATAGATCACGGAACTTTCGCCCAGTTGCAGACCAGCATTTGCTAGGAGCAGTGAAGCGAAACTCAGTTTTTGAACCGCGTGGAATATAACCGACGAGGGCGCGCCCGTCTGTAATATATATGTGATTTGGAGTGTTGTCGCCCCAATCAGTAATTTCTTGACGATAGCGTTCAGCCATAATCTACCTTCTCATCTGAGAGATTTCAGTTGCGTGTTTAGGATTGGTTACGGGTACCGCATTGGACTTGTGCATCGTTGCGATGCCGATTACATAGTCACCCGTGTATTTTTGAGTCTCTGTTCTTGCTCCGACGGCGACGGAGAAGTTTTCACGAGATTCGTATCGTTTTGCCTCTGCCATTCGAATATCTGCGTACGACGGGCTTGCTGTTGACGCGAGTGGTTTAAATGGTGGCGGCGTGTATTTGGCATAGACTTCTCCCTTTGCTTTGCGTTTCTTCTTGCGACGACCAGCATAGTCGTGATTTAGTGAATAGTATCTCATAACAAATATTATCTCACATTTACCAACTGATTTCAATACGTTGATCGCCAGTTTGATTCCAAGACCATCTGCATCCACACTCTTCGATGATGGGCAGAATCGCTTTCAGATTCTTAACACCCTCTTTATCACCAGCGAAACAGAACATCGATGAAGTCTGTTGTTCGGGCGTCATGCAGATGAATCCAGAAACTGAAGTGTCGTACTCAGACGGATCGAATCCTTCTTCGACTTCACCCTTACCATAACACGTCAGACAGTTTTCGCCATTTTCATCACAGCCCTCTCCCTCGCATTCTGGGCACTCTTCACCGTCAAGGTAGACTTCACAGTCTTGAGAATGATTGAACAGCACCTTGTTGAGGTCGATCTCACTACCATCCTCAAACTCAAAAGGAAGTTCTGCCCATGCACACGATTGACAGCAGGGCAGATTCCAGCCTACATACCAACCTTCTTCACGAAGGCGCTTTTTCAGATTACTAAAACTCATTAAGCGTTCGACTCCCAGTAAGAAATGATGTTAGAGAATCCGCCTTGCAATACGCTGTACTCGCTCATTTCTTCAGTGCGAAAATGATCTAGGTCTGCAATCTGCACATCAGTCAATTCGGCAGGATCATCAACATCGTAGAACTCACACACATATTCCCAGACAGCATCGTCGACTTGATGCGAAATCCAGTCTTCGGTTTTATGCATTCTCGGCCAGTTAAAAGAATTGTCACTCATAATAAACTCCTAGTTGTTGAACTCTGCAAAGTGTGGAAAACATTTCATGAACAGTTTCTTCTCAAGCCTGAAGGCTTCTTTCTCCCACGGCTGATTGTCGTAATCGTAGCCGTTAGCTTTGCGCCCTTTCCATGCCCAGCCAGATTCGTTCTTGAGTTGACCACGAATGAACTGGCGCGCATGAACCATCTCATGCGCGAGGGTCTGCATCATCTCAGTGAAGCCGAGCTTACGATTCGTGACTGGACACTTACGAGCAACCTGGATATCGGCATACTCGCTCTTCGAACCGTCGCAAAGCCCGAAAGCACCGCAAGCATTAGTGACAAAGTTGACTGTGATGATAGGCTTACGAAGTCGATCCATGCCTAGCTCCTCAATGAGGCGCTGAACATAGAAGTAAACAATCGCTTTGTTCTTGACTCGACCGTTGATTTCGAATTCCATATAGCACACCTTTTGAAAACAAATTAGATGGTAGCAGGATTCTTATCGCCTGTACAGATGTTTTTTTCGATCATTATCTAGTAATCGATAGATTTTATCGATAATCAATAAAATCAACTACTTACGTTAACCACTCGCTGACGGAGATCACTGGAGCTAAACCGATGATCCCGCTTGTTGAAATAGAGTTGGATATCGCGCTTTCGGCAGATATCTTTGCCCGTAAACTCGCGATCCCTATACTCGTCTCCCAGAATACGAATGTCTAGGTGATACAATTCTAGAATGTCTTTGAGGTCTTCTTCTGTCTGGTACGGAATGATTTCGTCTACGTAACTGACAGCCTTGAGTTGTGTGTATCGTTCGACCAATGTTTGAACGGGCGAGTTCTTTTCGGAACGATCAATTGATGGGTCCACCTGAAGCCCGCAGATAAGATAGTCGCAGTGCTGTTTAGCATCACGAAGCATTTGAACATGACCTGCATGTAGCAAGTCAAAGGTAGAGCATGTAAATCCTACTTTCATAATTTGATTACCGCAACTCCACATTGTTTGAGAAAATCTTTGCCGTCGCCCTTTGCGGCTTCATATTCAGTTTCATAATAGACATAAGAAATGCCACTCTGATAGATGAGCTTAGCACACTCAATGCACGGCAAGTGTGTGCAGAACATCGTAGCGCCATCACAGGATTCTGGGCTTCTAGCCATCTTCGCAATTGCGTTAGTCTCTGCGTGAAGCACTTCTTTCTTGCTAGTCAGCCTAACATAAGCAGGATCGCGCGGTGCGTTTGGATTGTTTTTAATCCAATCTGGCCAGTCTTCATGCTCGCAGTTGTTGTCCCATCCCGCGGGCATTCCATTGTAGCCAATTGAAATAATTCGATTGTCTTTAACTATGATTGCGCCCACCTTTGCTCGACGGGCTGTACTTAGTTCTGCAAATCGCTTTGCAGTATCCATATAAGCATTAAGAAACTTGTTCAATTTCATTATGTTCGCTCGCAATTATGTTTAGACTTTCTTCACAGGTAGCACATTGAGTACCAGCACCAGTCATTTCTTTAATGGTTTGAATATCGGTGTATTCAAGCATTTCGCGAATGGTGCGTTCAGTTATTGCTTTGCAAACGCATACTATCATTTTGCTTCATTAGCCTCACATTTAACACAAGATTCTCTACACACAGCTTTACTATAGTAGCAAGCATTATCTCTGGTGTCAAGTCTTCGCCTATTAAATTCATTGCCATGAGACGGTATGCTTCGTCTTCGTCTAGCGCCACATCAGCCCAGTCAAAGGGATCAGCAACCTCGACTTCTTTGGCTATTTCAATCAGTTGCTCTAAAGTCATTCGTCAATAAAGCCTTCGATATATCGTTCGATAAACTTTCGAACTTCTCGGCTCGCAGTAGTATCGTCTTTCTCACAAAGTTCTATGAACTTCTTCTTCGTCTCTTTATTAATCTTGACCAGTAATTGATCATTTTTTGCCTTTTTACTCATGTTAATAGTCTCATTTCGTATATATAATGTATACACTCAGTTAATATGGAGTATATCCTATGAAAGCATTACTACTTATACTTTCCTTAAGCATACTGTCCGCAACAGCACATTCGGCTTTACCCGTAAGACAGTCTCACACTTGGAAAATTTCAGAAGACAAAATCTATGTTTCAAGCAATGGTGAGTTGCTTTGGGTTCTGAATCATAAGTGTGGTAAGAATATCACAAAAACATCCGACGTGTCAATACGTGTGAATCAAAGTCGCGTTCGTGAAAATTCAATGCTTAGATTGGTTGTTAACGGCAATCATCAACAGTGTCAGGTTGGCAAGATTCATCACTTTCAGTGAAGGCATAAAAAAAGCACACCACCGGGAAGTGGTGTGCTTCGACTAATCGATTACGCAATAGAGGCTAGGTCTTCCATACCACAAGCATTGTAAAGCAGTTTTGTGGGGTCGTTACACAGTTCAACGCTAGTTGCTTCTTGCACCAACGGAATTAAGAACGTAGGCGAGTTGGTGATAATCTCGCCATAAATGTCATTATAGATTACCGGCGCTAGAAGCCCAAAAACGCAAAGACTTAGAATAATAGCAAAGGGTAGGTAGACTTTAAATGTTTTTACCATTTGTTATTTGATCGCAACCTCTTATTGTGCTTCGACGGCGAAACCGTGCTCTTTCCAACCTTCGATGGTGTAGCACTTGGTCTTGTAGTAAGGCGTGATAATACCGACATTCACTTTAGCGCAATATTCGCCAGTCTCATCGTTCAGACGGGCAACGTATGAATCAGTTACAGCAAAAGACATAGCAGGCAGAGCAAACAGACAAACGAATGCAACAAAATTTTTCATTAGAAAAATTCTCCAATATTTAATTGTGGGGGTGAAGGCGTGTAAAAGTGTTACTATTTTACACGCATATATGTATAGCTTTTGTATTAGATTTTAGCAAAATTTTTTATATTTTTTTGCTATAAGCTTAGTGAATTTTCTTGACTTGAAAATTGAAGGGGGTTTGTACACACATTTCAAATCGTTCACCAGTAACAAGAACACCAAGAAGATTATTGGGGTCAATCTTCTCAATTTTCTTCATGTTATAAATCTGTCTGTTTTCAGTTCCTTCGAACCAAATGACTACTTCATACTCTTCTGTAAAAAGAGTTTTAAAATAATTTTTAATCTTGTTCAGCATTATCGACACCGTACGTTAATTTTGAGTTTCTTAAGCTGTGATGTTCTTTGCAGTGGGCTTCGAAGGTAGACCAAAGCTTTTCAAAATGAAGCTCATACGTGTTTTTAATACCAAAAAACTTGTTCATGATTTCATCGCAAACATCAGCGGGCATATGTTCGAACTTAGGGCTGTCAACTAAATAGGATACAGCCAAATCGATATCATCTAAGACTCGCCAAGCGTTTAAAATATTCTGTTCAAGATCGAATATATGGTTGCTTTGTTTTAACATCATTAAATTCCCAGAAGTTTTTTGATTAAAGCCGAATCGTCTTGATCTTTAATCGTCATTGTTGGTTTATGAATCAACGTATTTGTAGCCCGCCTTGAAAACTGTCTTAGAACATCTTCAGCAGATTTACCTCTATTTAGTTCTTTTACTGCCGCTTCTAATTGTTTTTCGACTTTTTCAAGAGCAGGCTCGTACAGCTTTTTTAGATCGGAATCAATCAAGCTTGTGCCCAACGGTCCTGCGAACAATGTCAGTTCCATCAAACTCTGCCCAATACAACTCAAACGCAACCCCGTCTTCGACACCGACGAATTGATGCCACTTCCCTGGCTCTACTTTATAGTAATCGCCAGCACGAAGAACAGTTTGATCGCACAGATGCGGTCGTTCTGTCTCTGGTGCCGTCGCCCAAGTCTTGACCAAGAGACAGCCAGACTCTACGAAAAAGCCATTCCACTTAGTCTTATGAAAATGTTCAGAGCAACAGTAGTTTGCTTTAAACTCAATACGATGAAACTCAAACGACGGAGTATGTTCAATTAGCTCTGTCGTTCCCCAAACCTTACCTGATTTCATTAAATTCTCCTATTACCACCAAACTGCGTTTAGTATACCATACGTCATGACAGTTGTTAATAATACCGTCACTAAGCTGTACCAAATAATTTTTCGTTTCTGCATAACTAGTCCCATAACCCTCGATAATATTTACCAAATAATCTAAAACCATTTTCCATTCTCTCGCCCCACTTAATGTGACCTTCTTTATCCCACACGCGAGTATGGTTAGGTCCGCATTTCATTTCGCACATTCCTGCTTCACCTGGTACATCTTCCCAGTAAATATCATGTTCACCAGTCCAGAACTGTTCTTCCCAGTCCGCGAGTTCTCCTACTAGGCACTCAAATGCAAAGATCATTTCATTCATCACCCAGTCCCAGCGAGCGTGTATTGCATCCCAGCACATTTGATCATGTTCTTCACTAGGAAATAGATCGTACTGTGTAAGTTCGTATCTTGCGCCGCCGTGAAGCTGTAGCTCAGGAGGAACGTCTTCAAGGTCAACATTCGGAGAACCATGTTTAGTTTCTTTGAGTTGTTTGAGCATTGGAAGAATGATATGCGCAAGGGTATCATCCATATTCCACGTATCGTAATTGTCGATTTGTATTTCAACTTTACGATCACTATCGTCATCTGGGTAAGGACCTATTTCAACTTTCATCCCTCACCGTTCCACATTGCTTCCATTTCAGTAGCATCTAAAGTATAACCGACAGCGTTCATGAACTTAACCCACATCATAAACATTTCTTGATGGTCCATACCATCCATATCAAATTCGAA
>Ga0099848_1000487_pt1 | contig 18733 bp, 46 predicted proteins | sample CB_VirMetaG_3_FD_78179 | JGI IMG/M metagenome (GOLD analysis project Ga0099848, IMG submission 78179) | Freshwater to marine saline gradient viral communities from Chesapeake Bay - CB_1508_1S Viral MetaG | ecosystem: Environmental > Aquatic > Marine > Coastal | place: USA: Chesapeake Bay...
GATTGAAATTCTACACTAAGGTATTGCTATGAACTACGAAATGCTCATCAACCTGGTCCCATCACTCATGGCCGCTGTGGGCGTGTGGGTCTCTCTGAACTCTGAAGTTGCCAAGCTCAAGGGCCGCGTGTACCGCCTTGAAAACGACCAGAGCGAACTAAAGGGTATGCTAAAGGAGTGCGTTGAGGGCATCCATGAGCTCAAGGTATTGCTTGCCAAGAGAGGCATGTGATGAGAAATATAGAGTTAATCGTGGTGCATTGCACCTACTCACCTCCTCGCATGGATATTGGCGTGGAAGAAATTAGAAAATGGCATGTCGAAGGAAACGGATGGACCGATATCGGATACCACTACGTCATTCGTAGAAACGGTAAAGTCGAAGTCGGTCGCCCACTTGAGAGACCTGGCGCCCATGCTAAAGGTTACAATTCCAATTCGATCGCTATCGCGTGGGTTGGGGGGATGGCGTCTGGCTCTGAGGAACCTGAGGATAACAGGACTGCTGCGCAGAATGAAACGATGGTCAATCTCATTAAAGAGCTTCAGCAAAAGTTCCCGGGGGCCGCTCTCTTAGGCCATAGAGACCTGAAGGGAGTAAACAAGGACTGCCCGTGCTTTGACGTGCGAGAATGGTTTGTAAAAGAATGCAATACAGAAAAAAAGGTAGTAGAGGAGTCAGGCCGAAGCGTAAAAACGGTTCGCCCGAGCACGATATTCAAGTATTTATTGTCGATCACTTGGAAGCTATGGAGGCACCACCGCTCTTCTCGGCAACAGTAGGCGGAGTAAGGGTGGCCATGCAGACGGCTCTAAAGATGAAGCAAGCGGGATACAAGAAGGGTATTCCAGACCTCCTTATCTTTGAGCCTCGAAACGGGTACGTAGGCTTAGCTATCGAGGTTAAGACGGCTACCGGTAGGGCTAGTGAGCACCAAAAAGATTGGCAAAAAAAGTTGCGCGATAGAGGGTGGAAGGCCGAGATATGCAAGGGCCTAAATGCTTGCATCACGGAGATAGATAGCTACTTCTCCGGAGAAACAGACGTACTATAGACTTCATTGTGGTTGGTGAAGGGCGTCTCTGACGTCGAGAAGGGGGCTTCGGCCCTCTTCTTAAGCCTGGGGGCACGGCTTCGTATTAAAAGTTTGAGGTTGTCGAGTTGTCAGGGTTTGCCCTGTCATGTGTTGTTCGTGCGTCGGGATAAGTCCTGACGAGCATCTTGTTTCATTTGCTTGACGTATTCGTAGACGGCAAGAGCTACTCGCGCTTCTGAATCGAAACGTGCGGTGCAGTAGGTCTCGAATTCGAAGAGCTTGTCGAGTAGTTCTTTGTCATTCATCTTCTTCGTCGTCTAAAAATTCACAATGCTCTCCGCATCGGAAGCAGATGCCCATATCCTCGTCGCTGGGCCAGCCGCAACAATCGCTGTTTCTCATGGTTTATAGGTTTTTGAAGTTCAGGTCTCCTTTGGTCTTGAATATCTACGTGACGTGCCCACCATTCCTCCCAGCCGTTTTCTCCCCCGGGAGAACTATTCTATAGCATCGTAGTAGTAATCGAGGATGTCTCCTCTTCGGTCTTCGGCAGAGCCATCAAAGGTGTACATATAGATCGGGGTATTTTCTCCGACATAAGCATACCACACGTTGTATTCGAGAAATTCTACCGCATCCTCAAAAGACAAGTCTGAGTCGGACGCCCTCAGGCAGTTGACCATCTCGTATTTGTCGTAGACGACGCGAGTTACGTCGTCAATAGTCAATATGCCAATGATGCAGCTATCGAATCCGTCGGCAAAGAGGAGTCCATCACTCATGAAATCGTGCGGTTTTCTACGTAAACATTACCCTTTTTTGTCACATCGACAAGAGCGAAGCCATGTTGCCAATCGTTACGAGGGTGGTACTTAGGTGCGGGGTCGCCAAGGTGTCCCACCACGTGGCATTGAAGCAGTTTTCCTGCGCCATCTCTTGTGTAGAAGCTTTCGGGCCTGTGTAGGTGTCCGCAGATGGCGCTCTTCTTCATCTTAGTAAAAAGCTTTCGAGACGGGTTGACCCCTCCTACGCCACGCATCTCGTGACCGTGGATAAAGCTCATATCTCCACAGTGGATAAAGCCGTCAGACAGCCACTGAATCTCTTGGGCGTACAGGTCGAGAAGTCTTTCTAGCCTAAGGTCAGGGAGGTCGTAGAACTCAGAGGCATTCTTTTGGATATACGCATCCAACCTAACCTCGTGGTTTCCCTCAATGTAAAAGATTTCTGCGTCTCTGAAGCTTTCTCTGATCGCAAACAGCATCTGATTACCAACGTCTATCTCTTGGGCAAAGGTCAGGGTACCGGGGTCGTTTCCGTATCGGCTGATGCGGTGAAAGTCCATGACGTCACCAAGAAGGATGACGGTGTCTACGCCCCACGACTCACCCCAAAATAAAGCCTCGTTGATGGCCTTGATGTCGTGATATGGGCAGTGCAGGTCGCTTAGGACCAGGATTTTCCTGTCCTTACTGATCGTAATGTCAGCTTTGCGACGCTTATAGTAGCTCTTGGGCAGTGTCTCAGCCATGATAGTCGACTCGGTAGTTTTCAATGATAACCTGCCTCATCCACCCTCCCACGGGTAGGCCCAAAGACCTCAGTAAGTCGTCAGCAATTTCAGATTGATCTGGCTCATTAACACTGTCGTCAAACCACCCGCAAGCCTTCTGAGCCGACCAAAGGAGCCAAGCCCTCTCTTTCTCGTCCTGCACGCTGCTCAGCTCCACATTTCGAGCGCCAAAATGAGCCCTTGAGAGGTCGTCGAGTCGTTCGATGGTGTCCCTGTAGCTCTCGTTCATGGTGACGGGCGTCCGGGTCTCTGAAGCAGCCTCTTTGAGTCTCTGAAGAGTTTGATTGACGTGCCAGGGCCGTCGATCGAAGATGTCTCCAATCAGGCTGCATGGCAGGTAAAGAAACTCGCTTAGGTAGTATTGTATAGCCGCTCCCTCGGCTCTAGCAAACCATTCTCCGTCCTCAACGAAGAGGCTTACGTATTCCTGTACCAACTCCTCTGCCTCCTCCGCAGTGAAGAAATGACAGCTTTCTAGGCGCTTTCTCATCAGCAAAAATTAGCGTCTATGCCGCCCCAAGCAGAGTGATACCCAAAACCTTCTGTCACTTCGACCACACACAGGACATCTTGCCTTTTGATAGTGTAGGTCAAGAATCCAAAAGAGACCACGTAGCGTCCATCTTCTGGATGGGCATCGGCCAGAACCGCCGCCATATCCATCACCTCGCTCTCCTCGATAAAGTGGTCGTCGAGGTCTAACAGTATTCTTACTTGTAGGTGCAAAACTTGTTTGTTGCACCAATTTATATGTTGGCTTTGTGAGCGTCACGTAATCCTCACATCTTTAATACACGACCTACTGTTAGTAACTTCAAATCCTTAACATAGAAGGTGTAGCTGTGCTTCCCCCCGTGACAGCCGGTCTCATCTAGATTTAGAGCTCTCAAGCGGCCCTTAAATCGCCTAATCGACCAGCCATTGTAGCCGTGCTTAGCGCAGTATGTCTTAAAGCTGTCGTGAAGGTCGTCCTGATGGGCTACCACGGTGTTTTTCAGCTCCTCGTCCACCGATATACCCACGCTCTCCATCCAGCTCAAGAATGGATCACCTTCAATCTTAAGTCTCTCAAGCTCGTGCTCGATAATCTCGGGGCGTTCAAGTTTGCCATTACTCCTCTTGGCCTCTGCAAGTAACGCAACCCCTAAGCTAATCCCTATGCCTCCTCGCGCCTCATCAGTCGAGAGCTTTACGTGCAAGTTGATGTCCCGCTTCTTGAAGTCCTTAGCCTTGCGGAAGTTTACAATATCAAAACGTCGAGCTACACCGGGGTCAGACAGCACGTAGCTCAGCCCCATCTCATTCGAAGCCACGACAAGGCTTGCTCGGGGTCTTATCTCGACGGGTTCTGCGTACAGCTTTCGAGCTATAATGGGCTCCTTTGATACTATCATTTTGAGAGCATCCTTGTCGCCAATCTTCTCGCTAGCGTCGGCGCTTACGCACAGCGTGGCGTGCGCCAACTTCATCCTATGCCTGGAATCGTCCTTAGTTATCTGAGCTAGGTTGTCGGTGCGCATGACGTTCTGAAAGCCAATGCAACCAGCGATGGCCTCAATCATTGTGCTCTTTCCGGCACCCGCAGCACCGATAAGAAGAAGAATTTTCTGAGCATTGAATGGATCGCCAGCAATAGCGTTCGCGAACATTGCGAGAACGTATTGCCGACTTGACTCGTCAGGAATAGCCTCTTCCATAAACGAATCCCAAACTTGAGACCTATGACCGCCAGTCCAATTTGCAGGAATGCAATATGTGGTTAAGTCCTGTGGCTTATGACCGGGCCTAAAAGCCTCCTGACTGCCTTTTATTGTCAGGACTCCATCAAGGTAGTTTATGCCCCTAACACCGAAATCGTAACCAAATACGGCCTCAGGCTTGGCGCTCGAAGAGAAGGAGCGCTCAAACTCACGAGTAAAGTCGCTAGTTAGAATAGAAGGCTTGAGAAGTTGAGCTCCAGCCGCAAAAGCCTTGACAATTTTTGACTTGTAGGCATCAGTTATAGGCTCGTAGTGAGTGCCGCACCAAATGCTTGTGAGACCACCGATATCTAATACCGGGGTCCCACAAGCTTGGCTCAGAGAGGGGATGGCTATACCGAGCATAGCCGCAGCGCTTTTAGCACTGCATTTGTCAGGATCGTAGGGCACTTCTACAATCTCAACAATCTTTTCAGGAGTTACAACGTTTTCAGCAACGGCGCATAGTGATTGCACACAAGCTTCAACTGTTGTTCCTGTTTTCATGAAGGCGCTTCTTGTAGTCAAGCTCGATCTCGTTGAGCTTGTTGTTCAACGCATAGATACATCCTTCAAGCAATTCAATGCGAGATAACGGGTCGAACTTTTCCAACATGCCATTGTGGAAAACTGAGCCGTAGTCGTAGCTTACGTTGATACCTTCTTCATCAATGTCCGTGATACCAGGCGGGCGTTCGTAGTGCTCGAAGTCCTCTGACTCTTTGTACACGACGTAATAGTCGACGTGGGTCTTAAAGATGTCGTACACGGCATCAGCGTCACTACGCCCCTGAGGATCGCCTTCAGCGTTAAAGTAGGTGTCGATGGACTCCTTAAAGTCGGTAAGAAGTTTGATGATAGCTTGTTTTTTCATGTCGATAAAAAAAGGGGCCGACATTTCAGCCGGCCCCCGTTTAACCAAAAACCCATTCAGAATGGCAGGTCATCGTTAGAGCCGATAGACTCAGGACGCGACTCTTTCTGAGCTTGGGTGCCTTCACCGACTCCCCAGGCTTTTCCGTTGCCGAGGATAGGTCCTCGCAAACCTTGCTCGCGGAGTTCCTTAGGGATGTCCTGCGCCACGAAATAGTCGTGACCATACGGACTTGTCGGTGTGTTGACGAGACGGACGTTGATGTATCGCCCCTTCTCGCCTGTGACGATATGAGCCTTATCGATCTTGTCCAAGTTGATGGAGACCGAGATGGCCGATGGGATGTGGTTGGTGTCGGACATTACTTAGTTATTTTCTTGATGAACTCGTTAATTTCTTTCTTGCTTGGAGCGTAGAACTGCATGGGGTCCTGTTGGTTTAACTGCAACCTTACGATAACGTCTTGAATCTCGTCGCTAGTCATCTCGATATCAAAGTCGAGAAGTGTGTCGATAAGGTCGTCTTGCTCCTCCTTGTCTAAGGTGCTGCTTCTGCACAACCTCACGGCGAAGCGTCGAGAGTTGTGGTAAACGTTGCTGTAGTCATTCTCGGGACCGCAGTCAAACAATTCGTCAATCCAGTCAGCCATTCCAGTTACTCTTTAGGTCTTTCCACATCGCCCTGAGAAATCCATAGACAAATCCCGTCACAAGATAGGCGGTCCATGCAATACACGCATACGTGAAAAGAGTCAGTATCATTGTTCAATTTCGTCTTCGCCGTAAACGCCTAGCTCGTACAGGTCTGCGCTTTTAAGAACGGCTCGAGAGAGCGCGCGCTTTTCAGCCATAGCTACCGGATAAGAGTTGCGGCAATTTTTAGGAGAGGCTTCGCCATACGTCTCAACAAGACGCTGCGTATCCTCCATCTTGCCTGTCCTTACGTTTACTTCTTGGCCTAGCTGGACCGCGATGGCTTTAATTACATAGTAGCCCTTGTCAACATCGCAAAGAGCCGTCTCAACTTCGTACTGCACGATCAAACCCAGCCCGCGCTGAATCTTCTCAATACCTGTGCGAGTAATGATGACAAAGCCCTGTGGTGCCTTAAAGAAGTCGTCCTTGTTCAGCCCATACTTTTCCGAGAGCTCACGAAACTTAGCCTTTGTGCTATCGTTCATACTTGATGATGTCTTGAATGAGGTTTCTGGTATAATCTAGCTCCTTGTGGTTGTGCCAAATGTAGGCACTCATGTGGTCGATGCGCTTGAGAAGTTGATTTATAGCTCGTTCGCCTTGATACATAGCTTCCATATTCTCTCGTGCCGCCTTAATGCGTAGCTCGGGAGCGTCGGGCTCAGACTCCAGCCATATCTCTATGGCTAAAGCCCGAGCGCCTAACGCAAGCGAGACTCGAGAGATATCTACGTTAGTCACGCTTCTTCCGACGGTCGCCAGTAATAGCCGTAATCAACACGTCAAGATACCCGAAGATCATATTGTCAGATTCGGTGGGAGTGATGTTGACGATCACCTTAATAAAGGCCATAGCCGCGAGAGTGAGCTCAACCCAGTGGTCGAGAAAAAAGTTGGTAGGTTCCATAGTTATGTTTTTAAGATTCGCAAATAGACCCATCTAGCTCGTAGAGAATCTTGCTCTCCGAGGTGGCAATAGAGTCCTGAAGTTTAATGACTAAACACCACTTGGGTCTTTTGACTCCATCTATAAAGGTAGGCTCAATTCGTGAAGACATGAAGTAGTCCTCACGCAACTCGTAGTCGACAGGTATAGCCCACGTCAATCGACGAGGGATAATGCCTGAGTTGATGAGTTGGTTGTCCTCTTTTAGATCCCAAGGAATGTTTTCGTGAAAAAGCCTTTGAGCTATCCGGTCATAATACCTGTGAACGAGTATCGCCAAGAAGCACGTTATGATCAGAAAGTTCATGGTTCGCCATTTGAATAAACAATCGAGACAATTCAGGCGCATTGGTGTCGAGACCACTCAACGCGCACAAGAACTCTATCTTAGCTAAAGATTCTTGACACTTGTTCATGTGGACAAGGTAGTGCTCGTGGTTGTGACCCCTAAGCTTACGCATGAAAAACAGGTGCCTATGTACCTCAAAGATGTGAGAGCACATGGCCTTGTTGTGCTTGTAACTTGCGTCTAAGCTTAATTCCTGCGCGCCCACCTCTTTAATCCACTGAAAAATCATATCGTCGAATCTCATCTTACAGGATACTTGAACTTCAACATACCCCACAGCAGAGTCGTCTCTTCATAGCGCTCCGGCATCTTTTCAAGATCTCGAATCTTGTTAAGAACAGACTTTTCTGTCCTTCCCAGCTCGTCGCTGATTTGGCTTGCATCCATCATGCGCTTGTAGTACATCTGCTTGAGAGATAAAATCTCGGATGCTGTCCAGCGCCTCTTGTGCTTGCTTGGGGCTTCCTGATTTGAAGTCTTAGCCATCCCCTTGAGAAGACCGAGCTGATTCTTTTTCTGGGCCACCTGAGACGGCGTCTTGCCTAGCGTCTCAGCAATTTCAGAATTGCTAAAGCCCTGCTTGTTCATAGAGATAAGAAGCTCGATTTGGGACTGAGAAAACTTTTGATACTTACGTTTCTTCATACGTCGTAAATTTTTCCGTCCTTGTAGACGGGGATTGATATGTACTTCGATGGCTTTTCGGCAGCGGTAGTCTTGAAGCCTATACGCAACTGCCATACGTCTTCTTGATTGCATTTATATGGCAGCACGGTGCATGTCATTCGCCCAGGAATTTTGCGGTAGTGTTCGTCAAACATAGGCTCGGCTCTGAGGGCAGACCAGTACCTTCGGTGAGGCGTGCCCTTCTCGAATCCCCTGCGTAGCTGCATAAGTCTCTTTGGTACCGGAGGTGTGTCAATGGACATTAGTTTGCGGACAAGATACCAAACTAGCACGTAAAACAAACATGCCTTGAGAAGAAAAATTGTGAGACCAGCTACTGTCATATCATGTCGTGTTGAATGTAATCACCAAGATCCTCTCTTTTGCGATAAGCCTGAAGCAGATCGCGTCGCACTGAAGTCCCAAACAAATGGTGCTTAGCGCATTTCCAGTACGTAGCTGAGCCCTTGTCGAGCTCAACTGTCATGCAAGAAATATCCTCGTCTTGTACTAGCTCCATGTCGTCGAAAGCTTTGTCAAAAGTTTTGTGCCACTCGTCAGAAAGCCAGTTGTACTCGTTATACTCCTTCGTTACCATAGCGTAGTCTGCGAGGTGAACGCGAGCGTCGACGTATTGCTTGAGAGGCTCCAGGCGATGCGTGAAACTGTTGTACGTAACCCACTCAGGGTACAGGAACTTCTTGCGTCGCTCGTCGTACAGGACCTCCTCCATCGAGTGCACACTCATGACCATGAGGGAGTCGTCAGGCCCACGAAACGACAACCCCGTAAGGTTGCCGTCCGTTATGACCTTCGACACTTGCTCAAGACCTTTGTTCAAGAGCTTTTCGCCACGCATGTGGATGTCAGTTCGAGCGTGACCGTAGCTAGGCCACATCTTTAGGGTGGGGTTGTTACCCCTGTGCGTGCAGTGAACGCTGAAATATATTGCCATAGGTTTTTGGTTTTTTCTCCTCAGGGAGAATTAAGGGTTGTGTGATTCGTAGATCTCGATCTCAAGGTCAGACTTCTCCATGATGAAGCAGTACAGGTCGCTCCAAGCAATCGAGACGTCGGGAGCATTTGGCGTGCGAACCAAGATGTCGACCACCTCCACCTCGTCGTCGTCGTGAGGCACAAGGTGGGGGTCCGACGACTTCATGCCTACGTGGTACTTGTATGTGGCGACTATCTCGTGCCGACCGGCATCGGAGTCGTACTTCTCTATCGTGTACTCATGCAGGGTCATAACAGTATGTTTTAAGTGGTGTAACTCCGTAACTCATGATGCTCCAGGACGAGCCCTCCTCCCGCAGCTTAGACGGCAAGGACTCGAGCTGTCGCCATCGCTTTGTGTTGTGAGGAGCTCGACACATCTGACTGCCGAGGTTGAACTCGCGAACTTCTCCTGTCTTGAGGTTCATCGCCTGATAGTGGAATACCCACTCTTTCTCTTTCCAAATCATGTCTTAATTTTTAGTGGCTGCTCGGGAGGTCGTCAGCATTCAAGCGGCCCGACCGCAGACCTTTGTTGTAAAAGCGAACGAAGTGTCGCGCCCAATTATCTTTGCCGCTCTGATTCAGGATGCTCTCGAAGTTCTGATCCAATGCACGGAACAATCGGTCGAGGTTGAAACCGTCGAGCTTTCTCATGTCTACGATTGCCATCAGCACAGCCTTACTCGTGAAGGCTGAGTTCATCTTGCCGTAAGCAATCAGCTTTTTGAGGATGCGCTCCTTCTCAGGAGTCATCTCATAGATGTACTTGCCGCTCGTGACAACCTTCGTGTGAGCACCCTCGTTCTCAGAGAGAAGAGCGCAGATAGAGGTCATCTTGTGCGGCCTGAACTTCTCCCCGGCTTCACGCAACCTGATGTAGTTCTCGTTACCTCCGGTAGCGTAGTAGTGAATCCAGTCACTCATTCTCCACGCCAACTGATGTGCATTCATCTCCGCGACATCAGCAATCGACATGTTTTTCTGGATGTACGAGAGCTTGACAGGATTACTAGCCGTCTTGTTGATGAGTCGGATAGCCTCGACCCTGTGCTGACCGTCCAGTACAACATTTTTCTTTGAGACAGTGATAGGCACCTTCAAGCCGACTCGCTTGATGGACTCTGCGAGGCGACGTACCGCTCCGCGATTTACGTATCTGTTTTGCTCGTGAAAGCTAAACTGATCGAGGTTGGTGGTGTAATTGATATTCATTGCTTTATGTTTTCATATTTTTCAATATCATTTGTCGCTGGGCTTAAGATAAGTGGTGAGTAGATTTGCGCGTGTTAAAATTTCCTCCGGGTGAAGCATGACCTCTCCGTCGAAGTCGTCGACATGCAAGAGCACATCGTTGTCTCGAAAGACTCGTGCTTGTAGACCGAGCTTTCGGAAGTACTCGACACACCGCTCTTCGTTCGTGGCGTTCTCGACATAGAAGGGGTCGAAGTCGTAAGTGATATTGTCATCGCCCTCTTGAAAGTTGATGGATTCAATCTCGAAGTTGGTGTTGACGGTGCCCTTGTCGGTGTACACGGGATAGATCGTGGCGCGAACTTGTCGCTCTTCGTAGTCAACAAAGACATTCACGTCAAGGAATTGAGAGAGGCTGTACCAAGCGTCTCCGTCTTCGATTTTGTCAATCGGCAACTCGATGGTGCCGAAGAGTTCTGATTTAATTCTTAGCATTTGATAAATAGTTTGACATACTGATTTCGTAGCGATAGTTGATTATCTCTCTGATTACTGAGGATTTTTGGGGGGAAGCCCTGTCCTCTTCCGCAAGACGTATGGTCTGTTCCGGTTCTTGTAGTCGAAGGAATTGAATCTTGATGTGGATGTTGATGTCGTTCTTGAATAGTCGACACAAGTAGTCGAAGGCTTCCTTGTCATTCATGATTTTTGAATTTTGCAGTGCATTTCTGTTCCATAGTTTTTATTAGTAAAAATATCCCTGCTCACGGCACCTCTGCGGCGCACTCCCATCGTAGTAGGCACCGCACCGAGAGAGCGAGGGCGACTTGTGAGGTTCGTCGCTGAAAGATAGCTCAATACCCGCATCGCGACACCCAGACCCGCCGTTCATCTCATCAAGAAGTTCGTAGAAGTCCTTACCACCGAAGACCCCATACCCTTCGTAGTCCTCCTCTCGCCATCGGTTGCCATTGTCGTCGGTCATGGTGACGGAGAAGGTGTGTCGAGAGCTGTACCTGTTGGCAATGCTCTCACCTGTGTCTTGTGTAATCCAACTGAAAAATCCCATAGTGTATAGAGTTTAAGATTTAGTTATTTCAATTTCTGTTCCGTCTGCAAGGTAGGCAACATCATCCAAATCACATTCTCCCCATGTTGTCCAATACAACATGTCGTGGTTGAATCCGAACTCAAGCCAGTCGTCGGTCGAGTAATTAGTGTACATCTCAATGCGTTTGGCGTCGTTGCTCTCGGGGTCGAGCACTCCACCGGAGCACGTCTCCTCTGAGATAAGCCAAGCTACAGCGTCATGAGCGTACTTGAAGTAGGCCGCCCCGTCATAGGCGACCCACCCCGAGTCCATGCCCTCACCTGTGAAAGAGCATTTGCGTGGGAATATCTGTGTCATGATTTAGGTATTAGATACATCCAACATTGAATTCACCGAAGTGGTCGGTGATGTCGGAGTGAATTTTGTAGTCATCATCGAACTCCACGCGGATGAAGAACTCTCCATCGGATCGATCGGTGTTGTCGATGACCCACAGCCAATAGTGCTCCGGCATAAACCTGCCGTCGCAATCACGCAGTTCAATCATGTCCCACTGATTGCGGCGATTGTAACTCCTGATGATGTCTTTGATATCTCGCTTGGCTTCAGCAAGCTGTGAGGGGTGGATTCCGATATCAATCATGACTCAGAGGTTTCGGTGTTAGACTCGTCGTTACTTGACTCTTCAGGCTTGAATAGTTTGAGAGCAGCTTCAACAGCAGCCATGTCGACGCTGAAGTCTGCCCACTCCGATTCGATACAGCAGTCCTCACACATAGATGTGATACCGAAGTCGTCGAGGTCGATGTCACCACAGATGTTCAGGTTGCCAGCGTAGAAGTCGACGTACTTCGTGTTGTACCGGAAGTGGTCGTAGACCTCATCGTACTGCTCCTTACGGCCCTGCATCAAGCCAGCCTTGAATACATTGAGAAGTTTCTGCTCGAAGACCTCGGCAGTGATGGTCTCTTTGGAGTCAGCTTCGAGAGCGTCGAGGCGCTCGGTGATTGCGAGAACTTGCTCGCGGATGGTTTTGATATCTGAAAGATTCATAGTGTATAGAATTAAGGGTTTAAGAATTTCTCCTCGGGGAGAATTTTAGAATTTCACTTGATTGGGGACGATGTTGATGACTCGGTAGGTTGAGTCGTTGTTAAGGATGTCGATGACATAGCCTCTCCATTCCTCGACGGATAGCTCGCGCTCATTGTCGAGAGGCAGTTGAGAGTCGTGCTTGTATCCGACTTGCAGGTCGCCGAGTGAACAGCCCGTACCATAGTTACCCCACCCCGTGAAGAGTGAGTAGTGGATCGAGCCGTCCTTGAGGTTGGCGATGAGAGTGCGCTTGTTCCCAAGCGAGTCGTGCAGTTGTAGGTGTGCGAGTTTCATAGATTAGATTGAGTTGCGTCCGTTATAGACATTTTGTGGGTTATACTTTTGTTGGATTCGTTCGAGGTTGTCTTCACAGCAGGAGACCCAAGCCTCCATATCAATGAGGCTGTACTGGCCTTTCTCTCGTCGAGCTTTCTCGGCTTCAAGAATCTCGTCTTTGTGTGAGATGTAGTGTTCGAGACCGCGTTGCAAGCAGTCGACTACAACCATTTGAGAGAGAGCCCCGTGCTTCGAGAACTCCATGATGTGTTGGACGAACTCGGTGTTCGTCATGTCTGAGGTGTTTGTGTTAGTCATTGCTTTTCGTTTTGGTATTCGTCTGCTCGGAACATTACTTCCGCCGTCGACAATTCAACCTCGATGTCGTAACCGACATGGAGATATACAGAGCCATTATCCTCGTGAGCAATCAGGTCTCGGTTCTTGAAGTATTGAATGCAGTCTTTAATTGTGGATTCACTCATCGTCTTCAAAGTATTCGTTATACAATTCGTCAAGCTCTTCGTCTGTCGTAGAGTGTTCGTGGTCGTAGAGCATGTTGCTGTAGATGTATTGGTACATGTCTTTGTAGTCCATACATTCGATTACGGCTTCGATGTAACGTGTAAGTTTTTCGTGTCGTGTCATGGTTTGAGATTTTCGTGATAAAGGTGACACAAGTCATCGTACAGGTCATAGATTTCAGTACGCGGGTCGAAGTTCGGGTCGTCGTTCTGACGCTCCATGTAGTCGCGCATAATACCCATGAACGTGACATGGGTGGCGATAGCTTTCATTGGGTGTGTGTTACTCATCTTCTTTGTTTTCAGGGTTGAGCTTCGAGCATTCCTCGTAATGCGAGGCAACCTCGTCATCTACATAGCCACACTCATCGCAGACCTGTACGAGACGCACCAAGGTTTGTGATTCTTCGAGCCACTTGCGGAAGGACTCGTGGAGTTTGTAGTATGCGTCGAACTCTGAGGCTTGGTTAGCAACCTCGTCGCGAGAGAGCTTGAAATCCGTAGTCTCCGTGAGCTCCCTGTTCCACACCGAGATCCACACAACATCGTTGTAGTTGTCAGCCTCGTAACCTAAGTAGTCGAGGACAGCACAGCACTTTTCTGCGTCAGTCATTCTTAGAGAGATTGAAAGTTTTGCTCGGCTGAAAGAGTGAGCGAGCGTAGTTGGCACGACCGGAGTCGATGACATCGAGGGCATCGTCCTCGGTCAAGCCGTAGTGTTGAGCAAAGGCAGAGACCGTGAGGAAGTTGTTCACGTAGTCCAGGTACATGTGCTCGTGTTGTTTGCTGACAGGGAAGTTCATTAGAATTGGGTTTGAAGGATTCCGTTGAGTTTGAGTTGAGCCTCGACAGAGTTGCGGTCTCGGTCGGACTTGAGGAGTGCGCGAACCTGCGAGTGCTCGATGGCAAGCGAAGGGTCGACAGTGTTTTGGTTGCAGATGAACACAAAGTCTTCGTAACGCATACGATAAAGATTTAGGTGTTAAAGAATTTCTACCTGAGTAGAATTAAAGGTTGTCAAAGATTTCGATGAGCTCGTCGTTAAGCTCGCTGTAGCAGGTCGCGCTGTCCTGACCATCGACGTAGAACTCGATGTCATAATCGCGCAGCTTCTCGACGCTAGAGTCGTGGTCTTCGTAGTCGTAGATGTACTCGTGAATCAAGAACTCCTCGTACCCACCGACACGGAAGAGTCGAGCGTCAGTGTACCCACCGCGAACGTCACACCCTCCGTGGATTTGTAGGATGAGGTAGTACTCGTCGTCAATCTTGCAGTAGCCACCCTGCAAGACTTGTGAGAGGTCAGAGTCGTAGTTGTACGTGTTGAACGTGAAAGTTTCGAGATGACGGCCTCCATACGGAGCGCCACGCTGAACCTCCTCATAGTCTTCGAGAGATTGCAGGTACTCCCAACAGGGACGCAAGACGCCATAGTAGGGGCAGTCGTCAGCGTACTGATTCATGGTTGCGTCGTCGCTGTTTCGAGCCATATCGACGAGGCGATTGAATGTGTCGCAGTACTCGTCAAGTTCCAGGTTCGAGCCGTCACCGGCGAGGTAGTGGAACACTGAGACAGTCCTCTCGATGCAAGGGTACTTAGTGTCGAGGTAAGCGACGTATTGCTCGGGGTCTTCGGCGAGGAAGTCATCGAGAGTCTTGGTGCGGTTGCGCTCGTGGTTGCGTCCGTATGCACCACCTGAGTCGAGCGGGTGCGCGCCGGTGTTCTCGGTAAGCATCGAGTACACGAGCTGTTGAAGGCGTGAGCCAAAGGAAGGAAAAGACATAGTATAAAGGTTTAAGAGTTTCTAAAATTTCTCCTCGGGGAGAATTATCCATACACGACATCGCCGAGCATCACGCATTGAAGCCAGACGTCAGCCGTGACAGCGTCGTCGTTGTCACCAACGAAGTCGTTGTAGTGATACGGGAAGTCGTTAGCGAAGACCTGAGAGCCCTCGACAATCATATCCCAACGAAGCGAGAACTTCTCGTCAGAGTACGTGTCCGTGACCTCGATCCGGTGAGAAGGGTCGTGTTTGAGATACGCCCACAGCATATCCTCGACACAACTGTGCGTGTCAGGGAACTTTGCTCTGAACCAATCGACAGCAGGGTCGCAGTCGAGACCGCACCAATAGTTCGAGTAGTGCCAGGCATTGTACAGGAGGTTCTTGAACTCGTCAACGTGGCGAGTGTGGGTGATGGTGATTTCGTTCATCATTGTTCAAGGATTTCTTTTTGTGCTTCGAGGAATTGTTGCTTGATGGCTCTGCGCTCTGTCTCGCTTTCGTCGTCCATCTCTTGACGTGTGGCGTGCCACCAATCGCGAATCATCTGCTCGTCATCGAGACCGACACAGCCCCACGTGAATAGGCACTCACCACCACACGAGACCCAAAGCTGAACCTGAGACCACGGACCATCGTCAACGAAGCTGCGGAGCTTCGTGCGGATGATGACCTTGGCATCGTGACCGAACATCGTGCCCTCGAGAGTGTCGAGAGTCTTGGTCTTGAACGTCATCTCTTTATTCAAGAGAACCAAGAGGTTTGCAAGAGTTTTGTTTTCTGCATACATAGCATATAAGATTTAGAGTTTTTCTCCTCGGGGAGAATTATTTCCAGTTAGAGATTTTGCCGTTCATCACATCCGTGTACCACAGCAATGCCATCGGCTTGTGGATGCGGTTGACAGGCTTGTAGGATTTGATGAGTTCCTTCATCTCGTCGCGCGGGATGAGTTCACCCGTGACGGTACACATCGAGCCGTCGTCGTAGATGGCACCGTACCGGTTGTCGACGTACTTGGGGAATTTGTAGCTCATGACTTCGTGAGTTTGAATCGCGTGTTCTCGAATGCCTTCTCGAGAATACGCTTGTTATTGATATCGGCTTTGAACCACGCTTCGATGAGCGCGTACTCGAAACTGCCGCAGTTCTGCTGACGGCGAGCGAGCATATCGGATTGGAGTTCAGGCATTGTTGGTGATTTTGGGGAGAGAGCATTCTTGGGGAATTGATAGCTCATGACATCATCCATACTGAGTTAGACGAGTCGATCTGCTGGTCCTCGAGAAAATCCTCGATGGTGTCGTGAATAGTTTCCATGCCGCTCGTGTCGAGATGGCGGTATACGTCAGCCTCGAGAGTGAAGTTCTTGAACGTGATGCGGTATCCGTTCGTGAGGACGGTCAGCGTGTTGGGTTCGAGTTTGAATACCATGACGAATCAGTTGTAAGCGGCACAGCCGAGGTTAGCAGATTTGTACACACCACCATTGTAGGTCGAGGTGTACCGAGCAGAGGTCGTGCCGCAGGAAGAGCACAAGACAGACAAGACCATCGCAAGACAAGCGAGGTACAACGCATAAGGCGTTGAGAGGAAGTAAAAGAAACGAAACATAGGATATAGATTTGTGTCCTGTCGGACGGTTAGTGACCTGCGCGGACTCGAACCGCGTGAACGCCTGTCGTCAGGTCAAGCCGTTTTTAGAGTGCTGGAACCGCACTTCAAGAAGTTCTCCCCCGGGAGAATTTAGATAGAGTTGTCGAGAGCAGAGAAGCAGACGACGAGCAGGGAGATGATGAGGCAGGATGAAAGAGTCAGCATCGGTCGAGAGGTTGAGAGGTTGAGAGGTCGAGAGGTCGAGAGTTCGAGAGGTCGAGAAGTCCGGCTCGCATGAGCTTCACGTCCACACGCGCATTTTCGATGGGGTCGAGTTGCGCACGAAGCTGTGCGATGTGGAAGTCGATGCCTGGAATGCGCTTGCGCTTCTTGGACTTGGAGAGTTTCTTGTAACGGGCACTCATGAGTTCTTGGTGATTGTGGCAACGAAGCCGATGAGACAGGTGACGATGATGATGCAGAGCCACGCGAAAGTGACGTCGGGCATTTGGGCTGTGAGAGGTTCCATAGCTTTTGAGTTTTTCTCCTCGGGGAGAATTTTAGTCGAGGACATATCGAGGGTGGGCGAGCTTGGCTTGGCGCTTCGCTTCGCGGTATGCCTTGCGCGCTTCGTGGCGGTCGTGGCATTGCTTGGCGAATCGGTCGTTGAGCATCGACGTTGCGATTTCGCGTGAGTAGCGGTCGAGCATCGCGTCGGTCTTTGCACGCGCACGGGAGGACTTGTTGGCGGCCTTGTTGGGAACTTTGGGGACGCCCGCGCTTCGGCGGCGCTTGTCGTACATAATCGTGTCGAGGAATTTCATAGCTTCGAGGGGTTGAGGCGTCGAGCGGTCGTGGACTTTGGGGAAATTCCGCGCCAATAGCCGCTGTCTGCCGTTTTTTTTGAGAGGTGCTGGAACCGCACCCACGAGAAGTTGAGAAAAAGTGGGGGAGAACTCGGTGAGAATTCTCCCCCGGGAGAATTATTGGGTGATGAACCCGAGGACTTCGAGGGCCGCGATTTGTTCCGGCGTGAGGTCCTCGGCCTTGATTTTTACGGGCGTGCCGTTGAACTTGCCTTCGAAACCGTCGAACTCGACTTTCTCCTTCGCGGGCTTGTCTTCGAGGTAGGCAATGTAGCCTTTTTCAGTCGGAACCTCGGACGTATTAAACATAACCGCGCGCTCCCTCACTTGCTCCGTGTAGGCCTCGAGCTTGTCGTTCGTGTGAAGCTTGGCAATTTTCATGCCCCGACTCCAGACCGACTTGTCAACGCCACAGGCGTTCTTGTACGCTTTCGCATCCACGCCACGCTCCTTGTATTCGGCCTTATTGAGCTTATAGTCGTCGTCCAAGGCTTGGATGACGAACGCGCGTTCCACTATCCACTCCAAGGCGGTAACTGAGTGGCGACGAATCGCGCTTTCGACTTCGAAGTAACGAACAACGATTGAATTGGTAGAAGATAACAACATAGTACAAAAATTAAAGATAGATTAAAAATTTCTCCCCGGGGAGAAGCCGCCCGTTGGCGACCCCATACTCCCTCCGGGGAACACCACAAAGATAGGGGTACTTTCCCTATCCCAATGTTACCTTAATGTTACTAAATTGTTACCAAATTGTTAACAGATATTATACGGCATTATGTCAACTTCGACCCCCCCCTTTCCTATATACGAATCCCGCGCGCGCGCACATGACGCGTAGCGCGCGCGAGGGTTATGTCAAATTCGCGTTATGTAAAGTATGTGGCTTGCTTTGCTCAAAATCTTAGCAATGCTCAAAATATGAGCAACGCGAACCTGCATTATGTCCAATAATATTATGTAAAGTCGTAACTGCTTGAGTATCAACTAGTTACAAGCTTCTGAAAATACCAAATAATTATACAACGAATTTCATTGAACATAATAAATGCAAGTGAGAGATATAATATATTTATGTCAAATTAGGCCGAAATTCGTCGAACATTATACGTGTTTCGTCGACGTTTTTTGGTGTTTCGTCGGCCAAATTGCGATAGAGCGTATAACGGCACTAGGGTGATACCTAGCTATCAAAAAGCACCCAAAGTTCAACCACGAGCCTAAAAAGGGCCTTAAACGCCTTTTGCCCTTTCGCGTTGCAACGTGTTGCAACATAGATACTATGCGTGCATAGCTTTTGCCGTGTACTTTGTACACTAAGGTTAGTGTACTTGGTACACTAAGGTTAGTGTACTTGGTACACTTTCTCCTCGGGGAGAACTTCAAGTAACCGCACCTAACTGATTGATTTTCAATGAGTTACGAGGTAGGGGGAGGTCCGAATTTTGACGTGGAAAAATTAGGAC